>FQKF010296316.1_pt1 | contig 10592 bp, 3 predicted proteins | sample 1504521 | NCBI WGS metagenome assembly FQKF01 (sample SAMEA4475357, study PRJEB15587) | soil metagenome | biome: Soil; feature: Field | place: India | collected 2015-03-11 | depth 0 m
ATGAGCCCGACGAGCTACCAACTGCTCCACTCCGCGATATCGGACGACAAAGATACAGCCATGAAAGAAACCTGTGCAAGTTTTTTCAATCTTTTTTGGTGAGGTCTATTCACCATCTTTTCACATCAGACATTCTCACAGACAATACATCCCGGGTAAGCGTCCCTATCAGAGGGCTGCACCTGTGTCGGAGGAGGTTCATGCTGAACGGAGTGTCAGGTATTTGCTGACGTTTCGCACGGTTGAGATGTATATGGGTTCTGGGATTTTTCTTTTTCAACTGCAGAGGGCGCCAAGAAACGCAGCGAGAGACACCTATATGGCCCTCTGCAACATCGGCGTTTTTTATTCTTTTATCTCGCAGCAGCCCTGAATAAGGTCGGTTGAAAATAAATAGGGCGCATTCGGGCGCCATTGGCAAACAGGCGCTATACCTTCGCTGCGATTTACTGACACCACTTTCGAGTGGGTTGATTTGGTTTTTTCAGAACATTTTACCAGAACAGCTGCCTCATGCAACAGATTTTAAAACTACTGGATGCCAATCGGAATTGGGCGAAGCGGATGATACAAGAGGATCCGGAGTTCTTCCAGCGTTCGGTGCACGTTCAGCGCCCGGATTATCTGTGGATCGGTTGCTCTGATAGCCGGGTGTCGCCCAGTCAGATTACGCAGACGAAGCCGGGTGAGATTTTTATCCACCGCAACATTGCCAATTTAGTTGTTCATACCGACATGAACCTACTCAGCGTATTGCAATACGCGGTAGAGGTGCTCGGGGTGAAGCACGTCATCGTATGTGGCCATTACGGCTGTGGCGGGGTAAAGGCAGCCATGACGCGTCACGACTACGGTCTGATTAACAAGTGGTTGCGTCATATCAAGGATGTCTATCGCCTGCACGAGTCCGAGTTGGAGGCAATCGCGGACGAGCAGCAGCGCTTGAACCGGCTGATTGAGCTAAACGTTATCGAGCAGGTGTATCACGTGGCTGATACATCTATCGTGCAGCGCGCTTGGCGCAAACGGCAGGCCCCCTCGCTGCACGGATGGGTGTACAACCTGGAGGATGGTCTGATAAGCACCTTGTTGGAACTTCAGCCCGGTACGCACCTGGAACACCCTATTTACGAGTTCGACGACCTGGATAAGTAAGCCGTAGGAGGCTCCGGAAATAGCGGTAAAGCGCCCTACTTTTTTGAGGCGCGTTTGTCTTGCTGTCCAGTCTGGGCGATGATGGCTTTGATCTGCTCCAAGGTGAGTGCTCTGGCCTGCTCGACAGTCATACGTGCGCCGTTGACGAGGGGCAATTTAATGGCCTGTTTACCGGCGCGAATGAACGGCCCCCAGCGGCCGTTTTCGATGCTGATATTCTCTTCGGGCCAATGCTGGATGAATCGGTTGGCTTCCTTTTCAATTTTCGCCTCAATCAGGGCAATGGCTTGCTGTTCGGTAAGGGTGTCGAAGGGGATACGCGGCGGTACGGTTACGTACAGGTCGGCCCATTTGATGAATGGCCCAAAGCGCCCTTTACCTTTGGTAATGGGCTGGTTTTGGTAGTACCCGATGGGCGCATCGGTAGCCTGTTTGCTTCGGATAAGTTCGATGGCGCGCTCCAGCGTAACGCCAAAGAGGTCTTCGTTTTTGGGTAAAGAGACAGACAAGTCGCCCCATTTCACATAAGGGCCGTAGCGACCAGTATTGACGATGACATCCTTGCCTTCATACTCGCCGATGGTGCGCGGCAGGTCGAAGCTGGCTAAGGCCTCTTCAAGCGTGACGGTTTCGAGGGAAGCGCCGGGTTTGAGATTGGCATAACGTGGTTTTTCGCCTTTAGCCAGTTCATCGCCGGTGCCTATTTGCACGACCGGTTTGCCTAAGCTGCTCATGCGCACCAGCACGGTGCGGTTGGTGTTAGGGTCTTTGCCCAGGATACGCTCGCCGCTGGCGCGCCCGGCCACTTTGAGCGTTCTCAAGACGTCCTCGTGGAAGGGCCGATAGAAGTCGTCAATAGTTTTCGTCCATTCTTTTTTGCCCTCGGCGATATCGTCGAATTGCTGTTCGATTTGCGCCGTGAAGCCATAATCCATGACTTTTTGGAAATGAGCATCGAGGAAATCGCACACGATCATGCCCATATCGGTGGGATAGAGCACATTTTTGGTGGCACCGAAGGTTTCTTTGGCGATGGTTTTTTGAATGGCATTGTCCTTTAGGGTGAGCACCTGATACTTGCGTATTTCGCCTGGGCGGCTGTCTTTGACGACGTAGCCTCGGTTGGCCTCCATGATTTTGCTGATGGTAGGCGCATAAGTGGAGGGGCGTCCGATGCCGAGTTCTTCCAATTTTTTCACTAAGGAGGCTTCGGTGTAGCGGGCCGGCGGTCGGGTGAAGCGCTCAGTGGCAGTGAGGTTGTCTAAGGTAAGCGTCTGGCCGATGGTTAGAGGCGGCAAGATGCCCTGGGTTTGCTCCTCGTCTTCGTCGGTGCTTTCGATATAGAGTTTGAGAAAACCGTCGAATTTAAGCACTTCGCCTTCAGCCATAAGGCGGGCGTCGGGGTGAGTGCTGATGCCGATATTCACGGTAGTTTTTTCCAGTTCGGCATCGGCCATTTGGGAGGCCAGAGTTCGTTTCCAGATGAGTTCGTACAGGCGCTGCTCGTCGCGGGTAGTGCCAGCGGTTGGGTTCTCGATATAGGTTGGGCGGATGGCTTCGTGGGCTTCCTGCGCAGAGGCATTTTTGGTTTTGTAACGGCGCAGTTGGTGATAATGGCTTCCGAATTGCTTCGTGATTTCGTCGCCGATGGCCTGCAGGGCCAGTTCGCTGAGGTTGGTGGAGTCGGTGCGCATGTAGGTGATAAAGCCCTGTTCGTAAAGGCTTTGTGCCACGGACATGGTTCGGCTGACGGAGAAGCCGAGTTTTCTGCTGGCCTCTTGCTGGAGTGTGGAAGTGGTAAACGGCGGCGCTGGGCGGCGGCGCGTAGGCCGCACTTGGATGTCGCGGACGGTATAGGTGGCGCCGATGCATTTTTTCAAGAAGGCCTCTGTGCTGGCGACGTCAGAGGGGCGTTCGTCGCTTTCGGCGCGGAAGCTGACCATTTTACCTTGGGCGTTGGGAGCCAGAAAGTCTGCCGTAATGCGAAAGTAATCTTCCGACTGGAAGCGCTGGATTTCGCGCTCGCGCTCTACAATGAGTTTGACGGCCACCGACTGGACGCGGCCGGCAGAGAGCTGGCCTTTAATTTTTTTCCACAGCAGGCCTGACAGCTCCCAGCCCACTAAGCGGTCGAGTACCCGACGCGCCTGCTGGGCATTGACCAGGTTGAGGTCAACGCGGCGCGGGTTTTGAACGGCCTGTTGGATGGCCGGCCGGGTAATTTCATGAAAGACGATGCGCTTGGCCCGCTGCGGGTCTAAGCCCAACACCTCGCACAAGTGCCACGAGATGGCTTCGCCCTCGCGGTCTTCGTCGGTGGCCAGCCATACCTCCTCGGTCTGGCGCGCCGCTTCACGCAACTCTTTGACGGTCTTTTGCTTGTCTGGCGGAATGACGTAATTGGGCTTGTAGCCGTTTTCGACGTCCACGCCCAGGTCGTTGCTTTTTTCCAAGTCGCGAATATGACCGTAGGAAGACTTGACGATGAAATCGACGCCCAAGTATTTCCCAATGGTTTTTGCCTTTGCCGGCGACTCTACGATGAGGAGTTTTTTGCCCATAAGTGCGGCAAAAGTACAGGCTTTTTGACACGCGCCAACAGCGCTACTGGCCTTTCGCCGTTGGCGGCTTCTTAACGGTAGCATCCGGCCCGCTTGTTGGGCCGACTACCGGTGTTGTCTGTAGCGAGTCCGGGCGCGGTCGCTTGCGCACCTCACGATGGATGACCTCGCCCTTTTTGAGGCGCTCTTGCCATTCTTTTTTGCGCTTTTCTTTGAAATAGGTGGCCAGCTGGCGCACCTCGACCGGGCGGTTGTTCAGGCGGCGGTGAAAGGCCAAAAGGAGAAAGTCCGCCATGTCGTCTGGGTAGGTAACCCCCGCGCTGCGCAGGTAGTGCGACAGACGCGAGCCTTCGTAAAAGCTCCAGTCGAAGATCATTCGCTGCCCCAGTTTGCCGTGCAGGCGCATGCAGACGCTGTCTTCGGGCAAAGCCCGAATGCGCTGGCGCTGGGCCTCGTCGGTCCACTTGTACAGCTCGGCTATGGCTTCGTCTAAGTTCTTGGGAATGTACACCCCGTTGAGCTGATCTTTCTTGATGCGCTCCTGATAACGGCGCTGGAACTCCTCTTCGTTATCCGCCGGGCGATAAGGCTCTTTTTGGGAAAATGCCGGCGGTATGGCCCAGCAACTAAAAACCACAAGGCAGAACAAGCGAAAGACGACCATCATGAATTACAGGAATTTGAGTGTGAAACTGCAAGACAAAAACGACGAAAAGCCTGGGGCTATGCCTTCAGAGTACAAAATTAAGTTGCCGCAAGCCAAAACTCCTGTGCGCGTTCGATACGTCCTGCTTCGGGGAGCCAGTTCTGAACCCTTGCAATTTCTTAAAACCTCACCAACAGGCAACCGCACCTGCCAGGCGGGCGTCAATGGCGCGTTGTCGTCCCGTCTTGACGCACGGAACAACTCGCCAGCTAAAAGTCTATTCTACCTGCTTTCTGAAAATGACGAGAAAAAACCTCCTTCTTGCGACGGTTTTAGGTGTCTCTTTACTATTTCTGTACGCGTTTACGCTTCCCCAACCGCCCGCCGGGTGGGGGGCACATGCCAGCACGTGGCTGCAAAACCTCTACGACTTCCGCCTGACGGCTCTGGGCGATACCATTCCGCCGCTGAGCGACCGCAAAGACAACTTTATGAACTCTGGCAGTCGCAATCCCATCGACTTACAAGACCCTAAAGTCATTGAAAAAAAGGTAGAATACGACCCCATCTCCGACCGCTACATCATCGTCGAGAAAATTGGCGAAGAATACTTTCGCACGCCATCGTACATGACGTTTGAGGAGTATATGCGCTGGCGCGAGCGCCAACAACGCGAAGAGCATTTCAACCGTATGTTGGGCGTCAGCACTCCCGGCAGCCGCAAATCGGCTACGGAAGACCCAGCCGCCAAATTCGACGTGAAGACCAGCCTGGTAGAGCGCCTCTTCGGCGGCACTAACGTGGACATTAAGCCCCAGGGCAACATCAACCTGCGCTTCGGATACCAGTATCAAAAGGTGCAAAACCCTATCCTGACGCTGCGCCAGCAGCGCATCGGCAACTTTGATTTTGACATGGATATCAACATGAGCGCAGCCGGCCAGGTGGGTGAAAAACTCAAAATCAACTTCAATTTTAACAACCGCGCGGTCTTTGATTTCGACAACCAGATGAAAATCCACTACGACCCCAAAGGATTCTCGGAGGACGAAATCATTCAGAACATCGAGGCCGGTAACGTCTCGCTCCCGCTGCGCTCTAATCTCATTCAGGGGGTGCAGAACCTATTCGGCTTTAAAACGGGCATGAAATTCGGCCACCTGAATGTAACCCTGCTGGCTGCTCAGCAGCGCTCAAGGCAAAATAACCTAACCTTGCAGGGCGGCTCTCAGGTACAGCAGTTTGTCAAGCCGGTGGACGACTACGACGAAAACCGCCATTTCCTCGTCAGCCATTGGAACCGCGACCAGTTTGAGCCGGCGCTTTCTTGTCTGCCCGTGCCGCAGTCGCTGTTCAACATCACCCGCATGGAGGTGTGGCTGACCAATGTAACGCGCGTGCCCGATAACACCCGAGACATTGTCGCTTTCATGGATTTAGGTGAACCACTCCCTTACTTAGACGGCTCCGAACCGGACCGCCCTGACTTCTCGCTACCCTCTCCGCCCGCGCGCGACATCAAGGGCCAAGCCCTGCCCACCAACGAAAACAACCGCTTGTATTCAGAAGTCCTCCGACTTGTCGCCCAGGACTCTACCATCCGCTTTTCGGATAAAATTGTGGCCCGCCTGCGTAACGACTTGGGGCTGCAGCAAGTGCGCGACTTTGAAAAGGTGCGCGGTCGCCTGTTGTCGCCTAACGAGTTCACCTACAACGAACAGCTGGGCTTTCTGAGCATCAACACTAACGTGCAGCCCGACCAGGTGGTCGCCATTGCCGTGGAATACACTTACAACGGCCAGCCCTACAAAATCGGCGAGTTCAGCAGCGAAGTACCCAACACCGATACCTTCAGCCAAAACGTGCTCTTCCTTAAAATGCTCAAGAGCACGACGGCCAACGTGCGCTACCCTATTTGGGACCTGATGATGAAAAACGTGTATTCCATCGGCTCCGTCAACGTGGACCCACAGGAGTTCCGTTTCGACATTTTCTACGAAGACCCGGGTAAGGGCCAGCGGCGCTTCCTGAATGCCGACGATATTCCGCCAGGAGTGGCGGGTGTGCCGCTGTTGCAGATTTTTAAAATGGACAGCCTCAACCTGCAAGGTGACCCAGGTCCCGACGGCATATTCGACTTTGTGCCCGGTCTGACCATTAACCTGCGCAACGGCCGCGTCATGTTCCCCGTGCTCGAGCCTTTCGGCGAGCATTTGGCCCGCAAACTGCGCGCTGCCGGCGCCTCCGAGGAGGTCATCAAAAAATACGCTTACACCCAACTGTACGACTCGACTATCTTTCGAGCTCGCGAATTCCAGCAGCTTAACCGCTTCACCCTGCGCGGGTCGTACAAGTCCTCCACTTCTTCCGAAATTTCGCTGGGGACCTTCAACCTTCCGCGCGGCTCGGTGCGCGTCAGCGCCGGCGGGCGCCAGCTCATCGAGGGGCAAGACTATGTAGTGGACTACAACATCGGTAAGGTGCGCATCCTCAACGAGTCCATCCTGCAGTCGGGCCAACCCGTCAACGTCAGCTTCGAGGACAACGCCCTGTTCAGCTTCCAGAACCGCTCGATGTTTGGCGCCCGATTCGACTACACCATCGGCAAGGATATCAACATTGGCGCCACGTACATGAACCTCTTTGAGCGCCCGCTCATCCAAAAGGTCAACTTTGGCGATGACCCCATTAATAACCGCATGTACGGGCTGGATTTCAACATTACCAAAGATGCACCCTGGATAACGCGCCTCATTGATAAAATCCCGCTTATTGACACCAAAGCGCCCTCTACCATCACTGCCCAGGCCGAGGTAGCACTGCTGCAACCCGGCCACAACCGCGCCATCAATGTGGGCGACGACCGCGGCGGCGTGGTCTATATTGACGACTTCGAGGGCAGCACTGCCAACCTCCCGTTAGCCAATCCGGCCAACAGCTGGGTCATCGCCTCTGTGCCCCAGGGTGACCTGGCGCTGTTCCCGGAGGCCGACCTGACCGACAACCTTGCGCTGGGCGCCAACCGCGCCCGACTGTCGTGGTACATCGCCGACCCCAGTGCCCGCGATGCCGTGGACGGCACCAACCCTTACACGCGCATCATCCAGTTTCAGGATATCTTCCCCAACCGTCAACTAACACCGCTGGAGGTATCAGCTCTGCGTCCTTTGGACGTAACAATCTTCCCTCGCGACCGCGGCCCTTACAACTTCGAACGCCCGGACGGCTATCCGGGCTTTTCCAAAGGTCTGACCGTCCGAGGCGAATTGGACGAACCCGAAACCCGCTGGGCCGGCTTTATGCGCGGCCTGTTTACCGTGGACTTCGAGGCCGCCAACATCGAGTTCATCGAATTCTGGATGCTCAACCCTTACATGGAAAAGGGCGATGGCTCGAATATCTCCAAAGACGGCGACATGTACATTGACCTAGGCAATGTCTCTGAAGACATTATGCGCGACGGTCGTCAGTTTTTTGAAAATGCGCTACCCACTGGCCCCGGCATTGGCAGCACGGCCAACTCCACCTGGGGGCGCGTACCCGTATTACCGCCCGTCGTCAACGCCTTCGACAACGACCCGGCCAAACGCCCCTTGCAAGACTTAGGCTTAGACGGATTGGACGACGACGGTGAGCGCGCATTCTTCGCCGACTGGCTCAATATCATCCAGAACTCCGCACTCTCGCCCAATGCTAAGGCAGCTATCTTAGAAGACCCTGCTAATGACAATTTCCGCTTCTTCCGAGACCCACTGTACGAAGAAACCAAACCTGGCCTGCTGGAACGTTACAAGCATTTCAACAGCCAACAGGGCAACTCGCCCGTTAACGAAACGGTTAACCTCAACCCATCGGCCACCAACTTCCCCGACGCCGAAGACCTTAACCGCGACAACTCGCTCAACGAAACCGAAGCCTATTTCCGCTATAAAATACCGCTTAAAAAGCGCACTATTACCTTTAACGACGGGGTGCAAATGGAGGTCATTGACACCGAGCACCCCGAACTGCGCGACCTCATTACCGATACCGTTGTCTTCGACCGCGATGGTGCCCGCTTCGTGTGGTACCGCTTTAAACTGCCGCTCGACCACCCGCGCCGCCAGAACATCAACGGCATACAGGACTTCCGCTCCATCCGTTTTGTGCGCATGTTCTGGAAAGGCTTCACGGAACGGACGACCTTCCGCTTCGCCACCCTCGAACTGGGCCGCAACCAATGGCGCCGCTACACGCTGCCACTGCCCAACAAAGACCCTAACCAGCCCGGCGGCGTGTGCGACGTAGGCCCACCCACCAACTTCGATGTCAACGCCGTCAGCATCGAGCAAAACGCCGCTCGAACGCCGTTCAACTACACCATCCCGCCCGGCATATCGCGACAGCAATCCGTAGGAGCCTTCCCCGACATTTTGCAGAACGAGCAGGCCCTATCGATGAACATGTGCGACCTATCTTTTTGCGATGCGCGCGCCGTGTTCAAAATCCTCAACATGGACCTGCGGCAATTCGACCGCCTTAAAATGTTCGCCCACGCCGAAGGCCGCGGCGGCGATAAAATAGACAGCACGCACCTGAGCATCTTCATCCGCTTAGGCTCCGACTTTGTGGGCAACTACTACGAATACGAACTCCCGCTGACGCCTTCCGACGAAACGCGCCTGAACGGCAACCCCGAGAGCCGCGAATACAAGCAGGAAGTGTGGCGACCAGAAAATAACTTCGATATTCCGCTGCGCCTGTTCACCGAAATCAAAAAGCAACGCAACGCAACGCCGAACTGGGACGTGGGCACACCATTCGTGGGCGCTGACCCCGACGAGCCGCGCGCTCGCGTAAAGGTGGTGGGCAACCCCAACCTCGGCTACGTACGCGGCGTCATGGTGGGGGTACGCAACGTGGACCCCAACCTGCAACCACACTGCGCCGAAGTGTGGATCAATGAATTGCGCCTCAATGGCTTCAACGAACAGGTTGCCTATGCCGGACAGGCCCGCGTGGACATTAAATTAGCCGATTTAGGCAACATCTCCCTCTCTGGCCGCTATACCAGCATCGGCTGGGGCAGCATGGAGCAAAAACTCGTTCAGCGTCAGCGCGAAGAGGTGGCCCAGTATGACCTCTCGGCCAACATTGAGCTGGGCCGGTTCTTTCCCAAAAATTCCGGCCTGCGTCTGCCGTTCTATGTGCAGTATTCCAACATTACCCGAACACCTGAGTTTGATCCCTACGATTTAGACATCAAACTGCGCGAGAAACTGCGCGAAGCCGACCCCATCGAGCGGGACAGCATCCGCCGCGCCTCTCAAGAAGTCACCATCATTCGAGGCTATAACTTCACCAACGTCCGCAAAGACCGCGTCGGCGCTCCGCGCAAGGTGCGCCTGCCATGGAACATCGAAAACTTTAGCCTCACCTACGCCTTCAACCAGGAGCGCCGCCGAACGCCCTTCATCGAATTCGATGAAATCAACCGCTACAAAGGCGCCTTAGATTGGCAATACGCCACAGGGCTGAAACCCATCGAGCCTTTTAAAAATTTGGTCAAAAACGACAAATTCCTCCGCTGGCTCAAAGAATTCAACTTCAATCCCGTACCCAACACCTATGCTTTTAATACCACTCTGGAGCGCGTCCGACAGGTAACGACCTACCGCTTTGCCGGCGAAGACCCGGCGCTCAATACCTTCTACAATCGCCGCTTTACTTGGGATCGCAACTATGACGTGGGCTGGGAAATCACCCGCAATCTGCGCCTCAACCTCAACGCTCAGATGCGCAGCCTCATTGACGAACCACAGCCCTTCGTCAACGGCGAACTCGTTACACCCGAAGAGCGCCGCGACTCCATCCTCAAAAATCTGCGCAACTTGGGCCGACCCAAAAACTACACGCACAGCTTTGGCCTCAACTACACGCTGCCGTTCAAATATCTGCCGCTGCTGGACTGGATTACCGTAAAAGCCTCTTACAATGGCAGCTATACCTGGACGGCCCAATCGCTCAAGCTGCAGTTTATGGGCGACGTGCCGCCGGCCTTTGCCAGTGAGGTCAACCTGCGCTCGCTGGGCCACGTCATTCAAAATCAGAGCGTGCGCCAGATAAACGGCGACCTCAATTTCGAAGGTCTGTACAACAAGAGTAAGTACTTAGCCAAAATCAACAGCCCCAAAGGCCGCCCCCCGGCCGGCCCGACGCCCCCTGGCGGGCGCGGCAACCCGCTCAATCGG
>FQKF010120263.1_pt1 | contig 10581 bp, 7 predicted proteins | sample 1504521 | NCBI WGS metagenome assembly FQKF01 (sample SAMEA4475357, study PRJEB15587) | soil metagenome | biome: Soil; feature: Field | place: India | collected 2015-03-11 | depth 0 m
CTCTAACCCAAACAAATAAACACAAAAACTACTTGGGGCAATGTTAAGGCGACTTTTGCATATGTTGAAAATATCTGCCGGATATTTTTTTTATATCGTTCAAAAAACGTTGAACTACTGGGCCGCTTCGGAATAAAGACAGGGAAATTGCCAGGCAAAACGCTCTGTGTCTGAAGCAAGCGGCCGGGTGCCTCAAAAGTGCAGAATGCCCATTGTTCGGGTTCAGGCGAGCGCGTTCGGAGCAGATCTGGTCCACAACGAAGGTTTTTGCACCAACACGACGGAAACCTTCAGCCGAAGGCAAACGCACCGCTTCTTTTCCGCTACTTTTGCGGCGTTTTTATCGAAACCTCTTGGGCAGAGCCTTCTGGCAGGTTTCGACGTAACAAGGAAAGACATGGAAGACAGACAGAGCACATTGAACACCATTATCGGCATGGGGCTGATTTTTCTGCTGGTGTATTTGTGGATGCAGTATTCGGCGCCGCCTCAGCAGCCTCAGCCGGCATCGGCGGAACAACCTGCCGCAACGGACACCCTGACAACGCCAGGCGTTCAGACTTTGGATAATCAGGTCAAAACGACGGCTCAAACGGTGCCAGACACGAGTGCGCTTGTCGGGCGTTATGGTATCTTTGCACCAGCGGCCACAGGCCAGAGCCAGCGCGTCGTGTTGGAAAACGACTTGGCGCGCATCACCTTCGACAGCAAAGGCGGGCGTATCGAAGAGGTTTTTTTGAAAAAATACTACAAAAGTCGCCCCGACAGCACCGGCAGATTGGTGAAAACGCCGGTGCGCCTGCTGGCTAATCCCAATAATCGCTTCGAATACCTGATACCTGCAGCCGGTGCGCCTAATCGCATTAGCTCGGCCGAGCTTTACTTTGAGCCGACGCAGGAAGGGCGTACGGTCATTTTTCGCGCTCCCACGACCAACGGTGGCTACTTCGAGCAGCGCTATACGCTCAGCGACAACAACTACGAGCTCGACTACCGCGTGCGCGTGCACCAACCCGACCAGACCCTTGCTCCCGGACACGAAGCACTCTTCCTCAAGTGGGTCAATCACTTAGATAAGCTCGAGCCCAATCAGGACTACGAGCGCACCATGTCCACGGTGTATTTTAAGCCTGAAGACAACTCACCCGATTACTGCAACTGCCGCAGCGATGACATCGAAACGCTGGGTGAACGGCCGGTACGCTGGGTAAGCCACGCTAACCAGTTTTTCAACACATCGCTTATCGCTCGCAACTTCACGTTCGCCGACTTTACGGGTGAGACCATCATGCGCACCAACGCCGACCCGGCCCTGAAAACCCTGCGCACCTCGGCGCGCATCCCGCTCCAGGACGGCGAAGCGCGCATGACCGTCTTTGCCGGCCCAAACGAATTCGAGCTGCTTCGCGCCTACGGCGTTTCTTTAGAAGACATCATTCCTTTTGGCTCCAGCATTTTCGGCGCCATCAATCGCTGGGTCATCCATCCGCTGTTCGACCTGCTGGCGCGTTTCATCGGCAATGCTGGCATTATCATCCTGGTGCTAACGCTCATTGTCAAGTTGTTGCTTTATCCGCTGACATACCGCATCGTATACAATCAGGCGAAAATGTCGGCCCTGAAGCCCAAGATTGAGGATCTGCGCAAGAAGTACGGCGATGACCAGCAAACGCTGTCGGTGGAGACGATGAAACTATATTCGGAGTTCAAGGTCAATCCCTTAGGTGGCTGTTTGCCGGTGTTGTTGCAGATGCCGATATGGTTTGCGTTGTACCGCTTTTTTCCGGCGGCTATTGAATTTCGGCAGGCCAGTTTTCTGTGGGCGGCCGACCTGTCGAGTTACGACGTGGCGCTACGTCTGCCGTTCAGCATCTGGGGCTTGGGTGATCATTTGAGCGCGTTCACGCTCATCTGGGTGGCCACTACGCTGTGGTACACCTGGTATTCAATGCGCCAGATGGACAGCGCCGCTATGGGCAATCCCGAGCAGATGCGTGTCATGAAGTACATGCAATACGGCATGCCTGTTATGTTCATGTTCTTCTTCAATACCTTCGCTTCGGGTCTGACGCTGTACCTGTGTTTCAGCAACCTGCTCAATATCGGCCAGACCTTCTTTACTAAGGCGTTTCTGATTAACCACGAGAAAATTAAAGCACAATTAGAAGCCAACAAGAACCGCCCGCGAAAAGCCGGCGGGTGGCGTGACCGCATTGATGCCATGATGCGCGAACAACAGCGTCTGCGCGAAGAACAGGCCAAACGCGAACAACAACAGCAGCGCAAAAAGACGAAGTGAGGGCATACCCACTAAAATCTCTTTCCTATGAAAAATATGCACCGCTCCGCCGTACTCACCTGCCACCGTTGGCATTCTGGCCAACAGACTCTTTGCTTCATATTTTTTGTTGCATTACTCTTGTTGGCTCCGGCGCTCCACAGCCGGCTGAAGGCCCAGGTCTACACGCCTGTTTTCCCGGCGCTGAGCGGTTCGGCGCTCTACCAGGCGCTGGTGGCCAACTACAAGCCTGCAAAGGTGCTGGACTACGCCAACGCCCGCGACACTATGTTCGTGCGCGTCTATGCATTGGACGACGACAGCGTGCGCTGCATTTACTCGACCCACACTCTTTATTTAGACCGGACGCAAAACCCGCGTCAGTACTTGTTCCAGAACGGCGGCCCCTTAGGCATCAGCACGGAACACGCCTACCCGCAGTCGAAAGGTGCCGGCAGCGGTAACGCTCGCAGCGACATGCATCACCTCTTCCCGGCCCGTACGCCCGTCAACGAAGCCCGCAGCAACAAGCCTTTTGCCAACATCCCGGACGAACAGGTGCAGCAGTGGTTCTACAAGACCTTTACGTTGACTGCAAAGCCTGCCGTAAATGCACATCTGTACAGCAAATCAAATGCCGCCAACTTTGAGGTGCGTCAGGCGGCCAAAGGAGACATTGCTCGGGCAGTGTTTTACTTCTACACCATGTACACCACGGAGGCGCTCAATGCGGATCCGAATTTTTTTGAAAATCAGCGCGCCACCTTATGCCAGTGGCACTACCAGGACCGCGCCGACTCGGCTGAGCTGATAAAAACCTGGCGCATAGCACCTTATCAGCAAAACAAGCCCAATCCGTTCGTTCTCGATTGCACGCTGGCGCGCCGACTGTACTGCCCGGAACTGCCCAATGACTGCCAGACAGTGTCGGCCAAAACTCTGGAGATGCCCATGCTGCCTTTGCGCGTGATGCCCAACCCGTGGCGCGGGCAGGGTAGGGTAGAGGCACTCCTGCCCGAAGGCGGTCAGGTACGCCTGCGCCTGCTCTCGGTGTTGGGGCAAGAACTGTTCACCTGGCCCGCCCGATTGGCCGATGTCGGGCTGCTGACGCTCAACCTGGAATTGCCGGACTATCTCGCCGGCGGCTTTGCTATCCTGGAACTCGTCCTGACGCCTCTCGATGGGCACCCGCTGCGAGGTGTGGCCATGGTCGTCGTTGGACCCTACTAAAAGCATGCTCTCCTTCATCACTGCATCCTCGTCTCATGCTTGACTTGCTCGCCCAGTTTTTCGATTTCATCCGCCATTTAGATGTCCACTTAGAGAGCATTATGCGCGACTACCGGTTGCTTACCTACGTCTTGCTAGCGCTCATTATTTTTTGCGAAACGGGTCTGGTGGTAACACCCTTCTTGCCCGGCGACTCGCTGCTCTTTGCTGCCGGGGCCATCACGGCCAAAACGGGCATCCTTAACGTATGGCTGCTCATTCCCATCCTGTTTTGCGCGGCCATTCTGGGCGACAACACGAACTATTTTTTCGGCAAATTTCTGGGTGACCGCGTGTTCACGCGCGACTACTGGTTCATTAAACGCAAGCACGTGGAGCGCACGCAAGAGTTCTATGAAAGGTACGGTGGTCGCACGCTTGTCATCGCTCGCTTCGTGCCCATCGTGCGAACGTTCGCGCCTTTCGTGGCCGGTGTAGGCCAAATGCGCTACCGTCGTTTCATCGGCTATTGCATTGGCGGCGGCATCTTGTGGGTTACCAGCCTGACGCTGGCCGGCTATTATTTTGGCCAGATACCCATTGTGAAAAACAACTTTGAAATCGTGGTCTTTGGCATCATTGCCGTATCGCTGCTGCCTATTGCCTTCGAGTTTATCCGAAGCACTCGCTGGATGCCGCGGCGCAATTTTCCCAAATAAATCTCGGCTCGCCTACGCCTCCCATGCGCGTCCTGCACCTGTTCGACTACTACCTGCCCACGACGCTCAACTGGGCCGGCTATTTGCTGCGCTATCTGCCCGATGTGCAGGTGGAAATCGGCGCGCCCTGGATTATTCGAGGGGAATTTTGGCAGTCCTCATTCCGGGCCTACCGGTATCCGTTTCAGTTTCCGGGCCTGCTGGATGCCCATTCGGAGGCGGATTTTCCGGCCATCCGCCGCCTGTTTACGCGCTCGCAGCGCTTTTTGCCCACCTATGCTCATTGGCTGGCGGGGCGTCTGAGCGCTTCGCCGCCCGATGTGCTGCATGCACATTTTGGGCCAGTAGGCTGCCTGTATGCTCCGATGGCCCGCCGACTGAGCCGGCCGCTGGTGGTAACGTTCTATGGCTTTGACTATGAGAAAATTCTGCACATACGCCCGGCTTTTCGGCAACAGTACCAGCGGTTGTTCGAGCAGGCAGCGCGTGTGGTGGCGGCAAGCCCGTTTGGAGCGGCGCGTTTGAGTGCTTTAGGTTGTCCTTCCGATAAAATTGCCATTGTGCCGCCCAGCCCGGACCTGTCGGTCTTCTCTTTTCACAAAAAAACCAAACCCGCTGGGCGTCTGCATTTAGTGCAGGTAGCCACTTTTACGCCCAAGAAGGGCCATCTGACGACGTTGGAGGCGGTACGCCGGGCTCGTCCTGACTGCCCCGGCCTGCACCTGACGCTGGCAGGCGAGCGCTACGATAAGCGGCTGTGCCAACAGGTGCTGGAGTTCATCGAAAAACACCGATTGGGGCTATGCGTAACACTGCTGCCCCCAGTAGAGCACCGCCAGATGCCGGCTTTTCTGGCGGGCTTCGACGCCTGCATCCACCCCAGCCAGCGCGCTGCCGACGGCGACCATGAGGCCTCGCCAGTGGCCTTGCTCGAGGCCCAAGCCGTAGGGTTGCCTGTGCTAGCCACGCGCCACGCCGACCTGCCGCTGCTGGTGGCGCATGAGAAGACGGGCCTGCTGGTCGAGGAAGGCGACGCCGCAGCATTGGCGCAGGCTATCCGGCGCTTTTACGCCATGGAGGGAGCTGAATATGAAGTCTTTGCACAGCGCGCGCGGGCACACGTAGAGGAAAACTACGACGTGCGCCGGAGCGCGGAGCGACTGCGGGCGCTGTATGCGGCGCTGGTAGCTGGTGCAAGGCAAAGCCCCGGGAACAGGGGGGAGTGAGGCCGGAGTCTCGCATGAGCTTAGCGCCACCGTTTGGCCAGTTCTACCCAGAAGACGCTGATGAAGGCGGTCAGTGTGCAGAGACCCAGTTCGGCAGAGGTGAGGGCTTCCATCTGGAACAACCCGCGCACCCAAGGGACGAACAGGACGGCGGCCAGAACGAGAGCTGCTACCGTCAGTACGAGCCATAGGGTACGGTTGGGATAGCGCAGGGTGTGCACGATGCTGTGCTCAAAAGAGCGGTTGACCAAGGTCAGGAAGATGTTGGCGACCATGAGCGTGGCGAACACGAAGGCCCGTGTTTTCGCCTCGCTAGCGCCCTGGGCGATGGCGTAGTGGTATAGCACAAAGATGCCGGCGGTGATGGCCAGCCCTTGGACGATGCTGAGCAGGGTTTCGCCGAGCGAGAACAGGGAGGACTGGTGGCGCCGCGGCGGCTGTTCCAACAGGTCGGGGTCACCCGGGTCGTTTTCGTAAACGATTGCGCAGGTGGGGTCCATGAGCAGTTCCATGAAAATAACGTGCACGGGAGCCAGCATGTACAAATAGTGCCAGCCGAACATGAGCGGCAGAACGACTGTTAGCACAATGGGTACGTGGATGCTGATGACATACCGAATGGCCTTGCGCAGGTTAGCATAGATGCGGCGGCCCATTTCGATGGCCGTAATCATACGTGAGAGGTCATCGTCGAGCAGTACCATGGAGGCTGCTGCGCGTGCGGTCTCCGTGCCGCGCTGCCCCATAGCGATGCCGATTTGGGCGGCTTTGAGTGCCGGGGCATCGTTGACACCGTCGCCGGTCATGGCCACGACTTCGCCATTGGCTTTCAGGGCCTCTACGATGCGCAGTTTAGCTTCCGGGAACATGCGGGCGAAAACGGAGGTGCTCCCAACCTGTTGTTGGAGGGCTTCTGCAGTCATGTCCATGACTTCTTGGCCTGTCAGCGCAATGCCGTTGTGGCGCAGGCCGCTGCGTTCGGCGATGTTCAGAGCAGTGGCCGGATGGTCGCCGGTGATCATTTTCACTTGAACGCCGGCGGCATAGAAACGCTCGAACACAGCGCGGATGTTGGGTTTGGGTGGGTCGTGCAAGGCTACCAATCCTTCAAATTGCCACTTAAAATCGTCCTGGTTGTCGGGCAGTCTGCCGGAGGTGCAGGTCGCCGAGGCTACTCCCAGAATGCGGTAGCCTTTTTCGGCTAGCTGCTGTGTTTTTTCCAGTACATCCTTGCGCGTAGTTTCATCTACAGATGCGCAGACTTGGAGGATTCGCTCTACGGCGCCTTTAGCGGCCACAATGAGGTCATCGTCGCCCAGGACGCTTGCAAAGACGTGTGTCATCATGGGCGGGGTGCCGCCCAGTGGATACTCGCGAAATAGGCGAAAATGCAGGCGGCGGTCTATGACGGTCTGGCGTGTGTAGGCTTCATGGATGGCCACTTCCATAGCGTCAAACGGCTCTGGCTCGCTGGCCCACATAGCATACTCCAAGCACACACCGCGGCCCGAATAGTCGAGCACTTCGGCCACAGTCATGCGGTTTTCAGTAATAGTGCCTGTTTTATCCAAGCAAATCACGGTGGCCGAACCGAGGCTTTCTACCGTTTTGGGCTGCTTGACTAAGATGCTGCGCCGGCTCATGCGGTAGGCGCCAAGGGCCATAAAGGAAGCGAAGGCCACGGGTATTTCAGAGGGCAGGATGGCCATGGCCAGCGATAGTGAGTACAGCAGCGCCGCCGCAAGTCGTTGTGTGTAAAAGAAATTGATGGCAAAAACCAAAATGAAGGCTGCCAGACCCGCGTACAACATTTGACGTACGAAACGTTCCAGCTGGCGCTGAAGGGGCGTTGGCTCCGGCTTAATGGCCTCGATAGCGCGGCCCAAACGGCCGAAGGCGGTGGTATTGCCAACGGCCTCCACACGACCGACCCCCATGCCTGTGGCGACTACCGTGCCCTGGTACAGGTGATTTTGGTCGCTGTTGGTGGATTTTGCTACTGGTAAGGACTCGCCCGTTAGCAGCGACTCATCTACTGTCAGGTCATTTTGTTGCACCACGACGGCGTCGGCGGGCAAGCGATCGCCTTCTGAAAACAAAACGATATCACCCACCACCAGATCCTCCGAACGCACCGACATCTCGCGGCCACCGCGACGTACCCTCACCAAAGGCTGCGTGTATTGGCGCAGGGCTTCTAACGCCCGCTCGCTCCGATATTCCTGCGCGACCTCAATCACCATGACAAAAACAATCGCGGCAGCCATCAACCAGCCCTCGGTGTAGTCGCCCAGTAAAAAGTACAGTGCACAAGCTACAAGCAAAAGCAGAAAAATAGGCTCCTGAAGCGTTTGCCAGACCATATGCGCCAGCTGCCGGCGCTCGTGCCACTCAAGGGCATTGGCACCGTGCCGGGCACGGCTATCGGCCACTTCGGCCTCCGTCAGACCGTGAAGTTCCGTCAAGGGAGACTTAACTTCGGTTTCAACCATGTTTACTCGCAAAGTGAAAGGCGAAGTTATGAGCGGAATGTTACCCAAAAGTGAAACTCCTTTAACTTTAAGGGCTTTCTAACGAACAGGAGGCATATTTCACCCTCGAGGGCGGTGTTTGGCCCGACAATCAAAGCAATCATGAGGTGTCTGATTATCTGCTTTTTATTGCGCTTCAGGGTAGCGCATTGGCTCTTGGGTGTATGGTTTACAGCTTGCCATAGCGGTTCAGCCGATACTTCAACGCTCCGCGTCACTGGCGCTACGTCGCTTCGACAGATACCTGAAGAAAATGGTGCAATAATCCGGCCGTTGCGTATAGGTGAAGCCCTTTCTGATGTAGGTGAGGTCAGCCCTTACCTGTCGGGCATTTACTCGGGCAGTTTGCTGCTGTGGGAGCCGTGGCTGCGCGTGCGCACTTCCGGGGGCCAGACGGGGTGGGTGTTCGGAGGGCTGGTAAAACCCGACTGGAGAACGGAGGAAGAAATGCTTCGCTGGCGGCACGCAAAGCGCTTGCAAGCCTTTTTGGGAGCAGCCCATGCCCAACACCTGCTTCGCTGGTCAACGCAGGCGGTCAGTAGTGACTCCGCATTAGCCGAACACCTGCGAACTGGACTTGCCCTGCGCGATATGCTCCAAACAGCCTTACGTTACGGATTGCGAAGACCTACACCGGAAGCGCAGCCCGACCTGCGTTGGCTCGAGGAATACTTGCGCTATTTTCGGCGCTATCGAGGCGGTATTGCCTTAGATTACAGTGCACTGGCACACGAGGCACAGCAGACAAAAGGCCAACAGGACGACTATTTTGCCCGGCTTTCTCTTCAGCTTTATCCAATAGATAGCATGGAGTCTCCCTTACCTGCGTGGGTTTTTCCAATGAACTGGACAGAGAGCGCCAGCAACCTCGGAGCCGGGCATCATTGGGCTACTTTACGAAGCCTCGACCAGGCCTTTCGGCAGGCACCTTTGTTTGAGGCTGAGTGCGAACGCCTAAAAAATCTCGTCCTGGTGGATATTCTCGACAACGAGCGCAGCTATTGGCAGCCTCTATCCAAAGTGCTGGCTGAATTGGATCAGATACGGGCACATCCGCCCTCGTGCCTGACACAACAGGAACGCACGGCCCTTGACTTGCGTCGCCAGATGCTAGCGCGAGGGATGGCCCGTACCGACCTGCGCTCAGGGCGCTGACGCGGAGAGGCGCTCTAAGGTGTATTCAATCAGCCGCTGCACTGCTGCTTCGGAGTCGCTGCTGAAGCGACCCAGGGCCCGGTTAGCGATGATGGCACTTACAGAAGCCGCCCGGTGCCCCAGCAGCTGAGACAGCCCGAAAAGGGCTGCTGTTTCCATTTCCAGATTCAAGATGCGTTGGCCCTGATACTCAAAGGTTTGCAGGTAGTCCAGATAGTTTTCCAGACGCCTTGGTGCGCGCAGTTGTCGGCCTTGTGGCGCATAGAAGCCTCCGTGTGTGGCTGTGTAGCCGTGATGAAAGCCTTCAGAGAACCAATCTGCCAGCAAAGCCGTATCGCCCGAGGCGTAATAGGGAGCTGCCAGCAATCCGCCGGCCGGCTCAAAATGCTGTCGCAAGGCCGTGGCTAATGGGTGTTTCCACAGCGGTTCTGCTTGATAGGCCAGCAGCAGGCCGTCGAAGCCCAGCCCGCCCACTGATGCGACGAAGCTATCTGCCGGAACTTCGGGCTGCAGGCCGCCCGCTGTGCCCAGCCGGACAAACGTTAGCGTCATGGGTTTCTCTTTTAGCTGACGGGTTTTCAGGTCTATGTTAAAAACGGCATCTATTTCATTTACAATGATGTCTATGTTGTCCGGCCCGATGCCCGAAGAGATAACGCTCAGCCGCAGCCGGCCAATGCGCCCGGTGTGGGTAACGAATTCGCGCTTTTGAACGCGGTACTCTATGGCATCGAAGTACCGGCTCACTTTGGCCACGCGATCGGGGTCGCCTACGGTGATGATGGTGGGCGCTACCTGTTCGGGTCTCAGGTGCAGGTGATACACACTGCCGTCGGGGTTCAGGATGAGTTCGGAAGGCGCAAATGGCATGGTTAGCAACGATTGACGAATTGAGATGTCGGATAAAATTCAGGTTTGAAGGTGCTCCACCAACAGGCTTAGCATGTCTGCCACTACGGCATTCAGCTGTTTGATGGCCAAGTCGAGTTTCCAGGCTTCACGCTGGCGCGGCTCTACGTAGTTGGATAGGGCGCGTATTTGTGAAAACGGTGTTTCCGACTGCAGACAGGCATAAAAAAAGGCCGCGCTCTCCATCGTTTCCACCTGTGCTTGCGGGTATTTCTGCCGAATGGCCTCGATGGAAGGCGCATAGCCATGCACCCGGCTGACAGTGAGGCCTGTAACGGACGGGAGGAAACGCGCCTCTGCGGCTGCCGTGTTGCGCAGCCAACCACCTTCAAAAGGCGGTTCGTCGGGGTTGGCCAGCCCCAGATCAAACACATCGGTAAATCGCCCGTCGGCCTCCTCTACGCCCACATCGGCAAAGCGGTCGGCTGTGATTTGCACTACATCACCTAACGCCATCGAGCGGTCAAAAGCACCCGCAACACCCGCATGCAAAGCCCAATCGGGCCGACGCAGGGCGAAGAGCCTGCCCAGATGCCATGCTGTTGCTATTGGTC
>FQKF010022718.1_pt1 | contig 10564 bp, 3 predicted proteins | sample 1504521 | NCBI WGS metagenome assembly FQKF01 (sample SAMEA4475357, study PRJEB15587) | soil metagenome | biome: Soil; feature: Field | place: India | collected 2015-03-11 | depth 0 m
TGACGGATTTTGTAAAAAAACCTCAAATCGGAGCATCCGGCATGGTTTGGGTGCGTTTTATTCCCGGTGAAAATCCTAAATCATCCGTTGACAAATTTTACGATGCTTCTGATCTGGAAGCTTGGAAAAAGCATGCCGATGCTCCGGATGGTTCTTTATTGCTCCTTATCAGCGGAGAAAAGAGCAAGTCCTTAAAAGCGCTTTCGGAATTACGCCTGGAATTGGGAAATCGGTTGAAACTCAGAAATCCCAATGTTTTTTCCTGCTTATGGGTAACGGATTTTCCGTTACTGGAATGGAATGAAGGCGACCCGAATTTACCTGAGTCGTTTCGTGGTCGTTGGGTAGCCAAGCATCATCCGTTTACTTCACCGGTGAAAGAAGATATCCCCTTATTGGATACAAATCCCGGAAGTGTTCGTGCCAATGCCTATGACATGGTGATCAACGGCGTGGAGGTGGGGGGCGGAAGTATCCGTATATACAATAAAGAACTTCAGAAAAAAATGTTTTCCGTGTTGGGTTTTTCGGAAGCAGAGGCCGAAAAACAATTCGGTTTTCTGATGCATGCTTTCGAATTCGGTGCTCCGCCGCACGGAGGTATTGCTATCGGCTTCGACCGTTTGTGTTCCCTGATGGGCGGGCAGCATTCCATCCGCGATTTTATTGCATTCCCCAAAAACAATGCCGGTAGAGATTTAATGATTGATACGCCTTCGGAAGTTTCGGATGAACAACTGAGGGAGCTGGGAATAAAGCATGTATTAAATTCTTCCCACTAAATCATATTCCATGGCATCTTCTATTTTAACTTCATAAAATGCTCCAACTGTTAAATTATTTTCGGTTGAAATGATAACTTCCTGGTCCACATCCGGACTATCGGCTTCCGTACGGCCGATATATTCGTTTTGCTCCTTACGGTCAACAAGAACTTTCAACGTTTTTCCGATTTTGGTTTTGTTTTTTTCCAGGGATATTTCTCTTTGCAGTTCCATGACCGCCGCGGCTCTTTGTTTTTTTACATCCTCGGGAACGTCATCTATTAATGAATAGGCGTGGGTGTTTTCTTCATGGGAATAAGTGAATACGCCCAGCCGGTCGAATTTCGTTTCCCTCACGAAGGTTAACAGTTCTTCATGCATGGCTTCGGTTTCGCCCGGATATCCGCAAATCAGCGTCGAACGCAGGGTGATTTCCGGAATTTTGTGGCGGATGTCGTTAATCAAACGAATGGTTTTCTCTTTGGAGGTTCCCCTGCGCATGCTTTTTAGGAGATCATCATTGATGTGCTGCAAGGGCATATCCAGGTATTTGCATATGTTGCTTCGTTCGTTCATGACCTCCGGAACATCCATGGGGAAGCCCGAGGGAAAAGCATAGTGCAAGCGTATCCATTCGATGCCGTTGACGTCGCTTAACATTCTTAGCAAATCGGCCAGTTTTCTTTTTCCGTACAAATCCAGACCGTAATAGGTGCTGTCCTGTGCAATAATCAGTAATTCCTTAACACCCTGCCGGGCCAGTTGGTCAGCCCGTTTGACCAGTTCTTCCATCGGCACCGATACGTGTTTGCCGCGCATCAGCGGAATGGCACAAAAACTGCACGGACGGTCGCACCCTTCCGAAATTTTCAGATAAGCGTAATGCCTTGGATTTGCCAGCAAACGTTCGCCCACCAGTTCCTTCCGGTAATCGGCCTTCAAGGTTTTCAGTATAAGCGGAAGGTCGCGGGTGCCGAAAAAAGCATCCACACCCTTGATGTTCTTACTCAGATCCTCTTTATAACGTTCGCTCAGGCATCCGCTGACGTATAATTTTTTGACGTGTCCGGAACTTTTCAGATTTTCATAATGGAGTATGGTATTGATGCTTTGTTCTTTAGCGCTTTCAATAAATCCGCAGGTGTTAATGATGACAATTTGTTCAGCCATATCTCCGTTACCGTGATATACCTCAAAACCGGAAGCATGTAAGGCCGTGGCCAAATCCTCGGAGTCGGACTGATTTTTGCTGCATCCCAGCGTTACGATTTGAACTTTTCTTTGATGTAGTGATTTGGCTCTCATGATTTTCAAAAATGAAGGTTATTCCGTTCGATATCCCAATTGATTCAGCCGTTGCGGATTTTTTCTCCAATCCTTTTCCACTTTTACGAAGAGTTCAAGGAATATTTTTTTTCCAAAAAATCGTTCGGCATCTTCTCTGGAACGGATGCCCAGTTGTTTGATTTTATGCCCTTTATTTCCTAACAATATAGCTTTTTGCGATTCGCGTTCCACCCAGATTTCTGCCCGGATGGCAATTAAATCGGGCTTATCTTTAAATTCGGTAACCACCACTTCGCAGGAATAGGGAATTTCCTCCCCGTAGAGCAGGAAAATTTTTTCACGAATGATTTCACTAACGATGAAGCGTTCGCTGCGGTCGGTAAGCTGGTCTTCTTCAAACAGGGGCGGATGTTCCGGCAAGAGGTCAATGAGTTTTTCTTTCAGTTCGGGTAATCCGGCTCCCGTAAGCGCCGAGATTTTGAAAAGGATAGCATTCGGAAAAATTTCTTTCCATTTTTTTTCCAAAACATCAGCAATGCTTTTGGTATCAAGATCAATTTTATTTATTCCGATTACCAACGGGCAGGCAGACGTTCTGATTTTTTTCTGCAAATCCTCGCTCAGGACAACTTCATCTGATATATCTGTCAGTAAGAGTAAGACATCCGCATCCAAAAACGATTCATCCACAAATTTCATCATACGTTTGTGAAGTTCATAAGCCGGCTTAACTATGATGCCGGGCGAGTCGGAAATTATCAGCTGATAATCCGATGTGGTGGAAATACCCAGAATGCGGTGACGCGTGGTTTGTGCTTTAGCCGTTACGATGGATATTTTTTCACCCAATAAAGCATTTAATAAGGTCGATTTTCCGACGTTCGGCGCTCCGATGATATTGACGTATCCGCATTTAAATGCCATCATGGCAAAGTTACAATAAAGTTTCGGTTCTGTGTTTATGGTTTATGAATAATCCATTTTTTGAATGCATGTTATGATATTTTTTCCATCTTAATAAAAATATTTCGGTTAGGGCATACTTAAAATTTTTTAAGCAATATGTTTTTATGAAATTGAATTATGAATCTTTTAATAATTCAATGATTTCGGTGCAATCCGGATCCACATACTTACAATTTTCATCAAATAAAATGATTTTTTTTCCTTTGAATTTTCTTCGAATATTCTCAAGTTTTTCTTTATGAAAAAATGTTACATATTGAGGCAGATATACTTCCACATTATTCATGGTATGTTTAATTGTTATTGGAGCCATGACCGTTCGAAAGAGAATGAAGCCTAACGAAATAACAAATCCGATAATTACTCCCGTAAGCAAGTCGGTTAACACCATTATGATTAGCGTAAACATGAAGGGCAAATACTGACTTTTACCACCTTTAAATATTTTAAGGTAGAGTTCCGGTTTGTTTAGTTTGTATCCAACCATGATAAGAATGGCGGCAAGTGCGGATTTTGGAATGTATGACAAAAGGTTATTTAAAAGCAGAACGGCTAATAACAAATAAATTCCGTGTGAAATGGCCGATAATTTCGTTTTAGCGCCTGCATATACGTTGGCGGAACTTCTGACGATTACGGAAGTTACGGGAAGCGCACATAAAAATCCACAAATCATGTTCCCGATACCTTGCGCCACCAGTTCTTTGTTTTTATCCGAAATCTGTTTTTCCGGATCGATTTTATCCAGGGCTTCCACGCAAAGTAAACTCTCCAGGGTGGCAACAATTCCCATCGTAATAACCAATTTCCAAAAATTACCGTACCAAATACCCGAAAAATCAGGTTTTAAAACACGTAACATTCCACTTCCCTGAGGAAGCAGGATACGGTTATCCTCCAATACATGAAAGCGTACGGGTAAAGATGAATTAAAAATTAAAACCATTAGTATTCCTATGATTACAGCCAATAAACTCACCGGAATGACTTGGAAAAAACTGATTTTCATTTTTGCCAGTATTTGTTCGCCAAAAACTAAAAGCATTAAGCTGAACAATCCGATAAGCAATGGTCCGAAATGTAAATTGGAAAATGCCCGGATAATGGATGCAAAGGTGTTACTACCGTAAGATTCAAAAAAACTGAAGTTCCCCTCGAAGTCGGGGTCGTAACCGATGAGATGCGGTATCTGTTTGAGTATTATAATGACTCCCACTCCCGACAACATGCCGTAAATAACGGCATTCGGAATAAAAGTTGTATAACGTCCGAGATTTAACAAACGCAATAAAATCTGAAAAAGTCCGGCCAGGCTGACGGCCAGAAAAAAATGGTCAATAGATTTCACTGAAGCAATGCCTGAAATTACGATGGAAATAAGTCCGGCAGCAGGTCCGCTTACGCTCAAACGGGAACCCGAAAAAACAGTGGTTATTATTCCTCCGACCACACCCGACCAAATGCCCGACTCCGGCGGTAAACCGCATGCAAATGAAATGCCTAAGCACAAGGGTAGCGCTACAAAAAATACCACTAAGCCCGACCGTAAATCACTCCAAACAATGTTTTTCATTCATTAAGTATCTTAGTAATTAACCGAAAAAAAAATCAATTTAGGTTTAAAAACAAAAAGCATATCAAAATTATAAACCTGTCTCTTTTGAATTTTTTCCAAATTTAACAAATATGTTTGTGGATATATTTAAAAATGTGCATCTTTATTTATAAAATAGTCTCCTCATGAAAAATTTCATTTTATTTCTTTCAGTTTTATCGGTTTTTTCATCCTTTTATTATACGACCTTTGAAAAATACCAACAACCAACAGAACAAATCTTGAAGACCATAAAAGACTTATGGTTAAAAGCTGAAACAGCCGAAAAAAACGGAAAACCGCTAACAGCATTGGATTTCGTAAAAAAGATTTATGATTTGTCAAAATCCAACGGACTTGATGACCAAACCTATAAAGCCGTATGCCATATTTTCAAATATACACGTATGCGGGATGATTATAATTTTCATAAAACCATTTTGTGGCTGGAGAAAGAAGCCGTTAAAATGAAATTCCCTTATGATGCCTTTTTATATGCACTTGCAGGTGATGCATTTATTACCTATGCCAATGAAAACCGTTGGGAAATGGATAATATTTCGGAAAATGAAGATGGTTTGGATTCCGACAGCTTGTCGGAGCAAAGCATTGAAACTTTATTAAAACGTGCCCTAATGCTCTATGGAAAAGCCCTTGAAAACAGAGATAAACTTAAAAGTTTAACCTATAAAAATTTCCCTGTAGTTTTCAAAGAAGGCAACGAATGGGGTAATGAACGCAGGAAAAATTTATATACGGTTCTTTCATTAAGAATTCTTGAAAAAATCATTTATAACGACGTGAGCGGTGTTAAAGCCGAATGGAGAGAAGGATTAAGCGATGTGTGGTTTTCATCATCCAGAACATTCATCCAAAACATTAGAAAAAAGGATTTAAAAGATATTCGTCAATTAGAAGAACTCATTACCTTTTTGTTGAGGGATAATTATGATTTGTTGGTTAACCAAAAATCAAAAAATGAATTGTTTGACTTTGAGCTTTATCGATATGATTTTCTGAAAAATTATTCCGGAATTTCAAATTCCGATACATTGTTTGTCCGTTTGTTGGACACGATTATTATTAATAATTCCGAAAATAAGTATATCGCCGAAGCATGGTATGAAAAAGCCCTTTGGCTGAAGCATTATGCCGAAGAGTCGTACCGTAATACGGGGATGCGCAATGAATGGATGAAGCAGGCACTGACCATTTGCGAGCAAAATAAAAACGGAAATTTCAAAGGGAATGCCGAGTGCAGAGCACTATACCAACAATTAACGGAGCCGGATATCCTGAATATGGAAAACGAATCGGCATGGGAACCCGAAAAGCCCGCTTTCATTAGCGTTAATGCAAAAAACCTGAATAAACTTTATTTCAGAATTTATTCCTCGAAAGAAGAAGAATTTTATCTGGAAAGAAATTATTACGATAAAACAAAATTCAAAAAGTTTTTGGAAAACAAACCGCTTATGGTGTTTGAGAGGGATTGGAAAAGTTTTAAGGATTACCTCACCGAAACCGTTTGCCTGGAAATACCGGAATTAAATTTGGGTAAATATATCATTGTGGCTTGTACCTCACCGGATTTCAACCCGGACAAAGATAAATTTGAGGTTTTAAATCATGATATCACCCGCCTCACCCTGATTAAAAGAGATATGGACCAAACCAAAGTGTTTAAGGTTATGGATAGGTTCGACGGCAAAGTTGTTCCGAATGCCACTGTGGTTATTTATGAGAAAAAATATGATTATGCAGCTTCAAAATACAAAATAATTAAACTGAAAGAACTAAGAACGGATGAAAAAGGTGAAGTCAGTCTTCAATCCGGTGAATTTAATAAGCATTACGACATAATTCTCTCTGTTCAAAAAGATAAAGATATATTTTACTCGAATCAGTATATCTATTCCTATTACGGCAGTGAAAAGCTACATACGGAGTCATCCGCCATCTTCACCGACAGAGCCGTCTATCGTCCCGGACAAAAAGTATATTTCAAAACCATTGTTTGGACTAAAGATGAATTCGGCCGTCCGCTTGAGCCTTCCGCCCGGCGTCCCATATCAATAATCATTAAAGATGCAAACTATGAAGTTATAAAAACCATAGAACTTCAAACCAACGATTTTGGTTCCGCTTCCGGTGAATTTGTTCTACCGGAGGGAAAACTCAACGGGTATTTTACGCTCTCGAATTCCATGACCTCAAAAAGTATTCTGGTGGAAGAATACAAACGCCCTTCTTTTTACGTGGAAAGTAATGAAATTATAAGTAAATATACCTTCGGTGATACGATTCGAATTCCGTTCAAAGTGATGAATTATGCCGGCTATCCGATGAACAATGTTAAAGTTAAATTTGAAATCAAACGAACCATTGGTGATTTTTTCCATCACTATTACCGTTGCTGGTTCCCCTCCATTAACAAAACCAAAATCATTCAGTCGGGCGAATTGCAAACAAATGAAAACGGTGAGGTTTTCATTTCGTTTGTACCAGTGAAATCGGAAAACCATCGTTTGACGCAGTATTATCAATATGATATTGATGTGAATGCCGTGGCTCAAAACGGGGAATCTCACACGGGCAATGCCAATGTATTTGTCTCGGAATACCCTTATAAAATCAATATGATTTCAGGAAATGAGATTTTTACGAATTCGGATAAAAAACTAAAATTTTATGTTTCTAACCTTAACGATTTTAAATTGATAAACAAGAAAGTGAATTTCAAAATTTTTAAAATTAATGAACCTGAACCTAAAAGAACCCGCTTAAGTTCAATTCCCGACATCTATATGTCGGACTCCGTTAGCTTTTTGAAAAAATTTCCCTTTGACAAATATATCACCAAACGAAATCAATTCAATAAATCCCTTACATTGGTTTTTGAAGGCGCTTACGAGTCAGATACTTCCGGTACTGTTGTTTTAAGCTACTTACCCAAGGAATCGGGAAGTTATGTTGTAAAAGCATCGATTTCGGAGTCGGTTAAAAACCAATTTCCGCATGAATTTGATTTTATGATAATTAATCCTGATGAACATTCCGTTTCCGGTGAATTTTTAATAAAACCGGTGTTGATGAAAGATAAGTTTGAGCCCGGCGATAAAGCGGAATATAAATTGTTTACTTCTCTGAAAAATACGCCTTTCTATTCGGATTTTTGTGCTTACGCTAAGACATTCAATCCGGAAATATTAAAGCAGGGTTCCGGTTGGAAAAAACTGGAAATAAAAGAGGAACATCGTGGAGGAATCTACTGGAGTGTTTTTACGTGCTTTGCCAATCGGTTCATACATGCCGCCATGAATTTGGATGTGCCGTTCACCAATAGGCAGTTGTCGTATGAACTCATCACATTCCGGAATAAAACAGAACCCGGTTCCAAAGAAAAATGGACGCTTAAATTTAAGGACTCCAAAAATAATCCTGCCAAAGTGGAATGCCTCAGTTCCATGTATGATGCTTCCCTGGATGAACTTGCTTCAAACAGTATGTACACCAATTTCTTCAATTTGATAAACAGGCACTATTACTGGTCTTACCATGTCGGCCTCAGTTATTCTTCATGGAATGTCTCTTTTTTACCCTATAAACACACGGATATTCCCTTAATAGCCTATCCGTTTTTGAATGATTACGATTATTATGAGTATAATTATTATTACCGCTACAGAGGACGTCCGGGTAGATATGCCCCTATGCCCGCTGCAGTTAAATCCATGGCTGATGAATCTGAAAAAAAGGAAAATATGGAAATCCAAACCCGGGGTGAAGGCCGTTCAGAAGCCATGCCTTCCTTGAGCGGTGAAAACAGAATGGACCGGGAAAATAAAAACAGAAATGAAGATAAAAATAAAATAAGAACCAATTTCAACGAAACCGCTTTCTTCTTTCCTCATCTGATTTCCAACGATAAAGGCGAGATTACATTTGAATTTACCATGCCCGAAGCTCTGACCAAATGGAAATGGATGAACCTGGCCTACACAAAAAATTTTGAATCGGTTTATTTTGAGCAATTTACCGAAACACGGAAAGAACTCATGATACGTCCGAATTATCCGCGTTTTTTGTTATGTGAAGATACGATGATTCTAAAAGCCGAAATTGTTAATCTCACGGGAAAAAAAGTAAATGCTTCTGCCCGAATCGAATTTTTTGACCCTTTTACGAATAAAAATGTAAGCGCTTTGTTTTTAATTCCCGGTCAGAATGTCGAAATAAAATTATCGAACCTGGAAAATTCAAGAGCCGTGGAATGGAAAATCAAAGTACCCCAAAAACTTGAACTAACGGGCTTACGCATGCTTGTTAATTCCGATACCCATTCCGACGGCGAGGAAATTACGCTTCCCATAGTTTCGAATCGCCTGGTGCTGACAGAATCGTTTCCATTTACCATCCGTAATAATCAACCCTTTGCTGTTCAATTTAAAAAGCCACTGGAAAACAAATCCGCCACGTTGGTTCATAAAAACTTTACGCTGGAATATTGTCCGGAACCGATTTGGTATGCCATTCAATCCATGCCCTATCTGATGGAATATCCGCACGAATGCGCCGAACAAACGTTTTCGCGTTTTTATGCCAATTCCGTTTCGTCCTTCATCATGAAAAAATATCCCGCCATTTCCAAAGCTATACAGGCATGGGATTTTGAAAAAGAAACGTCTTCATCCTTATTGGAAAGAAATCCGGCACTCAAACAAATTTTGCTGGAAGAAACTCCCTGGGTGTTGGATTCCAAAAGCGAAAAGGAACGAAAGCAAAATCTTAAAATATTGCTGGATGTGAATCGAATGTCGGCGGAACTGATGCAGGCAGAAGAAAAATTAAAAGAAATTCAACTGCCGAACGGAGCATTTCCCTGGTTCAAAGGCGGAATGGCCAATCCATACATAACGGCTTATATATGTGAAGGATACGGTCATTTAAAAAAGCTGAATGTCATTAACGAAATTCCGAATCATATTAAAAAAGCCGTTTCGTACCTCGACAGTTATTATAAATCTTATTATCTGGATATCAAAAAATATGACGGAAATTACAAAACCAACAATCATTTGAATGCCGAAATTATTCACTTTCTGTATGTGCGTTCGTTGTTCAGAGATGTAAATGCAAATGTTTTCAATGAAGAATTCATGAAATATTTTCATTCGCAAGGAGTGAAATTTTGGGTTAAAAACAATACGTATATGAAAGGCATGCTGGCTTTATACTTCCTTCGCATGAATGAAAAAAACACCCATAAAGCCGTTATGACATCTTTAAAAGAATTTGCCATAAAACATGCGGATTTGGGTGTTTTCTGGAAAGAGAATTACACACCTTACTGGACGGATGCTCCCATTGAAATGCAGGCCATATTAATTGAATTGTTTTTGGATTCGGGTGAAAGCAATGAATGGGTGGATGAAATGCAGAACTGGCTATTAAAGCACAAACAAACCCACGCTTGGAACAACACCAAATCCACTTGTGCGGCCGTATATGCCTTGTTGTTAAATAAAAAAACCTTGCCGGCGTCCACCGAATTTGAAATAGAATGGAACGGAACCAAAGAAAAACTGAACAATTTCAATGATTTCAAAACAACCAGCGGCACCGGATATTATATCAGGAATGAGCAGGTGAATGATGTTAATGATATTAAAGCCCTGTCGAATGCCACCATCACCAAATCATCGGGCGGAATTTCCTGGGGAGCGCTTTATTGGCAGTTTGAAGAGTCGTATGCTTCCGTAAAGAAATCGGATGTGTTCGGACTTTCCGTTGCCCGGGAACTTCTGGTCAGAAAGGCGGGGGAAAAAACGGAAAAGTGGCAGACCTTTAAGCCGGGAATGCCTCTGGAATTGGGCGACCGTATACGCGTCAAATTGGTGCTGAAAACCGACCGCGACTATGAATTCATTCACATCAAAGACCTTCGTCCCTC
>FQKF010158694.1_pt1 | contig 10557 bp, 5 predicted proteins | sample 1504521 | NCBI WGS metagenome assembly FQKF01 (sample SAMEA4475357, study PRJEB15587) | soil metagenome | biome: Soil; feature: Field | place: India | collected 2015-03-11 | depth 0 m
AAGAATTATAAAGATAAGAAAGATGATGAAACCGCACCCACATCCCATGCAGGAGCCACTTTTCCATCCAAAAGTTTGTTGAAGAAAGTCATAAGCCCACTTTAGAATAGTGAGTTTGAGTAAACCGAACAGGCAGCCGGGTCGCTCCTCCATTTTTTGCTCCTCAATAAAATATTATCAGTATGCTTACCATTATCTACGTGTTTTTGTCGTGTGCGTTGCAAAAGTCTTTCACTTAAAAACAAACCAGAGGTGCAGAGCACCTCTGGTTTCAGGATTACTGAAAAGGCTATGACAGACCGATGATTTTCTCCGTTTCTGGATCGATATCAATTTCAAAGAAGGCTGGCCGTGTGGGTAATCCGGGCATAGTGCTCATCTTTCCAATTAGTGGGTACAGGAAGCCAGCGCCAACAGATGCGCGAATTTCACGCACAGGTAAGCGGAAACCTTTGGGGACGCCTTTCAGATTCGGATCGGCACTCAGGCTGAGATGAGTTTTTGCCACACAAATAGGCAGATGATCAAATCCCATTCGGGTATATTCTTCAATCTGTTTTTCTGCTTCTGGAGAGTAATCTACTCCATCTGCGCCATAAATTTCGCGTGCAATGGTCTCGATTTTTTCCTTAATCGACATCTCCAGCGGGTATAAGAATTGGAATTTTCTCGGTTTTTGAGAGGCACGTACCACGGCTTCTGCCAGTTCTATCGCTCCTTCACCGCCGAGTTCCCAATGACGAGATACCACTGCGTCTTCTGCTCCGGCTTGAATGGCTGCGTCTCGAATTAATTCCAACTCCGCAGGAGTATCGGTGTGGAAACGGTTAATGGCTACAACTACAGGAATGCCAAACTTGCGCACAATATGAATGTGATGAATCAGGTTGGCTAAGCCTTCTTTAAGCAAGGGGAGATTTTCATCCGTATAAGCGGGATCCAGAGGTTTTCCAGCCACTACTTTGGGCCCTCCACCGTGCATTTTCAAAGCCCGAACGGTGGCAACCAGAACAACCACACTGGGAAGCAATCCAGAATAACGGCATTTGATGTCAAAAAATTTCTCCATGCCGATATCAGAGCCAAACCCGGATTCTGTTACTACAAAGTCTGCCAACTTGAGGGCAATTTGATCCGCAATGATTGAAGAGTTGCCATGGGCAATATTTGCAAAAGGACCTGCGTGGACGAATACAGGCGTTCCTTCCAGCGTTTGCATTAGATTTGGTTTAATCGTATCTTTCATTAACACGGTAAGAGCCCCTGCTACACCCAGGTCCTCAGCAGTAATGGGCTCTCCGCTTCGGCTGACTGCTACTACCATGCGCCCGATTCGTTCGCGCATGTCTCTGAGGCTGGTTGTCAGTGCAAGAATTGCCATTAACTCACTGGCAACGGTGATGTCAAAACCAGTTTCTCTTTCAAACCCGGCTTCTTCGGGACCTTTTCCGATGACAATTCCGCGGAGGAAACGGTCGCTCGTATCAAGTACTCGTCTCCATGTGATCGTTGTCGGATCGATATCCAAACGAACCAGTTTCGAGCGTTCTTCAGGAGTTAATTCATTTGGATCTGTTTTATCAATACCTAATTTTCTTAACCTTCCAAGCAAACCGGGGGCGAATCGCCGTTTCCCGTTTTTATCGGGTGGGCACAGTCTGTTAAATAACTGTTCGTCTGTGGCTCCAGCCTCGTGAAGAATCCTTGCATCAATGGCTGCAGCAAGCAGATTATTTGCGGCTGTGATGGCATGAATATCTCCGGTCAGGTGGAGATTGAATTCTTCCATGGGGATGACTTGACTGTATCCACCACCAGCAGCCCCGCCCTTAATACCAAAGGTTGGGCCCTGACTGGGTTGTCGAATACATGTAAATACACTGTATCCCAAATGTGCCCCTAAGGCTTGACTCAATCCCACCGTGGTGGTGGTTTTTCCTTCCCCTAGTGGAGTAGGCGTAATAGCAGTTACATCAATATACTGTCCGTTAGGAACGTCTTTGAGCCGTTCAAGAATGGAGAGTTTTACCTTGGCTTTGTAGGGGCCGTAGAGTTCCAGTTCTTCAGGCAGGATCCCGATTTCTTCGGCAAGTTGTGCAATCGGTTTTAGAGTAGCGGCTTGAGCAATTTCAATATCTGTTGGAACAGGGGAGACTCGCTTGAGGGGGGTGGGGGTTACAGGCTTTCGGAGTGTCATGTGATTGTTTTCCTTTCTCTTAGGGTGGAAACTACCTGAATTATCTGCCAGGATAAAAAAAAGTGCAAGTCCATCCATATTGTCAGACATAATTTGCAGAAGATTTTTTATTCCGATGTTTGTTGGCTATCCAAAACTTTATATTTGTGTTTTATTAACAAAGGCTCGAAATGAAAAGCAGGCTTTATCAGTTAGAACAGTTTGCTTGCCAGGATAATTATCGGGAGTACCCAAATGGGTCATTGTGGAAGGAATACTTCTCGTAAAATAAAGGGTATGATTCTGGATCAAAAGGTTTTTGAAGTAAGTGAGAAACAATGTCTGGAAAACTTCTTGGTGTTTTAGAGAATCTGAATCGTATTGGAAGAGCAATTAATCAGATTGGAGCCGAGGCGGGCGAGAATGAGCATGTCGTATTGCAACAGATTGTGGAAAGCGCCATAAAAGTAGTGCCTGGTTCTGCAGCGGTTATCTTTACCTACAATGAGGCGAAGAAAAGTTTTGATCCACAATCGAGAGTATCTGCAGGCGAATTTGTTCAAGGGTTGGCGGGGGAAAGACCGCGACAAAAGGGATTTGGGTTCCGAGCGATTGAGCAAAAACGTCCGATACTCTCATATGAAGAAGCAGATTTGGAAATTGACCCCGTAAAAAAACAACAAGGTGCACTTACGCTGGTATGTTTTCCCTTAATTGTCGCGAATGAGCCTGTCGGGGTGTTGTATGTGTACTTGAAAGAGGAACGACGCTTTACCCGTTTGGAACTTTTAATGCTCGAAAATTTTACTAACCAGGCGGCAATGGCGTTATATCAGGCTCGTCATCTGGCTAATGTCTCTCGAGACCTGGCACGGAAGGAAGAACAAATGGCGCGTTTGCAGCGTGCCAGCATGATTATTTCATCCCGATTGAGATTGGAAGAGACACTCGAAGCCATTTTACAAATGGCGTTAGAGGTAACCAATGCTCAATATGGAATTTTTCGGTTGCTTGATCCTGTGCGGAATGTTCTGGTAACACGGGCATTCGCTGGGGAAGGATTAGGGCATCCTTTTGTTCAGGAATTACCTCTGGATCAACCCAGTATCAGTGCCTGGGTGGTTCAAAATCGCCAATCGGTGCTCATTCCTGATCTGACTGCTCAGCCTTGGTCGAGAATCTACTATCCATTAGACGCCAATTTGAGTATGAAATCCGAATTGGCTGTTCCTCTGATCTCGTCGAGTGGACGTTTAGAAGGCGTCTTGAACCTTGAAAGTCCACGAAAGAATGCCTTTTCGGAAGAGGATCGTATTTTATTGCAGTCTCTTGCCACTTATGCAGTGATTGCAATTCATGAAGTTCGTTTGCTGGATGCATTACAGGAAATCTCCAGATTGTTGTTGACTCAATCTGAAGAGGTTGTCTTAAATCGTCTGGTATCTCTGGCAAAGGATTTGCTGGACGCGCGTGGGTGCGGAATTTGGATGCTGGAAGAGCAGCGTTTTATATTGCGTGTAGGTGTAAACGAAGGGAATATTTCGCTTAAGACCATTGTTTCTGAAAATTCTTGCCTTTTTGACTCAGATGAGGAAATTTTATTAATCCCTGCAGAGACTTTTCTAAATGCGGTGGATCAATCTGTATCTTCTCTTGCCTGGGCTGTACCGATCGGATCTTTGCCCGAGTATGGAGCAGGGGGGGTTTTACTTGTGTATCCAGTTCTCTCTCAAGGGGCTGAAAAAGAATGGGAGAAAAAAGTCCTCTCTTTACTGGCTCACTATGCAGAAATGGCAATTTTCTTCTCTTCTCATCAGCGAGAACTGAGACAGGCGCAGGAGCAACGCTCTGTGGCAGAGATGTTTGCTGCAGTGGGCGATATTGCCACAAACTTGCTGCACCAACTTAACAATAAAATTGGCACAATCCCTGTGCGCATTCAAAGCATTCAGGACAGGCGAAAAGACCTGTTGGCAGAAGATGGATATTTGTCTAATCACCTGGCTGAAATCGAACGCAGCGCTACTGAAGCCATGCGGATTGTGAGAAAAAACCTTTCTCATCTTCATCCTGTCCAGATTGTCCCGGTAAATCTGGCATCCTGTATTCAGGAAGCCATTCAGATGGCAAATCTGGGCGCGGAAATAGAAGTCCAGGTTGAGAATTTACAGAACTTGCCTGAAATTGCCGGGGCTCAATACAATCTTGCGCTTGCGTTTGCGAATTTGCTGGAGAATGCTTCCCATGCGATGGGAGGAAAAGGCAAAATTGTTATCAGTGGCGCTCAATCTTCTTCGTGGGTAGAGGTAATAGTTCGAGATTTTGGCCCGGGAATTCCTCCAGAAATGCACCAGCGCATATTTGAATTGAACTTTTCCAGTGGCTCACCCAGCCATGCGGGAAAATTGGGGTTTGGTTTGTACTGGGTGAAAGCCCTGATGATTCGCTTGGGTGGAAACATTGAGGTAGAAAGCGATGGTATAAACGGTACAGCCTTCCGGTTGAAATTCCCCTTGCGGAGGAGACCCTTATGAAAGTTTCGCTTCGAGCATTGGTTGTGGACGATGATCCTTCCTGGCTGGAACTTCTTTCGGAAATTTTGGAAGAGGTTGGGTATCATGTTGACCGTGCGATAAACCTTGTACAGGCAAATGATTTGCTTAAGAAACCTTATCATTTGGCAATAGTGGATCTATCTCTGGATACTTATGATCATCGTAATCAGGACGGACTCAAAGTTTTAGAGCAAATTCACCGACAGTATCCAGATTGCGCTACGATTTTATTAAGTGGCTATGCCACTGTGGAAATCGCTGTGAGTGTTATCAAAGACTTAGGAGGATATACCTGCTTACGGAAAGAAGTGTTTCGACGTTCAGAGTTTCGGTCTCTTATTGCGAAATTGTTTGAGCAAATCACAATTACCGAACAACTCTCTGCCACGAAATTTGATAGCCGGCGCTCGAAAACGGAACAGAGCCCGATTTCACCAAATATTCTGGTGATTGAAGATGATGCAGGGTGGCGAGATTTACTGGAAGAGATTTTGCTAGATGCAGGTTATTCTGTCCGGGTTTGTACTGGCTATGGAGATGCTCAAGGTATCCTTCGTCGGGAGCATTTCTCCCTTGTAATTCTGGACTTAAACCTAGCAGGAAATCTTCCTGAAAATCCAAGACTCTTGAAAGGAGAAGCCCTGGAGCAACTTGAAGGATTTCGCCTGTTAGCCAGTGCGAGAGCCAGTGGGGCTCAAATTATTGTCATCAGTGGCTTGTCCTCTCCTAATATCATTGACAAGATGTTTAAGAGAGGGAAAATTTTTGCTTACCTGGAAAAACATTCTTTTGAACGCAGAGGATTTCTGCAAACAGTTCGCGAAGCTCTGATTATGGGTGGAAAATCGGATGATTTGTCCTCTCTTACCGAACGAGAACGGGAAGTGCTTTTGTTGCTTGCTCAGGGCTTGACTAATCGCGAAATTGCGGAGGCGCTGGTGATTTCTAATAACACGGTCAAGCGCCATTTGAAATCTATCTTTTCAAAGTTAAATATCCATACCCGTTCAGCAGCAGTAGCAAAGGTTGCTGGTTTGGAAAAATAAAAATAAAATGAGAAAGAGGAGGGCTGTTTGGTGGTTAATCCAGACAGCCCTCTTTTATACTATGTCTTTATGGCAGGGATGATTTTCACAAAGCGATGGATGAGAAGAAAATCATCTTGCAAGAAGGCACGGATGCGTTCGGCGGTTTCGAACTGGTAAGTTTGTTCCAGAGCGGCTATATAGTGCGCCATAAGTGAGCGAATCTGATCTATGTCTTCTCGTGTAATTTTCTCCACACGAACCTGAGCGCCTTTTGCGATTCTTCTCTTGAGTGTTTGTTCATCGAACCCAAATTCCGGAGTGAGCTTCTGATAGACTACTCCACCGGTCATTCCAGAAAATGCGTATGGACCTGGGTCTCCCATAATAATCACAGTACCGGATGTCATATACTCACATGCGAAGCCTTTCAAGTTGGCAAATGTTCCCGGATTTTCATTTTCAGGAATCGGTTGGGTGATTTCACCACCGAAAATGACTTTGGCTCCGGATAGCCGAACGCATGCTCGAGAGTCGGCATTTCCCTGCACAATGAGAATTCCATCCTGTGCCCCGTAAGCAAATGATTTTCCCACACTGCCGTCAATTCTTAACCCATCATGATTTACCCCTTTCATAATTGCCACTCGTCCACCGCTTGCGCCTTTGGCAACCCCATCCTGTGCTCCGCCTTCAATCAAAACATCCATTTTTTCGGTGTTCCATGCCGCAAATCCATTTCCTGCCAGGGAAGATGGCCCAAACCGGAGATGAATCATATCAATTTGGTTCTTAACTTCGGGATGACGCATAATTTCTCCCGCAAGTCGGGAACCCAGTGCACGATCAATGGCAGAGACAGAATCCTGGTAAGTGACTTCTCGCTCCTGGTCTGCGACGGTTTTCAGGATCAAGTCTGTTAATATCGTGGTGAGGCTATTACGAGGTCGAATCAACAATACCCCCACTCCTGGCTGAGATGAAGTTCTCTTCTGTATGGGTAAAGGCTCCAGCATTGAGGAAAGATCGATTTTTTCATTCAGGTAAATCTGTTCCAGTAAATCGGCTCTGCCCACCAGGTCTTGCAAGCAGATGCCTCCTAAATGGGCAGTGATGGTGCGGATTTCATCCCCAATCCCCTGAAATAATCGGACGACTCGATGATAATCTTCCTCAAAATGAAGTGGTACGAAATGCTTAAGCCCTTTTTCCTGGGCTTCTTCTCGGCTCTGGATCTGCGTAGCAATCCCAACGTGACATGTTCCAAGGTTGCATTGACGACAGATGGTGCAGCCCAGAGCCACCATTGCCATGGTTGCAAATCCCACCCGATTGGCTCCTAACAGAATCATCTTCACCGCGTCTGCGCCAGTTTTCATTCCGCCGTTTGCCCATAACTCCACTTTATGACGAATCCCTGCGGCTAGAAGGGCACGATGCGCCTGAATGATGCCAATTTCGGTGGGCAATCCTACATACTGCAAAGAGTGTTTTCGCGCGGCTCCAGTCCCTCCGTCATATCCGGAAATGTTGATGATGTCTGCTCCTGCTTTGGCAATACCAACGGCAATCACCCCAATCCCAGGCACTACAGGGACTTTAACAGATATTTTTGCCTGAGGATTTACCATTTTCAGTTCTTCAATCAACTGAGCAAGGTCTTCAATAGAATATAAATCATGGTTGTTTGAGGGGGATAGCAAGGTGACAAATGGGGGCGTTCGCCTTGCCCGGGCTACTTTTGGGGTAACTTTGTATCCTGGAAGCATTCCCCCTTCACCGGGTTTGGCTCCCTGACCAATTTTGATTTCCAGAACAGAAGCGGAATTCAAGAATTCTGCGTTTACGCCAAATCTGCCGCTGGCAACTTGTTGCCCGCGGTTATGGCGGTATTTTCCCAAAATTTCAGGCAATTCTCCACCCTCTCCGTTGATACATATGATATTCAGAATGGATGCGGCGTGAATGTAAGACTTAAAAGAGTTTTCTCCTTGAGATCCGTATGACATTGCGTCAATGACAACAGGTAAATCATACCCGTTAACCGAAACATCTACCTCTTCCGGAGATAGCACAGAGGGGGGCGAAGCACGAAAGCCCAGTAAATGTCGCAGCGCGACCGGAGAATCAGCACTGATGGTTTGGTAAACCTTCTGAATTTCAGAATACGGGATTTCTCCTTTGGCAAATTGATGCGCCACCTTCCAGAATTTCGGAAATATACGCGTCTGATAAGGCATTCTTGGTTCAGGTTGTTCTCTTCTTAATTCTGCTCCGCGTTGTTTTGAGTCTTCATTCAGATAGTCCCAGGTTACCCCCTTTGACTCGTTGCCAAAATAATTGGGTACTCCAAATACGGATGCTACACTGGGAGCCAGCCCTATTGAACTGAAAACTCTCCCGTATCCTCTTAATTCATGACATCCCATCGTTGAGGTTACTTTTTCTAATCCACTGGTTAGATTTTCTACCAGACGCTTAAGAGTATTTTCAGCCTGTTCTTCCGATGATGCTTTGGCGAGTTCGATTGCGGCTGAGATCATGGCATAGGCGTTAATGGCATCGGCACCTAAACCGCAAAGAAGTGCACTATCGTGAAGGGTACGAATGGCTGCACTGCGCACAACAAGTCCAACTCTTCGTCTTAAGTTACCCTGGGGGGATGGAGGGGCGTTCCTGAGTGCATTGTCCAGGTGGCTAACTGCCAGATGCGGATCCAGCCAGTTCAATCCCCTGGAAATGGCCTGCTCATCATCAAGAATCAGACACTGAATGCCGTTTTGAACTTGTGCGATTGCCTGTTCTGCCAGGCGTTCCAGGGCTTCCTGAACAGTTTCCTGGGGGTACACTCCCAAAACCAGCCAGCTCAATTTACCCTGAAAGGCTGAAACCAGTTCTTCAATGGTCAATGTGCCAAATTGGTGGGCTACTTTTCGGGATATGGATGCTTCAATACATGTTACGCCACCTGTGAGAATTGGTGTTTCCAGCACAATCAGGGTATCTTCCGGGTCGGGTGTTTTTCCGATAGGAGCACAAGCACCGACAATAGAACTCGTGGAAAATGCTTCAACTTCCCGGACATGGTCGATGGAAGGATTGGTTACAACAGCCACCGACTCTTTGAAATAATCCGAGAGATTCACTCTCACTTTACTCAAAGGCGCCAGAGGTCCATCATAGCCCAGTGAACTTACCAGGTCATCTTTATTTTCGCTGATCAGCGAAGACACCTCGTTAAAGTGATCTTTGAGCCAACCATTAGCTGCGAAGACAACAGAGTCTACCGGAGTATTCCATGGAAACCCAAGAGGTTCTATTTGGACATCTGAAGTTGATGCAGAAATATTCTCCGGGGAATGTCTAAAGGCTGTTTGTACCGTTACGTGAATGTTTGAATTGGTAAGCATCATATGACTATTTGTGGACGAAGAGGTTTGTCCCCAGCCTGCCCAGTATTGTCTGGCGAGTTGAGGCACTTCTCGTTGGAACATTTGAATCATGACGTGTTGACGAATTTGGCCATGGGTCAGCAGGTTTAATGGTTCTCCCCGTCGAACCCGAATGGCAATTTTTTCACCCGGAGCCAGTGCGCGGGCGTCGGACACCCAATTTTCTAAAGGAATAGCGCCTCTTTCAGAACTGAAGATGAATTCTTTTTCTGTTTCAACGAACCAGAGAGGGCGTAATCCCAGAGCATCTACGCTTGCCACTACGGTATCTCCATAGCGGGCAATAATACCGGCGGGACCCTGAGCATATGGACCGAAAGACTGGCGGATACGTTGATAAGTAGCGCGCAAGTCAGGAGGGAATTGTTCCACCTCATAAGGAATAGGGGGAAAAACCATCTCCATGGCTTCAATCAGGTCCAGCCCATATTCCACACACAGAGTGTGGAGGAGACGATCCAGGTCTTGAGAATCTGAGCCATCTCTCGGTAGAGTTACACCAATTTGCTGGGCTTCAATGCGAAGCCTTTGGATGGTGTTGATTTCGCCGTTGTGTCCAAGAACGGCAAAAGGTTGTGCTCTTTCAAATGTTGAAACCGTATTTGTAGAGTAGCGTGCATGACATAAGACGATAGAAGTGTCGTAGTTGTGATCCTGTAGGTCAGGATAATAATGGGTAAGGGCTTCGACCGACCCTCTCATTTTGTAGACAACAGTATGTCTGCTGAGCGAAGCAAATTGAATGGGAAATTCCTGTTCCAGAGCCAATTGTGCTCGGAACAATCGTTGATCTAAATCAGAATAATGATCATGCCCGGCGAGTTGCCAGAATTGAGGAGGAGCCTGCCGTGCATTCTGCCCCAGCATTTCTTTTCTGGTTTTTCCTTCCTGGATGAGAAGCAGGTTAAGCCCTTGTTCATTGAAACGCTCGAGGATAATCTCTTTAATAGTGTCCATCTTTAGGTGATAGGGGATGAACAAATGCCCGACCCAGAATCCAGGATGAGTGGCTAAATACGAAGGCATTCCTGCCTGACTGAGTTTCTTCGCCCACAGCCGACGGGGAATATCTGTTTGTACGCCAGCGCCGTCTCCTTCGCCATTGACGAACCCCGTGCGATGTCCCATACTGATTAAGGCCCCTAAGGCTCGTTTGAGTGTACCAAAAGTGCTCTGTCCATGTTTTCTGGCGCTCATATAAATTGCACAAGAGTCGCGTTCTTCTCCATCTTCGTAGGGAATGGAAAGATCTGTGCGTATATTTTTCATGGCTGGAATCTCCTTTGGCGTTTCTGGTTTTTCAGCGCTTTTGCGGATGAATAAAAATAAGGCTCACCTACCGGTGAGCC
>FQKF010013362.1_pt1 | contig 10556 bp, 10 predicted proteins | sample 1504521 | NCBI WGS metagenome assembly FQKF01 (sample SAMEA4475357, study PRJEB15587) | soil metagenome | biome: Soil; feature: Field | place: India | collected 2015-03-11 | depth 0 m
GAAAGCAACTGAAATTTAGGCATCGAAACACCGCCCATTGTAGATAAAAACACAACGGTGGCCAACCACAGCAAAGCAGGAGTAAAGGCGCGTATCATTGGAGCGAAGTTAGGCGCAGCAAGCAAACACCAAGTCTGTCAACCTGAAAAATTGCACCGGATTACGCAAAAAGCAGCTCTGCGAAAAATCTGCCTCCTCCGTGAATGCCTTTTATTTAAACAACAAAATAGGGTTTTACCCGACATAAATCACTTTGAAGGCCACTTAAATAAGTTCTGATTATCTGAATATTATGTAAAAATTTGCCTAATTTTCAGGTGGCCTTAATCTTAATATATCCACAACAAAGGCGAAATTTTGTCCTTATTCGAGGCGTTATTGGGCCACACTTTTGTACTGTCAAAAACAGCTGCCTCTAATCCTCCCGCGTATGCAAAGAATTTTTCTCGTATGTAGTCTCTTGCTATCGGTAACGACGCTTTTCGCTCAGGGCTGGGAGCGCGTATTCGATGGCGGCGGTCAGGGCCAGATCAACGACATCACCCCTGCTGCTGACGGAGGTTATGTGGCTGTAGGTTATTACGCCAGTTTAAACCGCGCCCGTCTGTTTAAGACGGACGCCGACGGCAATCTCCAGTTTACCAAAGATTTCTCGCTGGGTACGCAAACAACGGCGGAAGGGATTGCGGTTTGCCCCGATGGTACGTACGGCATCACGGGCTTTACTCGCACGGGCCTGACACCACGCCGCGCGTTTATCATAAAGACAGATGTCAAAGGCAATGCGCTTTGGACGTATTTTCTGCCCACCACCTTTGACACAGAGGCTAGAGACATCGTGGCCCTGAGCGATGGGAGTTTTGTGGTCTGTGGGTATCGCAAGAATAGCGCGGGCACGGAAGACGGTCTGGTTTTTCGCGTATCTGCCAGTGGTCAGTTGTTGTGGGTTAATACGTATGGCGAGGCCAATGTGGTGGAAAAGGCCAATGCACTGGCAGTGATGCCCGGTGGCTCGGTGGTCGTCGTTGGCGAAAAGCGAGTAGTGCCGCGCGACGTGTGGGTCATTCGGATAAATGCGGCGAATGGCGACTTGTTGTGGGAAAATCTCTTCAATTTCTTCGAAATCACCAGCGGCGTACCGGCTGATGATGTCGCCAGGGCTGTCATTGCAGACACAGATGGCCACATTCTGGTGGGCGGTCGGAGCACTTACGAAGAGAATGGCGTTGGTCTGCTGATGAAAATCAACGGTCAGGGCACAGGACAAATCATATGGCGCTCTGGCTTCGCTCGAGCAGACCTGTATGGCATAGCCAAGTCGTTTACAGGCGAGATATACGCTGCTGGTACGAAGGCGACAAATCAGTCGGAGGATGTGTACCTTGTTCGCGCCACTGCGCAGGGCGTCAAAATATGCGATATCGCGGTTGGTCGCCCGGGCTTTGACCAGGGTACCAGCGTCGTCATTACGCCGGAGGGAGGCGCTATCGCTGCCGGCGTGGGTGAGTTCTTCTTCCCGACCATTGGCTCTGAAGCCAACCCTTATCTGGTGAAGATGGACCGCAATTGCGTGTCTTTCTCTAGCTACATTTCGGGCAAAATTTTTTACGACATCAATGGCAACTGTACCCGCGATGCCAACGAGCCGGGTTTGGAAAACTGGATTGTCCGTTTAGAAAGCTCCAACTTCACACGGTATGCGGTCGCTAAGGGAGGTGGTGAGTTCCTGCTCTTGGTGGATACGGGCAATTACAAGGTCAAACTCTTCCCGCCCAATAACTCGTGGGCATCCTGCACTGCAGAGATACCGCTTAAAGTTTCGGGTTTTCTGGACACCTTTGAGGTGGCTATCCCGGTACGCGCCATATCGCTGTGCCCGCGCAACGAGGTAGATGTAGCCACGCCCATCTTGCGCCGCTGCGCCGAGAACGTTTACACGGTGCGCTATTGCAACTCGGGCACGCTGCCTTCGGCAGATACGCGCATTGAAATCGAGTTAGACCCCAGCCTGACGCTCGTCAGCAGTTCCATACCGGCCACGCTGGTACAAGGCAACACGTATTCATTCGATATAGGCCTGTTACCTAACAGTGAATGCGGTTCGTTTGCGTTCACAGCCTTCCTCGACTGCAATACCGTTGCAGGTCAGGCGCACTGCGTGCGCGCGCACATTTTCCCGGACTCGTTTTGCAACGTCAGCGGGTGGGACCGCTCCATCGTGCAGGCGCGTGCTGTTTGCGAACAGGGTACAGTACGCCTGAGCTTAGCGAATGTCGGCACCGGCGACATGCAATCGTCAGTAGGCTTTGTGATCGCCGAAGATGTCATCATGCTCACCCAACCCGGCGACCCGCTCTATCGGCGCCAGCTGAAAGCAGGCGAAGAGTCCACCGTCTGGACGACGCCGGCCAACGGGCGCACATATCGCGTCATTGCCGAGCAAACGCCAGGCTACCCGGGTACCAGCTACCCCACGGCAGCGGTGGAAGGATGCCGCTCCGACACGAGTGCCACATTTACCACAGGCTTCTACACCATGTTTTCGGAGGACGACTTAGAGCCTTTCCGCTCTTATGACTGTCAGGAAAGCTATGAGCCTAGTTTTAATCCCACGTACTTAAAGCGAGGCCATCCCAAAGGCTATGGCGTAGCCAACTACGTCCGCCCAGAAACTGAAATGGAGTATCTAATCCAGTTCCAGAACGTCGGTACCGATACGGCGTTCCAGATCATCGTGCGCGATACGCTGTCGCCGTTCCTTGACCCTGCCACAGTAAGGCCAGGAACGGCCAGCCATCCGTACGACTTTGAAGTGTATGGTAGCGGTATTGTACAGTTTACGCTACCCAACGCTGCCCTACCGCCGCAAAGCGGCACTAATGAGGGCTTCGTGAAATTCCGCGTAGCCTTTGCCCAGAGGCTTCCCTGCCGAACGGAGGTCCGCAATACCGCTGCCATCTACTTCGACTTCAAGGCGCCAGGGCTGACCAATCAGACCTTCCACACCGTATGCGCGCTGGACACTTTCGTGGTGGTCAAAATCAAAGATATCCAGTGGAAGGGTGCCGACGTCAAAGTGTATCCCAATCCCTTCGAGGACAGCGCCACCTTCGAGATAGCTGACGCGCCCGCCGCCGGTTATACGTTGGAAATCTTCGACCTACAAGGAAAACATCTCTTTAATCAAACCTATAACCAACCCACGTTCCGACTGCAACGGCAACAACTGCCGGCAGGTATGCTGTTCTTCCGCATCACTACCGACCGCGGAGAACCCATAGCCTCCGGAAAGCTCCTCGTTCGATGACGAGAGACCTCCCAGCCATTGCCAACGACCGATTTTACCCATAACCGCTTACCCAAGCGCGAAAGCCGCAGGCCTCATCCCCTGCGGTTTTTCTTTTTCAGGAGAGCAAGGAGGCCGGCTGCAAAAGGCAGCATATGCCTGCCTCCTGCTTTTTTGGCCAGGAGATGTTGCTGCTACCTGCCCCCAGCGTCTTATTTTTGTGCTGCCTAAGCAACAATAATGCTATGGAAAAGCGGAAGACGTCTCTCATCAAGGTAGTGATAGCCGGAACAGCATTAGGTCTGGCGCTGGGCGCCTATTTCGCTGCGCAGAGAAGACCTGATTTGCGCCGGCGAGTAGCAGACTACCTCTTCGCGCGTCTGAATGCCTTGGGCGCGCGAATGGCAGAGCGCTTAACGCAACGGTTTCCTATCCATCTGGAAGACTTGGAAAATGAAATATTGCCCTTCGTTGCCGAGGATGGCCCCGCCCCTGCGCTGGTCGAAAAAGCACCGCTCCGGGAGGAAGATGTTCACGTGGCCCTCACCACAGGCGCCGAACGCGCTCGCCAGCGACTGGCTGAACGCTGGGCTGCTCTGAAACGCTCATAAGCCTGTCCCACTGTCGCATCCCTGTTTAGAATATGCCTGAAACGAAAAGAGATACCGAAGAACTGCTCCAGTCTGCCAGCGAGACGGCGACCTACCTGCGCGAGTACATCCGGCTGCAGCTGGATTACCTTCGCCTGGATTTGGCCGAACGCATCGCTAAGGTAGCGTCCGTCCTAGTGGTGTTCCTGGCCGTGGGTGCCCTGCTCACGCTTGGTTTCTTCATGATAACCATCGCTCTGGCCCTTTTGCTGGGAGCATGGTGGAACTCCTACGCTCTAGGCTTTCTGGCCATAGCCGGCCTCTATGTGCTGCTGGCCGTGCTGCTGGCAGCCTTCAAAGAGCCGCTGCTGACCAATCCGTTGCTCAACAGCCTGCTCAAAGCATTTTTCCAAAACACAGACGAACCCGAGCATCATGAACCGAAATAACATTCGTAACCTGCGCGACCTGGCAGCCGAAAAGGCCTTACTGCGCGCCAAAATGCGCGTAACGGAAGAAGAACTGCTGGCCAGCGCCCTCCGTACCCGCAATACCTTGGAGGCGTACGTAGCAGAGAAAATGGAAATACCCAACCAAATAGGGCAGCTTCTGAAACAAGATGCCCAGCAATCGGTCGGCACCACGCTGTTGCGCACCCTGCTGCAAACAGTGGGCGTCAATGCGCGCTGGAGCAATGTCCTGTTGCTACTGGCACCTGCGGCCACCGCGTTTGCCCGAAAGCGATGGCAGGAGTGGCGCCAGCGCAGAAAAAATGCGCCCGCCAACGGAAGCGATACCCTCATTTCGCCTCATTGAGCGCCCAGTTGTAGTCCAGGTATGAAATGGGCGTCTGTGCACCGATAGGTGTGCCGGCGTAACGGTTCAGGTAGGCGCGCACCGAGCCGGCGTCGCGCTTGAAGTCGCTGCTGAACCAGCTGAAGATTTTGGAGACTTTCGCCTGGTCGGGGCCGATGTAATTGCGGAGGCTGTCGGCGATGAAGCGCCGCATGGCGTCGTCGAGCTGCGCGTCTAAGCGCTCAGCGGTGTAGGCCTCGTTGCGTAGCGGCGGGCATGAGATGGAGGCGCAGTTGATGGCGGCGTGAATGCGCGCATCCCGGAATACCGGGCGCAGGATGTTGTGCTCGATGTTATTCAGGTCGTAAGTGTAGCCCTGTATGCGGATAAATGGGATGTCCCAAACGGAGTTGACGAAAGCAATGCCGCTTTTGATGTCCTTGATACTGCTCACCGGATAGTGGCGCAGGATGAGCTGCACCGTATAGGCGTTGTAGGCATTTATCCAGTAGGCCATTTGCTCGGTGCGCGTCCAGGTTTTGTCGTTGGGGTGCGCGCTTTCCAGCAGGTGCAGGTAGGCGTTCAGTTCGGCGCTGTCGCGCAGGAAATCACGGTAGTGCACCAGGCCGTCAGGGCTAACATGCTTTTTGAGGAGGGCATCCCAGCGCTCGTGCGAAACGGGGCTCGAGACAACATCACGCCGAATGGCCCGGCAATTGGTGCAGGTAAACCAGAGCACAAGGACGGTCAGCAGGGCAGCCGGGAGGAGGAGGAGGAGGAGATTTTTTTTCATAAGAAAGATAGAGATGCGAGCCTGTCAATGCGCAGCCGGCGGCGTGGCTTCATCGGCGGCTTTAGGGTGTCGGAGGCAGGCGTAATAGAAACGCCTAATGTGGCGCGGGTTAACGCCGAGGCGGAAGAGCAGGAAAGCACCAGCATTAGCCAGTTGCACGCGCGGCCAGCTGTTGTGGTCGTACTTGCGGGCCGAGACGATGACGTCTTTGAGCAGGATGCGTAATGAATATTTTTTCATAGCCTTGCGCAGGAAATCGCATTCCTCCATGGTTACGAAGCGTTTGTCGTAGCCGCCCATAGACTCAAAGACGTCGCGCCGGATGAAGAGTGTCTTATCGCCACCCTGGCACCACAGGCGCTGGAAACGGGTGAAATAGGCATTGAGGCGCAGCAGGCGGCTGGGCGAGTCGAAGCGATAGCGATAACAACCCATGACCGTACCGGCAGCCACTTCAGCGACAATATCGGCGGCAAACGACGGCGGTGGCACAGCGTCGGCATGCACGAAATAGAGCGCATTACCCTGTGCTCCCCCGGCGCCTGCGTTCATCTGCGCAGCGCGGTTCCTCTGCTGGCACAGCACTAAGCGCACATCTTGCTGAAGGACAACGGCGGCAGTATCGTCGGTGCTCATGGCATCGGCCACTAAAATTTCAAAGGAGTATCCCCAGGCATTTGCCTGCAGGTATGGCAAGAGGCGGCGCAGATGTTCGGCCTCGTTGAGCGCGGGAATGATAATGGAAAGAAACATATCCTGTGGATAGAAAAATATACGAAACAATCGGACCATATGACTCGCATCTACAAAAAATTCGGCGCCACAAAAGCAGGAGGTGCTGCTTAAACACTTAAGCACGCGCTGCCAGATTAAACATGAGCATTATCCGGCAAAAGCAAAAGACCCCCAGAGCATGTGCCCGATACCTGTACCTACCTTTGTACGCAATAAAGACAATAACATGATGAACGAAGTCAAGGGAAAAACCACCTCCGGCTATCTTAAATACGAGCTCAAAACTTTTGAGAAGATACCCGTGCGCATCTGGGACGATGCCCGAGAAGCTTCGCGCTACGTGGCCCAAAGTATTGCCTTAGCCATCCGACAAAAGCAACAGGATGGCGAAAAGATTGTGCTCGGCTTAGCCACCGGTAGTACGCCCGTTAAGGTATATGAAGAGCTCGTACGCATGCACAAAGAAGAGGATCTAAGCTTCCGAAACGTAGTGACGTTCAATCTGGATGAATATTATCCTATGCCTATGGAAGCGCGGCAGAGTTATTGGCGCTTTATGCACGAATACCTGTTTGACCACGTGGACATCCTGCCCGAAAACATCCACATCCCTGATGGCACGCTGCCCATTGAAGAAGTGGCGGCGTACTGCGAGCGCTATGAAAGGCTCATTGACCTGGCCGGCGGTATAGACATCCAGATTCTGGGCATTGGACGCACCGGCCATATTGGCTTCAATGAACCTGGTTCGTGGGAGACTTCGACCACTCGCATGGTACGGCTCGACCACCTGACGCGCCAGGATGCCATTAAAGATTTTGGCAGCGAAGACGCTGTGCCTTACCGGGCCATCACCATGGGCATCGCCAGCATTTTCAAGGCCCGAACGATTTACCTCATGGCCTTTGGTCAGCACAAGGCCAGCATTATCCGTGAGGCCGTCGAGGGCGAAATTTCTCATTCTGTACCCGCCTCTTTTTTGCAAAAACACTCCAATACCCGCGTTATCTTAGACCGCAGCGCCGCCGAGGACCTCACGCGCATGAAAGCGCCCTGGTTGGTAGGCATTTGCAACTGGACGGATGACCTCATCTGCAAGGCCATTGTCTGGCTCTCGCAAAAAACGGGTAAACCTATCCTCAAACTTACCGACGAAGACTACAACGAACACGGTCTGAGTGAACTGCTCATCGAAGAGGCCAACTATTACGAGCTCAACATCCGCATCTTCAACCGCCTGCAGCGCACCATTACCGGCTGGCCAGGCGGCAAACCCAATGCCGACGACACCAACCGCCCTGAACGCGCCCAACCGGCCCGCAAGCGCGTCATCATCTTCAGTCCGCACCCCGACGACGACGTCATCTCGATGGGCGGCACTTTCCAACGCCTGGTGGACCAAAAACACGACGTTCATGTGGCTTACCAGACTTCGGGCAACATTGCTGTGCACGACCATGATGCCCTGCGCTATGCCGAGTTTATGCTTGAATTCGACCAGAGTCAGCAGGTGCTTACGGAGCAAAGCCGCACGCTGTATGAAAAGGTCATCCACTTTCTGCGCAACAAACGCGCCGACCAGCTCGATATCCCCGAAGTACGCACCATCAAAGGCCTCATCCGCCGCGGCGAAGCCCGTGCCGGCGCCCGTTTTGTGGGCCTGGCCGACGACCACGTCCACTTCTTGGATATGCCTTTTTACGAGACAGGCGTAGCCCGAAAGGCGCCCCTTAGCGAGTCTGACATCCAAATCACCATCGACCTGCTGGAGCGCATCCAACCGCATCAGGTCTATGCCGCTGGCGACCTGGCCGATCCACACGGCACTCATCGCGTTTGCTTAGATGCCATCTTCGAGGCTTTCCGACGCCTGCGCGGGCACGCCTGGATGAAAGACTGCTGGCTGTGGCTCTACCGCGGCGCTTGGCACGAGTGGGCCGTCCACGAAATCGAGATGGCCGTGCCCATGAGCCCCATACAGTTGCGTCGTAAGCGACAGGCTATCTTCATGCATCAGAGCCAGAAAGACCGCCCGCCCTTTCCTGGCGACGACGACCGCGAATTCTGGCAGCGTGCCGAAGACCGTAATCGCGCTACCGCCCATACCTATCGCCAATTGGGCTTGGCCGAGTATGAAGCTATGGAAGCCTTCGTGCGCTGGAAAGGCCTCGAAAATACCTAAAAAAACCTCATTATACCTTTCCCAAAGCTTCCAGCGCCAGCCACACCATATAGAGCACATACAGGCCCAACAACAGCCCTCCCTTGGGGCGATACATGACTTGCTTCCGCAGTACTAAACCGCTGGCAAACATCAGCACCGTGGCCAAAAGGCATACCATAAAGTCCACCAGCGTAATCTGGCCAATGGGCAATGGGCTGACAGTAGCACTCACACCCAGGATGAAGAGGGTGTTAAAAATATTAGAACCCACTACGTTGCCCATGGCCATGTCGGCTCGCCCGCGCAATGCCGCCGCAATCGTGGTGGCTAGCTCCGGAAGCGAAGTGCCCACGGCGACCAGCGTCAGGCCGATAACGGCCTCGCTAACGCCGAGTGTCCGGGCGATACCCACAGCACCATCCACTGTCAGACGCCCACCGTAAGCCAAAGCAATTAAGCCGCCTATCACCCACAAAATCGCCAGCCATAGCGGGCGGTGTTGTGCCAGGCTTTCGACCGACTTTTCCTGCTGCGCAATGTTGTAAGTGTAGTACAAATAAATAGCGAAAAAGCACAGCAGAACTAAACCATCGGAACGCGAAATCACACCCTGTGAAGCTATCGAGCGATCCAGGTGGTGATCGCCAGCCATGAGCATGACGACGATGATGCCGACAAAACTAAAAGGGATATCTTTCCAAATGGTGTTGTGCCGAATGCGCAACGGCTGAATAATGGCCGTCAGGCCCAGGATGAGGCCGATATTGGCCGTATTGCTGCCAATGACATTGCCAATAGCGACCTCTCCAGCTCCATTCATGGCTGCTACCACCGATACCACCAACTCCGGTGCTGAAGTACCAAACGAAACGACCGTCATGCCGATGATGAGGTCGGAAACCCCTATACGTTTGGCCAGCGCAGAAGCGCCTTCGACCAGATAATGAGCCCCTCCACTAATTAAAGCGATACCTGCAAGGACGAATAGAATGTTGAGAAGCATGTGTTTGAAAACCTTTAAGCCGTAAAGATAGTGGCATTGGTTCCGCTTCCCTGTACCTGCTTTTCAGCGAAACGCCGCAACTTTGTCGGTTTAAACCACTGCACCCAACGCCGCTATATCATGGACGCGCTTTTGCTCGGAGGTCTGGCCCTCAGCCTCTTTCATGCCCTCATACCCAGCCACTGGCTGCCTGTCGTCGCCATCGGACGCCAGAACCACTGGACCGCGCGTCAGACGCTGTGGGTTACCTTCCTGATAGGCTTATTTCACGTGCTGAGCACCGTGCTCATTGGGCTGCCGCTGGCCCTCCTCGGCGGATGGATGTCGCATCAAGTAGAGGCCTTCACCTACTGGATAGCGCCCGCTTTACTCGCAGCCTTAGGGGCATTCTATCTTTACCAGCACCACCGGCATCGTCACTTCCACCTGCACGCGCAGCAAACGCGTTGGGGCGTTGTGGGCACGTTGGCCGCCGCCATGTTCTTTTCACCCTGCTTAGAGATTGAAGGCTATTTCTTAGCTGCCGGCCAGTACGGCTGGGCATTCGTAGGCCTGCTCGCCCTGCTCTACGCCGTCGTTACCATCACCGGCATGCTCGTCTGGGTGTGGCTGGCCCTCCACGGCCTGAAACGCTTGGACTGGCACGCCTGGGAACACAACGCCGGCCTCATCACCGGCCTGACCCTCATCGCATCCGGCATCGCCCTGCTCTTTTTGGAATAAACCGCTCCCGGCCTTCATATTTCCTTTTCCAGGGCTTGCCTTTGTGCGCGGCTTAGCGTGCGCACTACCTGCTCGTAGGAGTGGTCTATCAGCGCATACAGCAGGGTATCGCCGATGCTGCCCTCGAAGTCCACCGTATTCCAGTGCTTCTTGTTCATGTGCCAACCCGGCTGCACCTCGTCGTAGCGCTCGCGCAATTCCAGCGCGTAGGCCGGCTCGCATTTCAGGTTGACGCTCAGGCGTTCGGCCTGGAGGTCAGTAATGGCAAAGATTTTTTCCGCTACGCGAAAACAGAGCGTCGTCTCATCAAAAGGGAAATCCTCTGAGGCGCCTGGTTTGCTCAAGCAATAGGTGCGAAATTGCTCAACGTTCATAAGCAAATAACCCTGTAAAATGCAGTTGATTTTACCTCAAAGCCAAGTCCGTTTGGTGCTTGTTTGTTGTCGTTAGAAAGTCCTGCTAAATGT
>FQKF010055938.1_pt1 | contig 10555 bp, 7 predicted proteins | sample 1504521 | NCBI WGS metagenome assembly FQKF01 (sample SAMEA4475357, study PRJEB15587) | soil metagenome | biome: Soil; feature: Field | place: India | collected 2015-03-11 | depth 0 m
TAAATATAAAATATGTTATTGATGACTCATACAGAAATTTAAGGTTTTTAAAACGTTATTCATCATTTCAATTCTGTGATATTATAAATTCAATTCTTCTCGGATTTGATTGTAAAAACAATTGTTTAACAAATAATTTGTTTCAAAAAGAATATTTCCTTGAAAAAGAATTAAAAATTGTATCCGAAAAATATTCTACAAAAGGGAAATTTATACAATTAGAAAAGTTTGATGTTTTATATGATAATGATAAAATATCATTTAAGAGAATTAAATAATGAAGAATAAGTCTATAATCGAAATATTATATTTTTTATTTATTTTATTGAGTTTACCATCAAATTTATTATTTCCTCAAAAAAGTGAGTTAATAATTAAAAAGGAAAAACTGCAAAATGAAATAAAAAAAACACAAGATTTAATAAATCGAACTTTAGATAATAAGCAAAATGTTGAGAAAAAAGTTCTTTTATTGGACAAGAAAATAAAATTACAAAAGGAATTATTAGATAATTTAACATACGAGCTTAATTCAATTGATTCTAAAATACAATTGTTAAATAAAAACATAAATGAAAATACAAACAAAATTGAAAATTTAAAAAATGAATATGCTAAAGTTATTTATCATACTTATTTTATTGAAAAGAAAAAAAATATTTTAATGTTTTTGTTCGCTGCCGAAAATTTCAATATTGCTTACAGACGTTTAATATATGTTAAGCAATATATTAAATATAGAAAGAGTCTATACAATAAAATAAATAGAGATATAAACAATTTAATAATAAAAAACAAAGAGCTTGTTGATATTAAATTAGAAAAAGAAAAATTGAAATTAAATTATGAAAAAGAAAAAGAATTTCTTGAAAATGATTTAGAGAATAAAAAGATATTAATAAATAAACTTGCTACTGATGAAAAAGCATTGCGAAAAAATTTAAATGATTTAAAAGAAAATGCTCGAAAATTAGAAGACGCTATTAAGGAAGAGATTAGACGAGAAAATGAAAGAAGGAAGATTAAGAATAAGAATTTTAATGAAAATGTTGAATTAAATTCAAAGTTTGAATTAAATATGGGAAAATTACCATGGCCAGTTAAAAATGGAATTGTTATATCATCATTTGGTGAACATAATCATGCTATCCTCAAAGGAATTAAAGTAAATAATAATGGAATTGATATTTCCACTGAATGCAAAAGTGATGTTAATGTTGTTTTTGATGGTGTTGTTTCAAAAATATTTTCAATAAAAGGTACTAACTTTACAATAATTGTCCGGCATGGAGATTTTTATACAGTATATCAAAATATAATTGATTTAAACGTTAAGGTTAATGAAAATGTCAAAACAAGTCAAAAACTAGGTACTATTGGATGTAATGAAAATAGTGGTGTAGCCACATTGCATTTTGAGATTTGGAAAGAATTTGAAAAATTAAATCCAGAAAAGTGGTTGAAAAATTAAATAAAACAAAAATTCGTGTAATTTTTTAATAAAATTAATATAATTTTGGTAACCATTTTTTTGTTTTAAAGTATACATAAAAAATAATTTAAATGGTCAATGAAAACAGAGCTTACAATAAATTCAAAAATTGAAGAATTAAGAAAAGTTGAAAAATTTGTTGATGAAATATCAGCTAAATGTAATTTAAACTCTGAAATTTACGGAAACGTTTTAATTGCTACGCTCGAAGGAGCTAATAACGCAATAGTTCATGGAAATAAACTTAAAGAAGAACTATTGGTGAAAATAGTTGCTGAGACTATTGATGAAAAGGTATTAAAAATTTCAATTCAAGACCAGGGAAATGGTTTTGACTATAATAATATACCGGATCCTACTGCCCCTGAAAATATTGAAAATGTTAGTGGTAGAGGTATTTTTTTAATGAAAAAATTATCAGATAATGTTGAATTTTTAAATAATGGTTCAACTGTAATTGTTTATTTTAATTTATAAGTTGGAAATACAGTTATTTTTTGTTACTACTAAAGCACTCAATTTAGATACTCATCTTATTAAGTCAGTTATAGAAAAAATTTGTTTTCAGGAAAAAAAAATTCCTGGAAATATAAATTTTATTTTTTGTAACAACCGTCATATTTTATTAATAAATCAAAAATATTTAAACCATAATTATCCTACCGATGTTATTACATTTAATTATAACAATAATAATGTTATATCAGGCGATGTATTTATTGGATTAAGTGTTATCAAAAAAAATGCAAAAAAATATCATGTATCTTTTAAAAATGAATTATACAGAATTATTATACATAGCATCTTACATTTGGTTGGTTATAACGATAAGTCTGCTAATGAATTGAAAATAATGAGAAAAAAAGAAGATTATTACCTGAAATACATTAAGAGTTAAAATAGTATGATGTATAATTTTTTGGATGAATATGATGTTATTGTTGTAGGTGCTGGACATGCAGGTAGTGAAGCAAGTGCTGCTGCTGCAAATATGGGGGCAAAAGTTCTTTTAATTACTATGGACATGACAAAAATTGCACAAATGTCATGTAATCCTGCAGTCGGAGGCATTGCTAAGGGACAAATTGTTCGAGAAATTGATGCATTAGGAGGGTATACTGGTATTGTTACTGATAGATCTATGATACAGTTTAGAATGTTAAATAGATCTAAAGGTCCAGCTATGTGGAGTCCTCGTGCTCAGTGCGATAGAACGCGTTTCAGTATTGAGTGGAGAAAAGTGTTAGAGTCTTTAAAAAATCTAAGTTTTTGGCAAGATTCTGTTGTACATTTAATTATTGAAGATGGCAGAATTCAGGGTGTAATTACAAAAATGGGTGTTTGTTTTAAAGCAAAAGCTGTTATTTTAACGAATGGAACTTTCGAAAACGGATTAATACATATTGGTAAAGCCACTGCTGATGGAGGCAGAATATCTGAACCTAAATCATATGGAATTTCTGATCAATTGAAAAGTTATGGTTTTGAGGTTGGAAGGTTAAAAACTGGAACACCTGCTCGTCTCGACGGAAGAACAATTGATTTTTCTATACTTGAAGAGCAAAAAGGAGATGAAATTGTTACTGGTTTTAGTTATTTATATGATGATTATAAAAATGCTCCGAAAAGAAGCTGCTATATAACCTATACAAACGAAGAAGTGCATAAAATTTTGGAAACTGGATTTAATGAGTCTCCTTTGTTTACTGGACGAATAAAAGGAATTGGACCTCGATATTGTCCAAGTATTGAAGATAAAATTGTAACATTTTCTGAAAAAAAATCACACCAATTATTCATAGAACCTGAGGGTATTGATACATATGAATATTATTTGAATGGTTTTTCATCATCATTACCATACGATGTGCAATATGCTGCCTTAAAAAAAATAAAAGGACTGGAAAATGTTAAGATTTTTAGGCCAGGTTATGCAATTGAATATGATTATTACCCACCAACTCAATTACATCCATGGCTTGAAACAAAATATGTTAAGAATTTATTTTTTGCTGGACAAATAAATGGTACTACTGGATATGAAGAAGCTGCCGCACAGGGAATAATAGCTGGCATAAATGCTTATTTGCGAATAAATAATTTAGAACCTTTTATTTTAAAAAGAGATGAAGCATATATCGGTGTACTTATTGACGACTTAGTTACAAAAGGTGTTGATGAACCTTATCGTATGTTTACATCAAGGGCAGAATATCGATTATTATTACGTCAGGATAATGCTGATGAACGTTTAACTGAAAAGTCGTACAAACTAGGTTTAGCATCAAAAGAGAGGTATCAAAAAGTATTTTCAAAGTTAAAAAAGGTTGAGGAGATTATTGAGTTTTGTCGGGAAAAGAAGGTGAAACCATATGAAATAAACGATTTTTTAAAAATAAAAAATTCTACTCCATTACAACATAGCATACGGTTATATGATTTATTATTGCGTCCCGAATTGTCATTAATTGATGTTTTCGAAAAAATCGCACCATTAATAAGAAATGAAGATTATGAAATATTACAATCGGTTGAAATTAAGATAAAATATAGTGGGTATTTAGAACGTGAGAAAATTATAGCTGAAAAAATTTCAAGACTTGAAGATATTATCATACCTGAAAATTTTGATTTTAATTATTTAAATATTTCGACCGAAGCAAAACAAAAATTAAATCGAATAAGACCTAAAAGCATTGGACAGGCATCCCGAATTCCTGGTGTATCACCCGCCGATATTAATACTTTACTTATTTTTATGGGTCGTTAATGTTCCACGTGGAACATTTAAGTGCCTTTAATTGAGTTTTAAATTTTGTTCCACGTGGAACATTTAATTGAATTAATTTTTATATTAAAAAGTAAATCAATTAAATAAATATGCTGCATGTTGCAAAATACGATAATTATCTGCAATTTATAAAAAATTTACCCACTCAACCGGGAGTTTATCTTTTTTATAATAAAGAAAATAAGGTAATATATGTCGGTAAAGCAAAAAATATTCGCCGACGTGTAACATCTTATTTTCAAAAAATCGATTCGCATGGTGCAAAAACTAAATCTCTTGTATTAAATATTGAATATATAGATTTTGTTGTGGTTTCAAATGAATCCGATGCTCTACTCCTCGAAAATAATTTAATTAAAAAATATAAACCTAAATATAATATTCTTTTAAAAGATGATAAAACTTATCCATGGGTAGTAATTCGCAACGAAAACTTTCCTCGTGTTCAACTGACACGAAAATATGTGTCAGACGGTTCCGAATATTTCGGTCCATTTACATCTGTTACAATGATCAAATCTTTAATGGATCTAATAAAATCCACCTTTCCACTACGCACATGTAATTTCGATCTTAGTACTGATAAAATACAACAAAAACAATATAAAGTTTGTCTCGATTTTCATATAGGTCGTTGTAAAGGACCATGCGAAGGACTTCAATCAATAGAAGATTACAATAAAAATATTATCCAGGTACGCGAATTACTGAAAGGAAATATTAGCCATGTTATAAAGCAACTTGAAAAACAAATGCTCACCGCTGCAAAAGAATATAAATTTGAAGAAGCGCAGGCAATTAAAGAAAAAATTGAAATTCTCAATAAATATCAAAGTTCATCCATCGTTGTTAACCCAAAAATTAAAAATGTAGATGTTTTTTCAGTTGTTAACGACCATGATTTGGTTGTTGTTAATTATATGCGTATCATTAATGGATCTTTATTGCAAATGTATAATGCGCACTTTTACAATTATAGTAATGACGAATTGTCTAGTATAATTGGAACAATTATTATCGAACTACGTGAAAAATTTAAAAGCAATGCTTCTGAAATACTCGTTTCAGTGATGCCATCCTTTAAAATTGATGAGCTAACTTATACAGTTCCTAAAATTGGAGATAAGAAAAAATTGATTGACTTATCTCTAAAAAATGCCAATATTTATTTACAGCAAATATTAAAAGAAAGAGAAAAAGAAAAAGAAAAATCTACTTCGTATCAACAAATTTTAACCCAACTACAATCTGATTTAAATTTAAAAAATTTACCTGTAGTTATTGAGTGTTTCGATAATTCCAATATTCAGGGGAAAAGTCCCGTATCTGCCTGTGTAGTATTTAAAAATGGAAAACCCGATAAAAGTAGTTATAGGCATTATCATATAAAATCAGTTGTTGGTCCAAACGATTTTGCATCTATGAAAGAAGTAGTTTATCGCCGATATAAAAGAATACTCGACGAAAATCTTCCATTACCTGATTTAGTCGTAATAGATGGTGGTAAAGGTCAGCTCAATGCTGCTGTTGAAGCATTAGCTGAATTACATATTGATAAAAATGTTGATATTATTAGTATTGCTAAACGTCTGGAAGAAATTTTTAAACCTGGTGATGATCTACCATTTTACCTCGATAAGCGTTCTAGCTCATTAAGGTTAATCCAGCAAATCAGGGATGAAGCCCATCGGTTTGGAATTACTTTTCATCGAAATGTGCGTGCAAATAGTGCATTTAAAACTGAACTGGAAGAAATTCGCGGCCTTGGCGAAAAAACAATACAAAAATTATTAACCAATTTTCATACTATCCAAAATCTTAAACAAGCATCAATTGACGAAATTTCGAATATTGTTGGCAGAAAGAAAGCAGAGTTAATTAAAGAGTATTTCAACAAACATTGAGCTTTTTAATGTTAATGACTAAAAACTGAATAAAATTATTTGGAAAGACCTTCTTGTTTGTATTTCAAAATTTACTTCAAAATTCGTAATAGAATACGTGGTCGAATAAGAAAATAACTCTGAATTTATAAGTATGTATATTTTTTTACCTGAGTTGTAAAATCAACGATGTACTTATCGATGTAGTTTTTAGTACATTATTTTATTTATTTTTAACAATTATTAATTTCTTTGAATAGAATATTTTACTGTTTTGAAACTGAACTAAATATATTCCGTTGGGAATATTATTTAAATCAATATTAAAAGTATTGCTACTTTCAGATACTGTAATTTTTACTTCGTATAGTAAATTTCCTGTTGTAGAAATAATTTTTAAAATACCACTTTGCGGTTCTTTAACTGGAAAAATAATGTTTACATGATTGTTTGCAGGATTCGGATAAAGTTGTAAGGAATTTGTATAGAAATTAATTAATAAATTTCCCGTTGCTTTTTTGTATCCATCAACCTGTAACCAATATTTTTTATCTTTTTCAACCATAATATTGTTTAACGATGCTTCATAACTATCTATACTATTGTCATTTGCTGCAATTAATTTATATTTATTATTTAAGATATCTTCCGAGCTTTTAGCTTCATATATAGCTATGCGTGTATCATAGCCTTTTGTTTCAATATTTACTACATTGTCGGCAGGTGAAAAAAAGTAAAACCATAATGTATTGTTTATGCCTATTAATGGGTTCCCGTCATCGTAACACCAATTGTCTTTTACAGTACAACCACCAGTTATTGGACGAGGTTCATCTTCCTCAATTGATGCACACTCGTTTGTAAAAGGTCCATTCAGCCCATATTTTAATGGTAGGGCATTTCTTATCATATCATTCCAGGGAATGTTAATCGTAACTGCTAAACTATCTTCCACAATACAATTTCCATGCGATGCTACTGAAATTATTTTTGTAGTGAAACTACTGTCGTTTTCAGGATTATTATTCAGTGTAAGCCATAATTTATTTTCATGTTGTATGTAGTAAAATCTCGAAGTATCAAAAATAAATTGGACGTGATATTTATCCGACGTTTCAAACAATACATTTTTAAATTCATATCCGCAATAATTGTTTTTTGTAATTAAAAATTTGTTTTCAATATTACCTGCCTGAATTTCTTTAGTTATAGTATCGCTGCCAAAGTTATTCTTTGCAATTAACTGAATAAGGTATCTATCATTGCTCAAAAATTGGATAACCGGGTTTTTACTTGTTGAGTCTGTGATGTTTCCATTGCTATCAGGTAAAAATACAAACGATGACGGATAAATTCGCCAGACTCTTTCTTTTACTGTATTTTTGGTTGAATCAATGATATATACTGGTGCATTGGTGCAGGGTTTTTCAGGGATAGTGGTAAAATTTGCAATTGGAATTTCTCTACCCGTACTGCCATCAATATAGGTAACCCCAGTATTATCAGGGTCTAACCAGGGCTGTAGTCGTTGATTTGCTAAGTTTCCATTTTTCCATGAAACTGATAGGGCTCCATAATAGTTAGTAGTGTTATCACCACCGTGAAGTTGACCAATAATTCTCAGGTTCTCATTGAATAAGGGAGAACCACTTGAACCGTTATCTGTTGTTCCATTGGTAAATGTTATTTCCCAATGAGTACGTGGCTGACTAAATGAACCATCGTCCCAATTTATGCCGTATGGATAAATATTACCTTTCAAAGTGCTAATAGCTATACTTTTTTTCAACCCTTTAGGATGGTGTATAACAGCGCTTTTATTAGGTGCAATTCCGCGTATATCCCAACCAGCAAAGTACGGACGATACCATGCCGGAGGGTTTTCTTTCAGTAACAATAACGAAAAATCAGTATTACTTGAGTTTGCAATTAACGAAGCTCCCGATAATGTCTGATAATTAATAACATTTCCATTGCATGTATCGCTCTGATAATTGAAGTATACTATTACTGATGCTGCAGCTGCCGAATTATTGATGCAATGATTGGCTGTTAAAAAATATGGTGTGCCATCAAATCTGGTATTATTTATTAACGATCCGCTACAATAGTACGACCCATCGACATCGGTAAATATAATACGACATACTGATTGTTTAACTGTTTGATACAATTGCCATTCGTTACAAGTAATATCATTATAAAGTGCTATGCTTTCTAAATTTTTATATGCTTTCGAAATTTTGTCGATAACCAACAACCCCGAAAATGTAGATACTTCTGGTTCGTAATATTCAATAATAGCTTCGTTACCAATAATGGGTTCAACATAAAATGTACTGTCATCTTTATTATTATTAGAAGTGTATGCTCCTAATATTTTATTATTAATAAAGTTATAAATATACAATGATGAATTATCAGGAATATGAAAATATTTAAAGCCTATTCCTAAAGCATATGCATTTTCGCATTGTACTTTATAAAGCCATATTTTTTTTCCATCAGGCAAAATAAATTGTTGGCCTAATTTTTTTATATCTATCTGAACCTCTTCTACTTCAGCAAATCTATTTGGAGTATAGTTTAATGAATCATATGCTATTGATTTTTTAATGTCCACTTTCTTTAAATTGAAAGTGGGAATTAAATAACTACTTTTTAAATTATGCTGTAGCGATAATGGAATTCCCCCTTGCGATAACTGACAGAATATCTGTAAATAAAACATGGTAATAAAAGTAAAAATATAAGCAATTTTTTTAATCCACAGAGTCATAGTTTTAATCTAAATTTTGAATATGTATGAGATATAAAATAAGTACAAATGAAAACTATTTTTTACTATAAATGTTTATAAAAGTTTAATGTTATAATAATAACGTAAGGCTATATTTGCATTTTACTGAACAATTAAGTATTTCGAAAAACGAATTTTATAAAATTAGTTAACTTTGTGATGGTTTATACAAATAAAACCATTAAAATATTTTTACATACCATGTATGAGCAAAACAGTCATAAAGCTTGAGAACGTTTCAAAACTTTATCAGTTAGGTCAAATAGGTACAGGTACGCTAAGGCACGATTTACATAGGTGGTGGGCTAAAATGCTGGGCAAAGATGATCCTTACGCTAAAATAGGACAGGCGAATATTAGAACTGAAAAATCGGAAGGAAATGAATTTGTTTGGGCATTAAAAGATATCAACCTGGAGGTTGAACAGGGCGAAACACTTGGAATAATTGGTAAAAATGGAGCTGGAAAAAGTACTTTACTCAAAATTTTATCAAGAGTAACTTCGCCAACAACCGGCCAGATAAAGGTGAAGGGTCGTATTGCCAGTTTGCTTGAAGTAGGGACCGGTTTTCATCCTGAACTTACTGGTAGAGAAAATATTTTTTTGAACGGTGCCATTCTCGGGATGACAAAGGCCGAAATTAGAAAAAAACTTGATGAAATTATAGATTTTAGTGGTGTTGAAAAATACATCGATACTCCTGTTAAGCGTTATAGCTCTGGAATGTATGTTCGCTTAGCATTTGCTGTTGCCGCCCATCTGGAATCTGAAATTTTGATTGTCGATGAAGTGCTGGCAGTAGGCGATGCTGAATTTCAGAAAAAATGTTTGGGAAAAATGCAGGATGTAAGTCATAACGAAGGCCGCACGGTTTTATTTGTTAGTCATAATATGGGAGCTATACAGAATTTATGTAGGAAATCACTGCTTTTAAATTTTGGGAAGCTTGAAGAAATTGGTATGACTGAAAGTATAATACAAAAATATATTATGATTCAAAATATTAGTAATATTAGTAAAGCAGAGTATAGCTATGTAAATCGAATTAATAATTTATACGATAATCGAATATATATACGAGAATTAAGAATTTATAATCATAATAAGGTTTTATCTAATAATTTAGTTATGGGGAAAAAGGCATTTTTTGAAATATCTGTTGATTATCTTGCTGAATTTCCTGTTTCTGAAGTTGGTATTCTTTTTAAAAATCGATTTGGCCAAAGAATTGCTTCTTTTACATCTGCGTTAAAAACGATATATATGGATAAAGAAAGGAAAAAACATGAAATTGCTACTTTTATATTAGAAAAAGTTATATTTTCTAAGGGTGATGTATATTTTGATTTAATAGTTTATGTGCCTACTTTTGGACGTATAGATAATATTGAAAATGCTGGTGTAATTCATATAATAGAAGATGATGTTTTTGGAAATGGTGTTATGTATACCGAGTATTTAGGATTTGTATATTTGGATGGATATTTTGAAATTATGAATAGATAGAATTTTATAAAAAAATAATTTTAATTTTTTAAAACTAATAAAAATTAAAGATATGCTATAGTAAAATATAAAATTTATCGGT
>FQKF010000825.1_pt1 | contig 10552 bp, 11 predicted proteins | sample 1504521 | NCBI WGS metagenome assembly FQKF01 (sample SAMEA4475357, study PRJEB15587) | soil metagenome | biome: Soil; feature: Field | place: India | collected 2015-03-11 | depth 0 m
GGCACACGAACCCATTGAAATTACCCATTTAGGTTCCATCAACTGATCATAAAGACGCTTAATGGTAGGAATCATTTTAATAAAAGGCGTTCCGGCAATTACCATTAAATCGGCCTCACGTGGTGAACCACGCAGTACTTCCGCTCCAAAACGGGCAACATCGAAGCGACTTGTAAAGGATGTGGCAAATTCAACAAAACAGCACGAAAGCCCAAATCCAAAAGGAAATATGGAATACTTACGCCCCCAGCCAATTAAATCGTCGAGATTGGCAAATAAAACCGACTTCTGTACCGCCTGTTCAAGCGATAATTTTGGATAATCGCCTAAACCAACCCTTTCGGGTGGATTTAATGAAAATTTCATACAAAAAAATTTTTAATTTAAGTTCGTATAAAACTTACATGTTTACTTTTTTTCATTGACTTTTCGTTATTTGCAAACATGTTTGTTTTATAAATCTTGTATTATAAGTCTAAAAATATTTATAAATATTTTTTTTCAAAAACCCATAATTTACACAAACCTACTCCATGCTTTTTTTGGTAATTACATTATCGGGCATGGCTTTTAAAATTTTACGTCCCTGTGGACCAAAATTAAAAGCTCCTGTTTTTGATTCGTAAATAATAACAATAAAAAGAATTAATATAAAAATAGCAATGCCCATGTATCCAAACCAGCCCAATTCTTTATATGCCACTGCATAAGTGATGATAAAAGCAGCATCGAGGTCGAAAATAAGGAAAAACATAGCAATCATGTAATAGTGTGCTGGATATCGAACGCGAGCATCGCCAGTAGGAGGCATACCCGATTCAAAAGGCACATCGCGATGGCGGCCTTTGTGTCGTTCGCCCAAAAAATGTGAAAATACAATCATAAATGCTGCCAGTCCAATAGCAGCTATTGCATAAATAATAAACGAGAAAAAAGGCGTCATGTATTCGTATCTTTAGGTTGCACTATAACAAAATGTATTGTGAAATGTTTCACAAAAGTACAGAAAAGTTATAAAATATATCTAATAATTTAGATTTTTATTAAATGATTGAAAACTATTCGGTTTATAAGGTTTTTATAGATTTTCAATTTTTCTGAAATATTTGCTTGCCGACGGGCGACGATGCGGACAGCCCGGCCAACAACAAGGTTGACGCTTACCTGCCAATAAATCGCTAAGCATGCGTTTGATATGCTCAGAACGGGTCTCGGCTTTTTTAACAATGGTAACCCAGCATATCCACTCATTCCGTTGTATGGGTGTAAGACTATTCCAATTTTTTAAGGCTTGCTCATGAGCCATTAATGCACTCTTCATATCATCGGGCAATGAATGCAACACCCCCTCTAAAATTTCCATTTCCTGATAAATTAAAAAAATATAACAATGAAAATAGGCTTCAATTTTCTTTTATATTTTTGACTGATATTTAAAAGTATAACAATAAAATTGTGCTAATGTTAAATCATATGATGAACCAACAGGAAACTGTAAAAAATTTTAATAAGCATCTGTATTATATGATTTTAAAGTACGATGCACGCTGGAAACTAAAGCGTAAAGAAATTTTGTTACGCGACAAAAATAGGTGTGTATTATGCGGTTCAACATCCAATTTAGTTATTCATCACCGACGATATATTTTTATAAAATCGAAAAACAGGTTTATTGAACCATGGAACTATTCAAATAAAACATTAATTACTTTATGTGAAAATTGTCATAAACAAGGACATCATCTGTATAAAGTTCCAATAAAATATATTTAACAATTAAAAAATTAATATACTATGGGATGGTTTAATATTTTTAAAAAGTCGAACAGTCAAAATGGTAGTAGCTTGAATCAGCCAAATGAAAATGTGTCAATTCCAGAAGATGTGTTTATTGAAAAAGATTTTAATCCATCGGAATTAAACCTGATGACTTCATTAAAAGGCCTTGATAAAATTTATTATTTTCTTGAACAGGACTTTGAAACCAAAGGCTTTAACGATGCCATTCAATGCCCCGAAATTGAATATAAAAATAACGCTATTGACTTAATAAAAAAACAATTAAATACTTTGATATTTGAAGCATTCGATTACTACGAAAGCGAAATGTGTAAAATTGATGCCATGATAAATATTTTAGAAAGAAATGGCTTAATTGATACCTTAACGAAAGCTAAAGTAAATAAAACCACGATTGAAAAAAAACTGGATCGATTAAAAGAAATACAAAGTACCCTGGAAGATATGGAAAAAGGGTTTGCAGCTAAAGCATTTATGGCTTACGAACTCGGATTTAAAAGAGCTATAAATAACGACGCCCTTAAATCAATACAAAAAATAAATGTCAACTTATCGGAACAATAAAAAAACTGAAAATTATGCACGACTGGTGGATTAAATTTGGATGCTGGCTAATTGGTTATAATTACTCCATTATTAACAATTGCAGTGAAGCCTCTCGAAAAATAGTTAAAAAATATACTTCGGCTATATTAATTCTGGTTATTATATGGGGTTTTATTGGTTTTACCTTTGCCCAACGCTACGTACAGGCCAGTACAGTTGTGTCAATTATTGTGGCTATAATAATGATTTTTATCGTAATTCAGATTGAACGCCAGATTATATTAACTTTTAAACGAAATAACTGGGCATTTGTATTCCGCATAGCAATTGCCATAATCATGGCTTTTATTGGCTCGGTTATCATTGACCAGTTTATTTTTAAACACGATATTGAGAAGGCACAAATCGACTTTATTCAAAAAAGGGTTAATGAAATATTACCAGTAAAATCGAAAGAACTGTTAGTACAAATTGCTCAAATTGATTCTTTAATTAATAAAAAAGAATTACAACGCGAGCAAATAATTAATCATATTTCAAGAAACCCTAAAATTAAAACTTATGAAGTTAAAAGCAGCTTTAATAAAGATACACTGGTAGGCCGCGAAATTTTACTTAAAGAAGTGCCAAATCCTAATATTCCACTGATTGAACAACTCGATAATCAGTTAAAACAACTACGAACCGAAAAAGCAATTAAAGAAGACAAGTTGCTTAATATGCGAAATGATCTGGAAACAGAACTTAAACAAAAAAATGGATTAATTGACGAACTCAATATTCTGATCAAAGAAATTCTATTGAAATCATGGATTAATAGTGTACTATGGGTTTTAATATTTTTGTTCTTCTTATTAATCGAAGGCTTTGTATTAGTTACCAAATTCTCAGACGACCATGCCGATTACGAAGACATTATTAATTTACAGGTAAATAAACGAAGAAAAAGCATTAACGAAATAATGTAAGTATTTTAATTATTACCGTTTGAATAATGTTGAGCAATTAAATCAATTTCATTTTTTATGGCTTGCCGAAACGATGGAGGCGATAATACTTCGGCATTTGCACCATAAGCCAATATCTGGCTGATGAGTTCGCGATTGGGTATAACTTTAATTTTAACTATTACGTTATCGCCTTCATTATAAACCCTTTGTGACGGATGCAAAGGTTTATGAACCACATAAGGGGCACTTTCATGATAAAAACGCAATGTAATTTCCTGGGGCGCTTCATCGTATCGAGTTACCCCCACAATGTCGTAAAAATAAGCTTCCCAATCAAAATCAAATGGCCGATATTCGCGATCAGTAATTTCAATTTGTTGAATCCGATCAAGTGCCAGATTCCATGTGGGTTTATTTTCCTGCTCGTTAAAACCATACACAAACCACCGACCATTATATTCGCGTAAATAATAAGGATGAAAATAAAATTGAGCACTCTCGCAATCAAAAAATCGTTTGTAAGTAATTTTTAATACATTTTTGTTTACAACGGCATTGTATAAAGGCGAAATATATTTTAAACCACTAAAATCCTTATTTGAATGAATTTCAATAACCGGCTTATTGTCGGCTTTTAAAGCAAATTTATTCTGCAATATAGGCAATATCTCGTACAAACACTCAAACTGTGGTAACCCATCGAACTGTAATAAAACATCGATGGCCGATTTTAATTTGGTTACTTCTTCTTCACTAAGTAATGTTTGATTAATTGAAAAACGAGGATCTTTATACCTATAATAAGTTCTGCCTTCTTTACGAATTTTTATTATATCAGCACCATAACCCATCGAATCTTCTATAAATTTTATATCGTTATAAATTTGACGGATACTTACTGTTTTTTTATCCGAATATATTTCTTGCAGTACTTTATTGCATTCGTTTTGTAAATCTTCAATGGTATAATACCGACCGGTGTTCCGCAAACAACGATCAATTACCTGATAACGTACCAATGCATTTTTGTTTACTGGCATATGGTTTTAGGTTTATGGCTCCAGTCTAATTTGAACCAGTTAAAATTATAACATTTTTGAACATACACTGCAATTTGACCTCATAATTTCGTTTCGAAATTAATTAATGAGGTATTATGAATCAAACTTTTCCATTTCTTACGCAAACAAAATGTAACCAAGTAATAAAAATGTTTAACCTAAAATTTAATGAACTTATGAAAAAGAAACCTTTACACATGATGAAAAAAACTGTTGGTATACTTATTATTGCGTTTTTTAGTATTGCTTCTACCCTTAATGGCTGGTCTCAAAACGAGTTTTCGTTTCATGCAGGATTAGCATTACCTATGGGCGACTTTGCTTCGGACGACGAAGACGATTATAATGCTTTAGGCGCTGGTACCGGATTCAATTTTGGTTTTAAGTACTTACATCCATTTACTAACTCACCACTGGGTTATTTTATTGGTGCCGATTTTTTTTATAATGGATTAAAAAAATCAATTAAAGACGATACAGAAGATTTGCTTGAAGATATGAATTTACCCAGTGTGGATATTACATATTCAAAATTTATTAATATACCCGTACTTACAGGATTAAACCTAACTGTCGATGCAGGTGAAAACCTTATGATATTTGGCGAAGCCGGCGTAGGTATCGACTACTTTAAAATAACAGATTTAACCGCTTCAAGTGTTCAAAAGGTCGAAATTATTTACGGATCATCAACCAAATTCGCTTATCGAATAGGCGCCGGATTGAAAATTAATAAGAAATACCTACTTAATGTTAATTATAACGGACTGGGAACTCATAACTTTAAACCTAAAATTAAGGTCGGATACCAGAGCGAAACCCTCGACCGTATTAAACCTAAAACCGATGTAGTAAGTATTACTTTGGGTATTATTTTCTAATTCAGCTCCTTTGGTTTATTTCTGCCTTCGCTTGATTACTTTAACTTTTATCCCTCCTGCAAGCGAAGGTAGAAATTAAAAAAATGGTTGAAAAATTTTTGTCCATAAAAATTGAATATTTAAAATTTTTATCTAACTTTCGAATACCAAAGCTTTGAACGGTTAAATATAAATATCGATTTTAATATAAGCTCGATAAAATGAAGGATACAAAAACATTTTAAATAAAAAATTGGGGGAGGAATTGTGGTGAAGGCTTAGAATGAAACCAATTAAATTCACCATGATAAAAAAAGTTCGTATATTAAAAGTAAGTTTTACCAGTGAACTAAAGTTACAAGAAGTACCCGCTTTTAGAGGAGCCATTATTGAAAAAGTAGGCCGCCAACATATAATTTTTCATCACCATATGGCCGATAGTTACCTGTATCGTTACCCTACCATACAGTATAAATGCATTAGTCATAAACCTGCCATAGTCTGCATCGACGAAGGAGTGGATGAAATCCACCGATTTTTCGAAAAACCCGACTGGAGCCTGTGGATAGGCGACAAAAAGCTGGAAATGAAAGTAGACCAGATATATTTAAACCAGTTTACCCTGCAGGTGTGGAATACCTCATTTTTTTATCGAATAAACAACTGGGTAGCACTCAGTCAGGAAAATTACAAACGTTATAAATCTTGTTCCACACCCGATGAACAACGCCTGTTACTTGAAAGCATACTTACGGGTAACATATTAGCCTTTGCCAAAGGAGTAGGTTGGACTGTTGAAAAACCAATAGAAATAAAAATACTTGACGAACCTCGTACCAGACCATTACCGCTAAAAGGTCAAAAAGTCATTGGTTTCGATGCTACCTTCAGAACCAATGTATCGTTACCCAACTTTATAGGCCTGGGCAAAAGCGTAAGTTTAGGTTTTGGAACCATAAAACAACTAAATAAATACGACGAAAATTAAAATCATAGTTTACCATGAGTAACAATCACTATACCCGCGAAGAAGTATACCTGGCTGCCCTGCTACACGACATAGGCAAATTTTGGCAAAGGGCGGATGAGAGTTTTGAAAAATCTAATAAATTGAATAAGGATATTAAAAATCTAATAGAATATGTTTGTCCTAAAGATTCAAAAAATAAATTTGGTTATTTGCATGTTTTATGGACAGCTCAATTTTTTCATGAGTTTTTTGACAAAAATCTTTTAGGCGAGAATAAATATGAAGACAAAAATAGCAATAATCTTTTCGCTTTAGCTACATATCATCATTACCCTGCTACAGATTTACAGGCAATCATTTCATTAGCCGACTCATGCAGTGCACTGGCCGATCGTTTAGAAGAAATTGAACATGATACTGAAATTACTAAATGGCAAAATCTTAATTACAAAAATACACCATTGGTTTATCCTTTTTATCTGGTTAGAAATATTGATCCAGAGGATGAAAGAAAATTTGAGTATGTTTTCCATTTAAAGACGATGAATAAAGATTGTTTATTTCCAGTAGAATTAAATAAATGGAAAAATAATTACATTGATTTATGGAAAAACTTTTATGATGAAGTTCAAAACATTACAAAAATTTATAATGAAAAAGAATCATTACGTTCATTAAGCGAAACCATGTTTTTCCTGCTGAAAAAATATGCATGGTGCATACCTTCAGCTACAAACGAAGCTGTACCTGTTACTCCTCTTTTCGACCATTTAAAAACCACAGCTGCATTTGCCGATTGTTTATATGAATATTATCAAACTTATCCCGAAACTTTTGAATTTATTGATACCCATAAAGGGAAAAAAATAAAAATTTCTGAAAACAGCTTTCCAGTTTTATTTGTGGGAGGCGATATTTCAGGAATTCAATCATATATTTACGATATACACCGTAACAAAGCAGCCAAGAGTCTTAAGGGGCGCTCATTTTTTGTTCAAATGTTAGTAGATAGTATTATTCAAAAGATAATAAATCATAACGATATTAAAGCCCATGCTGCCAATGTTTTGTATTCAGCCGGGGGTAAATTCTATTTGTTTTTACCAAATACCCAAAAGGTAGTTAATTCGTTAAATGAAATCCATAAAGAAATAGAATATTACTTATGGAATGAGCATAAAGGAAAAATCTCATATTTACAACAAAGTATTGAATTTAAAATAAACCTTAAAAATTCAAAAAACGAAGCTTTTGAAATATCCAATGGACAAAAAATTAGTATAGCCCAACTATGGAAAACTTTAGCTGATAAATTAGAAGAAAATAAATACAAGAAATTTGTTTCCATAATAAAAAAAGATAATAATTTTTTTGAACCTTTTGGTGCTGGTGGTGATTCTTTAATTTGTTCAGTTACTGGAGATGAAATTAATGATAAAGAAATAAAATATCTTGATAAAGAAAACAAAGAATTACCTGTTTTAAAAGCAATTTACGAACAGGTAAAACTTGGTGAAGTTTTAAAAGATGCTGATTTTTTGATCAACTATTTTAATAAATCTGAAAACAACTATCTGACCAATAGAGCTAAAATAAATGTTAAAATTACTGATAATGTAAATAATTATTTATTTGATAAAAAAGAATTAATTAAAGAAGATGCCGATTTTCGTACCATTACTTCAGCCGATGATACCTTAATTTACCGCTTTAACGATACAAACTTTATTGTTGCACTTAAAGGTAAGCGTGCTTCATATGGCTTTCGTTTTTATGCCGGAAATAAACAAGCTAAAACAGATGATAATAATCAAGAAAGCCGTGATAGAACTTTTGCTGAGTTAACTTATTATGATTTTATGAAAAATTTTCCTGTAGAAGTTGATATAAATGAAGACCTTGATCCATCAAGACATACATATTTAGCAATTTTACGAATGGATGTAGATGGACTGGGAAATCTTTTTGCTAAAAGATTGAGTAACGAGTATTCAACTTTTTCTATTTATTCGTCAATTTCATTTATGCTTGATTGGTTCTTTAGTGGTTATTTAAACGAAATTAGGAATGATGAAAAATATAGAAATAATGTAAATATTATTTATGCAGGTGGCGATGATTTATTTGTGGTAGGTCGCTGGGATAAAGTAATTGGATTTGCTTATGACGTAAGAGAAAAATTCCACGAATATGTTAAACGTGAAGATATTACTATTTCGGGTGGTATTACCATAGTATCCCCAAAATTCCCGATTTCAAAAGCCGCTACATTGGCTGGTGAAGCGGAAGATAAAGCGAAATATGAATTCAACGAAGAGATTATCAAAAATAAAAATAGAAAAATTCCTAAGAATGCTATTAGCATATACGACATACCATTGCAGTGGGATGATTTTAAAATAGCTAAAGACCTTAAAGAAAAATTAGTTGAATTTGTAGAAGAAGAAACTTTATCGAAAGGATTCATTCAAAAGCTTCTTCAATTTTACCAGATGAAATGTGATGCTGAAAATAAAAATGAGTCACCACGATATATATGGAATGCAGTTTATACTGTTAGTCGATATATTGAAAGATATAAAGACAAAGAGGGTAATATAAAACCTGAATACGAGAAAGTTGCCAAATTTCTTACAGGAAGGAAAGGAGATACAGATTCCATTAATAATTCATTATTGATGAAGTTATTAGTACCAGATAATTATAATGTTATTGCAGTAGCCTCTCGTTGGGCTGAACTGGAATTAAGAGATTTAGAAAAAATAAAAAAACAAACAGAAAAACCAGAAAATAAAGTAAAAATAAATTCATAAAATATGGCAAGTGCTTATAAATATTGGGATGAATTTAAAAAAAAATCTAAACCCAAATTTGAAAAATGGATTGAAGAAGAATTTGATGCTGAGGCTGCTAATTGGACTCAAAAATTTGCATTTTATATAACTAATAAAACAGACAAACAGAAAGATGAAAAAGGAAATATAATTAAAAATAAAGATGGTAAAGAATTATCGCGCGATGTAGTTACAAATACTAAATTACGTAAGTTTTTCGGGCATTTAAAAAAATTAGAATTAAAGGTAAAGTATCCTCCAAAAACTGAAAATGTTGAAAATAATTTAAATAATCTTTTAGCATCTGAACTACCATTGTTAAAAGCACGTGTTGCTTATGATGCTGGAAGAGAAAAAGATCCACACCACAAACTTGTTGATTTTTACTATTTTATTGAAGAGGCTTTAGAACATACAAAAAACAAACATGCCTTTATAAATTTGATTAAAATGCTCGAAAGCATAGTGGCATTTGTCAAAGCCTATGAAAATGAGTTATTTATAATGGATGAAAAATAAAATTTTAAAATATTTAAACAATGAATGCTGAAAAATACAAAATCGAAAAAGATTGGCTTAGCAAGCCTATAGATTCTACAATCTTAAATGATAGTAAAGACTTTGCTCAGTCTTTAGCAAAGGGAAATGATAATCTAAAAGGTTTAACAACTTCTCAATTAAGAAGATTTTTTGGAGAATTAAAGTTTATTCAATCAGATTTTGAAAAAAACAAAAAAAATATTCCAAAGTTACTCCCATATCTTGCTTATGCTGTAGGTCGTGATAAAGATGAGAGAGGAAATAACAAAACTATGATTAAAGTATTCTATGAAGCTTATGAAGAGGCTTTGAAAGAGTTAGCAAGCGATATGAATAATAAAGACAAATTCAATCGACTGGTCGATATAACTGAAATAATTGTTGCATTTCATAAGTTTTACGGGGGAAAATAAAAATTCTTAATTAAATAAAAATAACATATAAAACTAATAAAGCTATGAGTAACGATAAAAATCCAAATTTGAAATTAGTAAAAAAAATAGAACTTACTTACCACATGGAATTGTTAACAGGTTTGCACATTGGTGCTGGTAAAGATAATGTTGAAATTGGCGGTATCGATAACCCTGTTGTAAGGGCTAAATTAAAAAACAACCAACCTTATATACCAGGTAGTTCTATTAAAGGTAAACTTCGTTCACTGCTTGAAATTGCTAAAGGAGTAGAACTAGGAGGAGATGACCAAATTAATAAACTTTTTGGGATAACGGGCAATAAAGCTGAACCAAGTAGATTAATTGTGCGCGATGCTTATCTTACTGAAGAATCAGTTAAAGATCTTGAAAGTGTGGATCTGGATATGCCTTACACTGAAGCAAAATATGAGAATTCTATAGACCGAATTAAAGGTACTGCTGAAAATCCCCGTCAAATGGAAAGGGTACCTGCAGGTGCTGTTTTTGAAGTAAATTTTATACTTAATATTTATGAATACGTTGTTGAAGATGAATTAAAAGAAGATGAATTAAAA
>FQKF010122769.1_pt1 | contig 10550 bp, 8 predicted proteins | sample 1504521 | NCBI WGS metagenome assembly FQKF01 (sample SAMEA4475357, study PRJEB15587) | soil metagenome | biome: Soil; feature: Field | place: India | collected 2015-03-11 | depth 0 m
GTCATTTTAGCATTTTTTACCGTGGTTGCAATCAGACTCAAATCTTTCCACTTTTGAGATGGCAAATGTATGGTAATTTTTTTAGTTAAAAAATACTTTTTCGTCTAAATTATAATTAAATTACTAATGTAGGTATGAGTGAATCTGTAATAATGTAAATCAGTGAATTATTCTAAAATTGGTATGCTAACCTCAATTTTATGAAACACTTATAGGTCTGCTTTGCAGCTAATCGGTTTATTATATGGTTGCTTTAGTTAAAGATTATTCGTATAAAGTCTGATTCAATAAAATTTTAAACTTGATTATATAAAAAACTTTGCAAATTCGTTGTACAAACTTTAACTTTGATTTTGTAAAATAATTGTCAACTAAACAATAATATTCAGTCTGCATGGCATTACAGGAACATCATATAAAATTTGCTTTTGGTAAAGCAGGTTTATTACCGCAGGAAGAGAAACTAGAAATTGCTCAAAAATTTAAAAAATTAGTTATAGGAATACCTAAAGAGGATAACCGAATAGAAAGCAGGGTACCGCTTACACCCGAAGCAGTTGAAATTTTGGTAAATAATGGTCACGAAGTAATTATAGAAAGTGGTGCTGGCAATGCTGCCAATTATTCCGATAAAGATTACAGCGAGAAAGGAGGTTTTTTAATTCATGATAAACGTTCGGTATTTCAGGCTGATATTGTTTTAAAAGTAGCTCCGCCAACTTTTGATGAAATAGAATTAATGAAAGGGCAACAAACCATAATTAGTTCTTTGCTGTTAAGTTCTCAAAACGAACAGTTTATTCAAAAATTATTGAGTAAAAAAGTAACTGCTATTGCATACGAGAATATTAAGGATGAAAATGATACTTATCCGGTAGTTCGGAGCATGAATGCCATTTCGGGTTCAACGGCTGTACTAATTGCTGCTGAATATTTAAGCAATGCGCATGGAGGCAAAGGTGTACTGCTTGGAGGTATTGCGGGCATTACCCCGGCTGAAGTAGTTATTATAGGTGCCGATACCGCTGCCGAATTTGCCATTCGTGCAGCTCGCGGGTTAGGAGCCGTTGTAAAAGTTTTCGATAATAATATTAATCATTTGAACCATTTACAAAATTTATTTGGACTACATCTGCAAACATCAGTATTTCATCCCCAGGTATTGCTTAAAGCCCTGAAAAGCGCTGATGTGGTGATTAGTACCTGCCAGCAATTTGAGCATAATTATCGATTCTATATCACTGAAGATATGGTAAAAGCCATGAAAAAGGGTTCGGTTATTGTTGATATTAGTGTGGCTTATGGTTGCAGTATCGAAACATCTGAAATTCGTACTCTTCAAGACCCTTCGTATGTTAAGCATGGTGTTATTCATTATTCTATACCCAATTTACCCTCGCGTGTGGCTCGAACATCATCTATTGCACTAAGTAATGTTTTTCTGCCCATTCTTATTCAAACAGGCCAACGAGGCGGCATTATTAAACAATTAAAAGAAGACAAAGGATTACGAAATGGGGTTTATATTTTCAATGGTATATTAACCAACCAATACATTGGAAATTTTTTTGGGTTACCTGCCAGTGATATCGATTTGCTGATGGCTGCATTTTAAGCTGATGGAATGGGCATTCAACTTTGTTATTCTAATAAATTTCGGGCAATAACTTAACGCATATAACTTCTTGATTTCTATGAGTAAAAAAACAGTTTTAATTATTTACATATTCATTACATCATTACATGTTTCTGCCCAATCGTTGTTTGAAGATACAGTTTTCAATGCTGGCACTGACAGTGTAGGAACATTTTCGTTTTTTTTTCGAAACTCAAATTTTGTAAAAGATAACGAGTACTTCAATAGTATGGTTGAGGGATATACTTTAATAGGATACTGGATTGAACCATCGGTTGCCTATAAAATATCAGAAAACTCCGATATAGAAATAGGAGCCAGTTTAGTTCGTTTTTCGGGTAAAAACAAATGGTGGAAAACAGAGCCCACTCTTAGTTTCCGTCATTATTTTTCTTCAAATTTTAAGTTAACTTTAGGAAGTTTGCATTATCAAAATAACTTTTATATGCCCGCACCATTGTTTAATCCCGAAAGATATTATCTTTCTCGTATCGATAATGGTGCCAGAATTGATTATAAAAATCATTTTTTTAACAGTATTACTTGGCTTTCGTGGGATAAGTTTATATTTTATGGCGATACCGTTCAGGAACAAATTACAGCTGGTTCCAGCAATCGATTAAGTTTAATACAAAATCAGCATTTCAAGCTCCAGCTGCCTGTTTATTTCGTTATTACCCATTTGGGAGGTCAGATTAACCGTCCGAAAAAACCTATTGAAACTTTAATAAATATAGGATCAGGGTTAAACTTTATTTTAATTTTTAACGATATGTTTGTACAATCTTTATCAGTCAATCCCCAATTTTTCTATTATAAACAGCTAACCAGCGTGCCTTTGCAACCTTTCAAAAATGGTTATGCCCTTTATCCTCAAATAGCAATTAAATTTAAAAATCAACTTCAAATGGAACTTGATTGGTGGTATAATCACAAATTTATTGCCCCACGAGGTGAACCCATTTATGGTCTTATTTCGTCTGTTACACCAGATTATATTACCATAACCCGAAATATAGGAATTATTAAAGTTGGATATAATAAAGCATACAAAAATAATGTTACCTTACAATGTGGCATTGAAGGATATTATTTCCCTTCCGAGCACTTATTTGATTACAATTTTTTAATTCATCTAAACTGGCAGTTTAAGGCAAAACTATTTCGGCTTCGTTTTTCAGAATAAATCTCCATGGTATATTTTTCCAGTACTCGCCGGCATAATCAACACCGACACGAGGGGCCGTGTCATATTGAATAGAACTGAAATTGCTATCGACCACAAATAATCGGTTCGAATGGATTAAATTTTCGCCATAAAACGATTTATCAATTTTTAAATGTTTAGTTAAACGACCTGGACCGTACAAATTTTTTAAACCTCGGATTAATACAGCCTGAGGATGATTTTTGGGGCCGGTAACAAAATTAAGCATCCAATACATTCCGTAAATCAGGTATACATACACATGTCCTCCATTGGCGTACATAATCTCTGTACGTGCAGTGCGTCCCTTTGAAGCATGACAGGCCAGATCTTCTTCGCCACGATAAGCTTCTGTTTCGGTAATTATGTATCTTTTTTCCGTTCCATCATCAAAATGGCGAACCAGAATTTTTCCAAGTAAATCGGGTGCTACTTCTAAAACATCGCGTGTAAAAAAATCAGCATTTAACCTTTTATCCATTTTTAAAGCAATTTACGACTTGCCCCCCACAAAAATAATGAATAAAAATATGTAGAAAATGTAACACCTGCTTGAGTTTCAAGTGTATCCTCATTGATAAACGAAAGTAGTACAATAATGAAAATCATTAAAAAATAATAAGAATTGTATTTTCGCTCGAAATAGGGAGGAAGTATAAATGCAGCCAGAAAAATAATAAAACCAATTATTCCAAATGTGGCAAAGATTCGCAAAAATTGATTATGTGTTTGCCACCAACGTTCAGGGCTTAAGCCGGTATCGTGGGTCTGATAATAATTTAAATATTCTTTTTTCAGATCGCCTGTGCCTACACCAAACCAAAAATGTTTTTTGATTAAATATATAGCTATTTGATAATATACCAGTCGTTGCATTACCGAGTGATTGTCGACTGCTCCAGAATGTTTATAATGATCAATTTCGTAAAAAACCTCGTAAATTCTGGGCATAATGGAATATTTTTTTTCGAATATAATATTGGTCATTCCATTTTCAATATTCACAATATCACGTCCAGTTAATTTTGTAATTCCAGCTGAGTCTTTGGTAAGACTTTTCGAGGTCAGATAGCGAATCAAAGTGGATCGGATAGGTTGTCCTTTTTTATCGAGACTATCGTATGGATATTTGCTTCGTTTATTCCATTCTTTTCTTAATTCGGTTTCACATACAAATAACCATACTTTATTTCCATTTTCTTTCTGCCAGCTCGAGAGGTCATGGAAATATTTATTTCCATTAGCGGTATATTCAGGTAGTTTTTCTGGTATTTTTGTTAATGAATGGTAATATTGATTATAAGCTTTTATAACTGTCATGATTGAATAAAATGGGATAGCATATATTAGAACAATAAGGGCAACTTTAAGAATCTGGTTTTCAATTTTATTTATAAGCAGAATTAGCAAAAAGAACATAGCCACAGCAAGTACAACTACTCCGGTTAGGGCTTTCATGAAGAAAAGAAACAATATGAACCATGTGATTAATGTAACTAATCCTAATTGTTTTCGGGTAAAAAAGCCTTCTGAGGTTTTTATCCAGTGCATTAAAACCAGAATAGCAACCACAATCATTAATGAAAAGCGTATGTGCGATATAAATATGGATATGTGACGAATATCAGTAACCGGATGAGGGATAACACCAAAATAAACAAGCATTGAAACAATAGTGGCAAGAAATATAGCTGCTACATAAAATTTTAACAATCTGAACATTTCATTGGGACTTATATCGTTCGATGTCCCAATAATAATTGGTAAAATTAGTAGTGGCAATTTTATACGCAAATCTTCGGCAGCTCCGTCCCAATAATCAGTACCTGCTAACCATAAAAGCTGCATCAAATAAATAGCAGTAAATATGAGTATGCTTTTGCGGTATTTTAAACGAAAAAATTTTTGATGAAAATTACCTTCCAGTATCCAGTTTATTATTAACAATATTTGCGACAATGACATTAAAAAAGGAGAAAAAGGCAATGAAACAGCCAGTAAAATTAATAAACCCAAATATATTTGATGACTATAGTTACGATAACTTTTTAGAAACTGCATAAATTCAATTTTATAACAAATGTAATGTTTTATATAAAAATTTACCTGAAATTTTTTGCATTGCAAAATAAATACTAATGAATGAAAATTAACCTTAAAGTTCAGATAATTTAATGGTTAAGGTAATAAATTTTAGTTTTTAAGACCACTTGCTGTAACTTATTTTAAGTTTAATCGTCATAATGGCAAAGTTTAATTTACCTTTAAGTTTTTTTAATATTGATATTCTATAGAAATCATTAAAAATAACAACATGTTAAATGATAAAATGATAGAATTACATAACATTCATAAAAGTTATGTAACAGGTAATTCGCGATTGCATGTGCTCAAAGGGATTGATTTAGAAATTAGAAGAGGTGAAATGGTATCTATCATGGGTTCTTCGGGATCAGGAAAATCTACATTACTTAATATTTTAGGTATTCTCGACAATTACGATGAAGGTGAGTACTTTCTTGATGGCACATTGATTAAAAATATTAATGAAACAAAAGCTGCCATGTACAGGAATGAGATGATTGGTTTTGTTTTTCAATCGTTCAATCTAATATCCTATAAAAGTGCATTAGAAAATGTAGCATTGCCATTATATTATAAAAAAGTGAGCCGAAAAAAACGGAATTTGCTTGCCATGGAATATCTCGAAAGGATGGGGCTTGATGCATGGGCTCATCATTTACCCAGTGAATTAAGTGGCGGTCAGAAACAAAGGGTTGCCATTGCCCGTGCTTTAATTACTCAACCAAAAGTAATTCTTGCCGATGAACCTACTGGTGCGTTAGATTCGGCTACATCGCTCGAAGTAATGAAAATTCTTAAAGAAGTGAATGAAACCGGAATAACTATAATAATTGTTACCCACGAACACGATATTGCCGCACTGACTCAACGTGTTATACGTTTACGCGATGGTATTATTGAACGACATGATAATCCTGTAAAAGTTGATTCTTATGTTTGATATTGACAAATGGCAAGAAATATTTGCAACGCTCAGGCAAAATAAACTCCGTACTTTTTTAACTGGTTTTGCGGTAGCCTGGGGTATTTTTATGCTTATTATTTTATTGGGAGCCGGTAATGGCATTCAAAATTCAATAGAATATAGTTTCAGGAGTGCGAAAATAAATACTTTATGGATTTTTAACGGACAAACCAGTATGGCATACAAGGGTCTTAAGCCCGGCCGATATATTCAAATGGATAACGATGACTATATTGCTACAAAAAAACTGTTTTCAAATGAAATAAGCCGCTTGTCGTCGCGATTTCAAATACCAGGTGAAAATATTGTTGCTTATGGTAAAGAATTCGGACGTTTCGAAATACGGACAGTATTCCCTGATTACCTGATTATTGAGAATATTGAAATGAAGGAAGGCCGATTTATTAATAAAATCGATATTGATGAGACCCGAAAAGTGGCTGTAATTAGCACTGATATTTGTGATGTTTTATTCAAAAACGAAAATCCAATTGGTAAATATATTAAGGCCAATGGTTTTCCTATGTTAGTGGTTGGTGTATTTGAAGATAAGGATAATTGGAATAACAATAAATGTATATATATTCCTGTTACTACTGCGCAAAAAGTGTATGGAAGCCGTAATATTCAAATGCTGTCGGTAATGATGCGAGAAGATATGGGGATTGAAGAAAGTAAAGCGTTAGAAATGAATATTAAACATCAGCTTGCTAAACATCATACATTCGATCCCAACGACGATCGTGCAATAAACATAGGCAATGCGCTCGAAAATTATGTTCGAACGCAAAAAGTTATCACTGGCATAAAATTATTTGTCTGGATAATTGGCATTATGACGATTATAGCCGGTATTGTAGGAATTAGCAATATTATGTTGGTAGTAATTAAAGAGCGCACAAAGGAAATAGGAATTCGTAAAGCGCTGGGTGCAACACCTTTTTCTATTATTACCTTAATACTTCAGGAATCTATTTTTCTAACGAGCGTAGCGGGTTATATAGGCCTGGTACTGGGAATAGGTCTTTTAGAACTGATTAATGCCAAAATGCCTCCTACTGATACTTTTCGAAATCCTACTGTAGATATGAATCTGGCAATAGCTGCAGTTATTATATTAATTATTGCAGGAACCCTGGCTGGCTTTTTCCCTGCCCGAAAAGCTGCTCAGATTAAACCTGTTGAAGTGTTACGTGATGAGTAATTGAATAAAATTTTAAATCATATGTTTGACCTTGACCGATGGAGAGAGATTTTCTCTTCACTTTCAAAAAATAAATTACGAACTATTTTGACTGCATTTGGCGTATTCTGGGGAGTATTTATGCTCGTTATTATGCTTGGCTCAGGATCAGGACTTCGTAATGGTATGTTTCATATACTTGGCGATTTTGCCACAAATAGTTTATTTATATGGACGCAGCGCACCACCGAACCTTATAAAGGTTTGCCTAAAGACCGTCAATGGTTTTTTAATAACGACGATACCAAAATTCTTCGTGAAAATATTTCTGAAATTGAAGTGGTCGCACCCCGTATCAATGCCCCTACCGGCAATCAATTGATGATATATGGTAAAAATAATGGCGTGTTCGCTGTTAATGGCGATTATCCCGATATGAACCGTCTTGATCCGGTTACAATTCTGGAAGGGCGATTTATAAATTACCTCGATTTAATTGAACGTCGGAAAGTGGTAGTTATTGGAACACGTGTGAAAGAACAGTTATTTGATAAAGATGAAAATGCAATTGGAAAATATATTCAAATTTCTGGTATGTATTTTCAGGTCGTTGGTATTTTTAAATCACGACATACTCAGGACTGGGGCCGTTCGCAAAATGAGTCGGTTTTTATGCCATTCACTACGCTTCAGAAAGTATATAACCTGGGGAATATTGTGTTCTATTATGGTATATTAATTAAACCTCAGTATCATGTTTCTGATGTGGAGCCCAAAATCCGTCGATTGCTCGCATTGCATCATAACGTTTCCCCAACCGATTGGCAAGCCTTTGGTTCCGAAAATGTAGAAAAAGAATTTAATCAAATGAATAATGTTTTTATTGGAATCCGTTTTTTAACCTGGTTTGTTGGGATTCTTACATTATTTGCAGGAGTAATTGGTATTAGTAATATCATGTTGGTTATTATTCGTGAACGAACCAAAGAAATTGGTATTCAACGAGCTATTGGAGCTACTCCTATTACAATTATTTCACAAATTATTCTTGAGTCGGTATTACTCACATTTGTTGCCGGTTTCATTGGTATGGTTCTGGGTATTGGCATTATCGAAATTGTTAATTTAGCACTAAGTCAGGGTAACATCGATGATATGGTATTTATGAATCCTCAGGTCGATTTGCAGGCAGTGGTTAGTGCTTTAATTACGCTTGTAATTGCTGGAACAATAGCTGGCTCTTTACCTGCTTATCATGCCATTAAAATTAAACCGGTTGATGCATTAAGAACCGAAATTTAATATAACAGTAGGTGTATTTACGAACATTAATACTAATAAATAAATGTCAAACCGCACGAAAAAAAGATGTTTAACTCAAAGGTCGATGTAAAATTCAGGATAAGATAGAAATTATTTCATTCCTGAAACGTGCGGACATCGTTCCTTTGAAAAAAATATATAAGAATTATGAAAAAAATTGGTAAATATTTGTTTTTAGGTCTTTTGATTTTTGGAATGGTTTTCCTGTTTGTTTATCTGTACAGTAAAAACAAGAAAAAACCTGAAATATATCAAACTCAAACACCTTTTGTTACCGATATTATCAAGAAAACAGTAGCAACAGGTACCATTGTTCCTCGAAAAGAAATTGAAATTAAGCCCCAGGTATCTGGTATTATCGAAAAAATTTATGTCGAACCCGGCATGAATATTAAAAAAGGCGATTTAATTGCCAAGGTAAAAATTATTCCTGATATGATAAGTTTAAATGAGGCTGAAGCTCGATTAAATAGGGCAAAGATTAATCTTGAAGATGCCAAAGAAGTGTATGAACGACAGAAAAAGGTTTTTGAGCAAGGTTTCATTCCGGTTGCCGATTTTCAAAAATATAAAGTTAGTTACGATAATGCACTGGCTGATTTAGAAGCTGCTGAAAATAACTTACAACTTATTCGCGAAGGAGTAAATAAAAAAATGGGTAAAACTTCCAATACTCTAATTCGTTCAACCATTGATGGTATGGTTCTAAACGTACCAGTTGAGGAAGGAAACTCAGTGATTGAAGCCAATAATTTTAATCCAGGAACAACTATTGCTTTTGTTGCCGACATGGGAGAAATGATTTTTAAAGGTAAAGTCGATGAAACCGAAGTAGGACGTTTAAAACCCGGAATGCCTATTGTATTAACAATTGGCGCTATTGAGGGTGAAAAATTTGACGCCAATCTCGAATATATATCACCTAAAGGAGAACTCGAAAATGGAGCAATTCAATTTGAAATAAAAGCAAAAATTCACCTGAAAAAAAACATTTTCATCCGTTCGGGATATAGTGCAAACGCCGACATAGTTCTTGATCAACGTAAACAAGTGCTTTCTATTCCTGAAAAACTCGTTCAGTTTGAACGCGATAGCGCATATGTTGAAGTAGAAAAACAACCTCAGGTTTTTGAAAAACGTTACATTAAAACTGGTTTATCTGATGGTATTAATATTGAAGTTCTATCAGGTGTTAGTAAAGACGATAAAATAAAGATACCCAATTAGTGGAAAACTTGATATATTCTTTAATTTGTCATACATTTGATAATTACAATTATATACAAATAGTTCAAAAGTTTTGATTCGTTTATTTCAGCAACTAGTTATTATTTCAGACTAAAAATGACGAAAGGTTTTGTTTTGCTTGGTATTTTATTTTGTTTTCCCTATATCAATTTTGCTCAACAGAATTGGGTCGATTCTATAATTAATAAACGAGGCGAAATAGAAATCATGTTTTTGAAACCCAATAATGTTGAATTATATGATTTAACACAAAAAATGTCAATAGTTCGACGACATGGCGACTCCATTTGGGCATTTTTTAACCAAAAGCAATTTCAGCAATTTAAAAGCTATGCCATTCCTTTTCAAGTAATACAACCGGTTAAACGATCTTCGAGACAAAGCCTTTCAGAAGATAGTTGGAATAATTATCCCTCTTATTCAACATATGTATCGCTATTAAAAAGTTATGCCAGTCAGTATCCAGCATATTGTTCCCTTCAGTCGGCAGGTAAAACAGTTAAAGGACGTGATATCTGGTTTATTCGAATTAATACCGATACAACAGTATACAAACCTTCAGTTATGTTGTCGGCCACCATGCATGGTAACGAAACAGGAGGTTTTATGCTTTTGCTACGTACTATCGATTACTTACTTTCAAACCAGATGAATAGTTTCGTCAAATTATTGGTCGATAGCCTTGATATCTGGATTAATCCCAATGCCAATCCCGATGGTACCTATTTCGATAGCACCGATATTTATCAGGCTACGCGTTTTAATGCCAATGGGGTTGATTTAAACCGTAATTTTCATGATCCGGTATTGGGGAGTCATCCCGATGGTAATTCATATCAACCCGAAACGTATGCCATGATGAAAATCATGAGCAAACATCATTTTGTGTTATCTGCCAATTTCC
>FQKF010023707.1_pt1 | contig 10542 bp, 6 predicted proteins | sample 1504521 | NCBI WGS metagenome assembly FQKF01 (sample SAMEA4475357, study PRJEB15587) | soil metagenome | biome: Soil; feature: Field | place: India | collected 2015-03-11 | depth 0 m
CCACAGAGATCACGGAGGAACACGGAGGTTGTATTTCTCTGTGTTCTCCGTGGTAAGTTAAATTTTTTTCAATGCAAACTTACGAAAGTCACAGAGAAGAATCTTTGCGTCTCTTAGCATTCGTTACGGTTTGATAAATTATGGATTACTTACCTGACATAGTTACAAAAAGTATACGTTCTTTTTATAAGTTGTCAGAAGTGAAATCTTTTATTTTTAAATGTTTTTGACGAAAGCATAGAAAAAATTACAACATATGACTATTTAAAGTAATTAATTGTTATTTATATCAACTTGAATTAAATTATTTTTAATGGCATACATAACTAAACTGGCTGTATTTTTACAACCTGTTTTTTGTAATAAATTGGAGCGGTGTGTACGAACTGTAGTATTACTTATATGAAGCTTTTCTGCTATCTCTTCATTTGAAAGACCACATGCAATTAGCTCCAAAACTTCAATTTCGCGTTTGGTAAGTAACGAACATTCATTTGTTGAGTTCGATGTTTTTACAAAATGTATCAACTTTAATAATAATTCATTCGAAAAATAATTGTTTCCAATGGCTACAGCCTCAATGGCATTCATTAATTCACTGATCCCTGCCGATTTCAGTACAAATCCTTTAATTCCATATTGTAACAATTGATAATAGTATTTTTCATCGCCAAACATGGTCAATGCCAGAATATTAAGATCTGGCTTTTTTTCTTTGGCCATTCGGGTGGCTTCAATGCCATCCATCTCTGGCATGGCTATATCCATTAGTACAATATCGGGAGTTATTAAATTAAGTTTTTCAATAAACTCTTTCCCATTCGATGCCTCTTCGATTACTTCAATTTTACCTGTATTCGAAAGTAACATTTTTACTCCTTGCCGAAAAATATCATGGTCGTCGACAATGAAAACTTTAATTTTTTCAGATTCCTTGCTCATTTTAAATACTTTTGAATGTTATAAATGAATATTCATCTATGATAGTTATTAACTATATATTTTCTCTCTTTTAAGAAAAATCTCAAGTTTAAAGCCATTATTTTTTTCACTATACAAGTTATACTTAGCACCCATTAATACACAACGATTTTCAATATTAATAAGTCCCATTCCTTTACTGCTTGATGCAATTTCATTCATATCGAACCCTATACCGTTATCGGAATAATTGATTTTAATCGAATCGTTATGTTGTTTAATATATAAATTTATTTGTGTACACTTTGAGTGCTTTAAACTGTTTGAAAAACATTCCATTAAGATTCGGTAAAGGTTCAATTCAATCTCAGGTAAAAAACGCTCGTTATCATATTCAAATATAACATCAATTGTATTGGATGCGCGAAGCTCCTCAATATATGTCTTAATTGTATGAATTAATCCAAATCGTTGAAGGATATGTGGGCTTAGTCTATTAGCTATTGATTTTACCTGTTTTATGCTTTCATCAATAGTAGCTATAGCCTGTTGTGCAATTTGTTCTTTATTTGTTGCATTATTGTTTAACCATTCTATATACATTTTAACTGTCGAGAGCAAAGGGCCTATTCCATCATGCAATTCAGCAGCATAACATCGTTGCAGATTTTCCTGAGTGGCGATAATAGCTTCCAATACCTGTTTTTCGTTCTCTTTGCGTTCAGTTATATCTCTAACCATTACAAGTATGGCAGGTTCATTTTTGATATGAATATGGTTAATATTAAATTCAATATATTTCTCATTTCCTTTATTATCGGTTATTTGCATTTCAAATAATTGATCAAAATTTTTTTCATCATTAATTCTTTTTTGTAACAAGTTACTAATTTGCTGGTAATTATTGTTATCTTCAATATATTTATTAAAAATTTGCTGTGCAGCTTCATTAATCTCAACTACCGTATTATTCTGAATAAGTATTATACCATCTCGACTTTGTTGGTATATACTTTTCAGTTTTTGTTCTTGTTCTATAAGTAGCTTTAATGTTTTAGTGAGTTCAATATTTTTTTCCTGAAGTTCATTTAATAGCCTTCTATTCTCCTGTTGAAGTGAATATTCCCTAACAGCACTTTCAAGGGTTTGAAGCATTTGTTCATATGTATATGGCTTTAAAATATACCTGAAAATACCACCCTGGTTCAAGGCTTGTACAGCGGCGTCATGATCGAAATATGCCGTACATAATATTTTTATCACATCAGGATATTGCTGATGAACTCGATACAAAAAATTTAGACCCGTTTCCTCAGGCATCCGCTGATCGGAAACCACCACTTTAACCCTATGTTTCTCAATTAATTCAAATGCTCTATGGGGTGACGACTCAGTTATTATCTCAAAATTATCCGATAAGTATTCTTCAAATAATTGCAAATTAGTTAGGTTGTCATCGACATATAAAATACTGGTTCTATCCATTGCTTTGTTCTTAACTCCTGATTGTTATTCAATAAAATTAAAAAAATTTATTCTGTTTTGTTATATATTTAACAATTATTATTCACCATAAAATATCAGATTTTTTGATGATATGAATCAATGCCTTTTCGTTCCTCAATAATTTTATTATTTTTGTTAATGATAAAAATGTAAAGCATGTATTGGCAGGCAGAAATAGAAACCCTTGATCATGTAAAGTTGAAAGAATTACAACTAGAATTACTTAACAAAACCCTTCAGCAGATTAATCAAAGCCATTTTTATAAATTATTGTTCAAATCAAAACAAATTGAAAAGAAAAAAATAGAGAAAATTCAAGACATTCGTGAATTTCCTTTCACTGCCATTACTGATCTGGCTAGTTATAATCCATATAATTTTTTAGCTATTGATAGAAAAGAAGTAGTAAGGGTAAATACCAATGTTGGTGCACATGGCTTAAAAAAATTCGCATTTTATAGTAAAAACGATATTGAAAAATGCATAAATGCCGGAGCAAGAAGTCTGTTTACCGCAAATATTAAAAATACCGATGTTTTTCAAAATATATGCAATTATAACTCAAAAAATGAGGGAATAGGTTATCAGTTAGCTGCAGAACGAATTGGCGCTATGGTCATTGGATCTGGAAAAGTTTCATGGCAAAAACAAATACAATTAATGCGTGATTACGGAACTACTGCAATTTATACTTATTCTTCAAATATCCAACCATTTTTAAACACCTGCTATGATTTAAATATTGATCCCCGATTTGATTTAGAGCTGAGAACCATAATTATTGATAACTCATATAACAAATTTATATCGAATAAAAATATCGAAACTAAGTTAAGTTTAAACTGTTATACATCGTACGGAATTGAACAACTTTTCAATCCAGGTATAGCTATTGAATGTGAGGCAAAAAATGGAATGCATATCTGGGAAGATTATTTTTTTGTAGAAATTATTGATCCTATTACACTTGAGCCTGTTCCAGCTGGTGAATTTGGTGAGCTTGTTGTTACAACCTTACAACACGAGGCAATGCCCTTATTGCGTTTTCGTACAGGCGATATTACCCGATTTATTACCTCGCCATGTTCATGTGGAAGAAATCATATAAAAATTGATTATATATCTAAACGAACCGATGATCAATTTTATATATTTGGACAACTTATTCAGCCTTTGCAAATTGAAGAAGTATTAAAAAATATTCCTGAAGTGGGAGAAAACTACTTAATATATCTTGACAACTCTGAAGGAACTGATGAGATGATTATAGAAATTGAAGTACTGGACGAATTGTATCTCGATAATTACGGTAAACTCGAAAAATTAAGTCGCTATTTAATTCAGAATATAGAGAACGAAATACAAGTTAAACCGCATATCAGACTTGTTCAACCTAACTATTTTAACCAGAATACAGAGTTAGCAAAAAAAGTTATCGACAAACGGCAACCATTAAAATAAATTATTCATGATAAAACAACTTTCTATCTTTCTTGAAAACAAGAGTGGTCGTTTATTAGAGGTACTTGACACTCTTGCTCAAAAAAACATAAACATTGCTGCAATGAGTATTGCTGATACATCGGAGTATGGAATACTCCGATTAATTGTATCAGATCCAATTGAGTCGTTCAATTTATTAAAAAACAAAGATTTTAGTGTAAATTTGACCGATGTCATTGCCATTTCTACTCCACCCCAGGCTGGTTCATTTGCAAAATCATTAAAATTTTTTTCCGATGCCGATATTAGTATTGAATACATGTATGCTTTTTCTTTCTCAGGCAAAGGCGTACTGGTTATGCGAACCAATAATCGACAACAAGCACTTAAAATAATAGCTGAAAAACAAATTAGTGCAGTAACACTCGATGATATTTTCAAATTGTAACCTCCATCATTTCAAGATTTTTATTTTTCTATTTTCATCTTTTATTCTTGTAACTAAAATCAGTGTGTAGAGGTAAAACTATTTTTCTAATCAATTCGACATATATTGAAAAATGTCAATTAAGTCAAAAATGGGGTTTACGACAATATAACATAAACCATTGATATTTCTTGCCGTAAAAGATTTAAATGAACTAATTCTTTAAAACTATAACCAAATCGATTACTTTCAATATAGGTTTTAACAGTAATTTTATAATCAAAAAAAATAAATAATTAACTTTACATTGTTTATCAGTAAAATAAATTTTGATGTAAAATGAAAAAACACGTAACCTTTTTAACTATAATAATTTTTTCCGTTAAAATAGCCAATTGCCAGATTAGCAAGCAATTAATGCCTGTCAATCCCGACATAATTAAATATTACGAACAGAAAAAAAAGACGAAAAAATCTGCCAAACTTCAAACTGAAACAACGGGATATATTCCGCCCTATGTTCAATTACCTGAATATTACGAAACTCCCAAAAGTACTCAATCGTACATCGTAGGAATACCAGAGAAATTTGATTTACGCGATAACCAGCTTGTTACAACAGTAAAAAATCAAGGCTCAGGAAATTTTGGTGGTAATTGTTGGGCTTTTTCGAGTCTGGGATCCATAGAGTCGTGCTGGAAAAATGTACTTTCAACTATGGATGCTACAGATTTATCGGAACATCATATGGCTACCTGCCATGGTTACTCATGGAAATTTGGAGAAGGTGGAAATGAATATTTTCCCATGGCGTATCTAACTAAGTTGAAAGGACCTGTCAAGGAAAGTCAGGTACCATATAATCCTGATGACACAAGCACACATCATTGTAATAGTTCATACCCACCTGTCGCCTATTTTCCTGAAACAAGATGGATTTACAACAATCCAGCGCTTACCAAAAAAATGATTATGCAATATGGAGCTGTTTCGACCAATATCCATTGGGATCCAACTTATTATGATGCATCGATTTACACTTTTTACTCGAACGATAGAAATGGACCTAATCATGCAGTGGCACTCATTGGTTGGGATGATAATATAAAAACAAAACACGGAACAGGGGCATGGATAGCAAAAAATAGCTGGAGTAACAGTTGGGCAAAAGATGGATTTTTTTATATAGCCTACGGTGATTGGCACATCTTAAAACCTGCCTCGTTTTATCCATCGCTTATTCCAATTTCGACATTCGATACGCTGATGACCAAAACAGATATTGGTGTGGTTAGTTTTTTTGGTTATACCAACGACTATGCATACGCTTTGCTGAAATTTAATGCCCTATCGGCTAAAAATATTCGTAAAATTGGAACATTTTTACCTCGTACAGGTTCGATACTAACAATAGATGTGTACGACTCACAAAATGACACAGTAGGCAACTCATTGATTCACTTCGAAAGCGAACCTGCCATTTGTCCGGGTTTTTATACTTACAATGTCCCGGTAGCAGTCGATGGAGAATTTTATGTTAAACTGCGTTATTATACGCCTGGTTTAACTCGACCCATACCTGTTGAAATTAAAGCCGAAATATTAGGAGAGATGTATGCCGATCCTGTCATTCAACCCTCGGGTTCCCAATGGGTTAGTGAAGATGGAAATGAATGGAAAGCACTTGGTTCGGATATAAAAGACTGGGAAGCCAATATTGTTGCACATGTATATGCTACATCATCAGAATTGCCAGTAGCCTACTTTAAAGCTAACAAAAAACAGGTTTGTGCCGGTTCAACCATTACATTTACTAATCAGTCGATTGGAAACATTACAACTTACGAATGGAATTTTGGAGACGATGTGACGCCTTCGACTGCCACAGGTCCCGGCCCCCATACCATAACGGTACCTGTCAGTGCAGCCAATGGTATACATTATGCTCAATTGAAAGTAACAGGACCTGAGGGTACCGACACCTATACATATACCTATACTGTTGAAAACCGATTAACAGTTTTAATTGGCGCACCTGACTATATTAAAGTTCGTGACACAGCAAAATTAACGGCAATTACTGATGCCGAAGAATATCGTTGGTTTCCAGCAGAAGGTTTAAGTGATACCATTTCGAAAGAAGTGTATTTTAATAGTCGTGAAACCGGTTTACATAAAATTACCTTAACTGCAAGGCAAGGTAACTGCACAGGAACATATACAATAAACCTTAGCGTTAAGCAGCCTCCTATTAACGATGATGCATGTAATGCAATATTGTTAAACAAAGGCGAAAATGGTCCATTTACCAATCGTGGTGCTACAGTCGAACCCAATGAACCACATCCTGCCGATACCAGCTGTTATGATGAGTTGAGCTGGTGTAACGAAGGAGGTTTGCAAAACAGCGTATGGTTTAAGGTAATTGGCCCAGCTACGGGTAAAATGAGCATCGATACTAGAGGTATGGACACTCAAATAGCAGTATATAAATCCGATACCTGCACCAACATTAAACAATCTGATTTGGTAGCAGCAAACGACGATTACTATGTTACCGAACCCTACGCAGCCGCTATTTATGAAATGGATGTTATTCCTGGTAAAACTTATTGGATACAAATTGATGGTAGTGCTGGAGGTGACGAAGGTGAATTTTACATAACCATTAATGATGGACCGCTGGGTGAATCACAATCATTCCCCGTTTCTATCGGTGAAATAAATCATGAACCCAGTATTTCAATTTTTCCAAACCCAAACAATGGTAGATTTAGAATAAATAACTTAAAAACAACGAATAATCATATTTATATATATACTCCTGAGGGCAAATTAATTGAACATCATACTACCAACGATAACGTTTGGGAATATAATCATGCATATTTAAAACCAGGTATATACATTATTAAAATTCAAAATAACTTTGAAAATTATGTTTTAAAAATCATGGTACAGTAAAAATTAATACGACATTTACGACATAATACAAATTTCTAATTAATTCATTTTCATAAGAATATTGAGGAAAGAACACAATGTAAATCAATCTTTTCAAAATGTGTGAATTGTTAGGAATTTCATTTAATGAACCAGTAGATATAGATTTTACTTTCAGAGGTTTCAGATATCGTGGCGAGAGAAATCCACATGGTTGGGGATTAGCTTATTATCCCGATGAAGCAGCACAAATACTAAAAGAACCCTTAAGAGCAAACAAAAGTGCTCTGGCCAATTTATTCAGTAAGTTATCAATTTATTCAAAAATCTTTATTTCGCATGTCAGATATTCGAGTAGAGGATCGGTTTCTTATAAAAATACACATCCTTTTCATAGAGAATTAAATGGGAAAGAATATGTTTTTGCCCATAATGGAACATTAAATATACCAGTTTTCGATATTAAAAAATACAAACCAATTGGTGAAACCGATTCAGAATATGCTTTTTGTTATCTTTTGCAATGTATCGATGAAAGAAATTTTAAACAATGGACTTCTGAGTATTTTTACTGGTTACATGATGTATTAATTGAAATAAACAGTTGGGGAAGTATAAATTGTATTTTTTCAGATGGAGCTCATTTGTTTTGTTATGCCGATATGAATGGATATAACAATTTATCATTTGTCAGGCGAATAGCTCCATTTGGTCATGTTCAACTTACCGACGAAGATTATGAAATTGACCTTAGTACAATTAAAAATCCTTCACAAAAAGGCTTTATCATTGCAACCCATAACCTTACCAATGAAATTTGGGAAAAATTTTCAGCGGGCGAACTCTGTGTTTTTAAAAATGGTGAATTTATTTTTTCAAGCAATAACCAGAGATCGGAAACATATGCTCATTTAAAGCAAGAAGAAATCAAAATACTAACAATTCTCAGAGAAAGCCCTCATAGGCTTAGTCTAAAATCGATACATGACATTTCGAAGATTGCATATAATGAATTAATATCACTCATTGTTGAATTAGTTAAAAAAGGATATATTAAGCAGGATAGTCGTGATTCTGTATCATGGAGTAATGAAAATGCGACTTATTATACCATAGAAGAAAAAAGATCTGAAATTGATAGATTCATTCACAACAGGAAAACGAATACTCAATAGAATTAAACTCTGAGAATCAATGCAAATTCTTAATCAACAAACGCTTTTCTAACTTGTCTGTTTTTGAAATTTTAAGGATTTACGTTCAAGTTCTGCAATTGGTGAAAATTTTATCCAATTAGATATTTTAAATCAAAAAACCCCGCAATTGCTTACGGGGTTGGTTACTGAAAAGAAAATTACTCACTATTGTTTAACCAGTAACCGGGTTATTTTTGTTTCACCATTTCGGAGTACCAACAAATAGCTACCCGACTTAAGTAATGAAGCATTCAGGCGCACCAGATTGTAACCCATGGGTAAATCGGATTTTGTAGTAGAGATTAGTTTTCTTCCACTTAAATCGGTAATTTCAATTGTCCATGAGCTATTAACCTGTTTATTAACAAAGCCAATATTAAGTTCATTATTAAATGGCATCGGATATATTGACAGTTCATTAGCCAGTAATGATTTTATTCCCACCAGTCCTACCTGTACTTCCTGACAGTACTTATCGGTAGCTCCAGTAATTGGGTCACTTACTTCGTAGCAAACTGTATATATGCCTGGTTCATTAAATACATGAGTTGGAGTAGTAGAGGTTGAATCGACTGTGCCATCGCCAAAGGTCCATTTAATTCGTGCCTGATCGCCCAATCCAGCTCCAATAAAATCGACAGGGTAACCGCCGGCTTTCCGTTTTTCGATATTTTCTTCGTAATCGAAGGCAACCTTTATACCCGAAGGCATTCCTACATTAATTAATTTATATGCTTTGCTACTGCATCCAGTGGTTGTAGAAATAGATAATGATACCAGATAGTAATCATTGCTACTGTAGGTATGCGATGTTTCTTTACCATTTCCACTTTGACCATCGCCAAAATTCCATGTATAGGTATCGGGATTACCGAGAGATTTGCTAATAAAGGTAACCTTTTTACTAACGGTATCGACTGTATACGCAAACTTAGCCATACAGTCGTTATTTTCGTCGACTGCTACTTTAATTTCTTTACAGGTAATATTGGTCATTCCTTTATCATTAACCACTGTTAAGCAAACATTATAATATCCACCTTGATTATAAATTACTGTTGGATTTGGTTCGTTCGACAATTGACCATTTCCAAAATTCCACAGATAATTATTAATTGTACCTTTCGATTTATCAGAGAACTTAACCGTGCGGGTTTCATTGCTAATCTGATACATAAAGTCGGCTTCACAATCCTGACCTATACTACCAATAAGTACCACATTTTCGAAATAATCATAACAACCGGTTTCACTATTGTATGTGAGTAATCCTATGGTATAATATCCGGGGGCTTCAAATTGGTGAGTTGGATTTGGTTCGAAAGCATAGCTGCCATCGCCAAAATACCAGAAGTAAGAGGTAGCCTCACCTATTGACTTATTAATACATTTTGCTGTATTAGTAGAAACATCTATATAATATGTAAATTCGGCAGAACATTCAATATCACCAACCTGTATAAATTCTTCGGCATAATCCATACAAAATGTATTTGGATCGAAGATAACCAAACCTACATAGTGTTTACCCGATTCTTCAAATACTTTAGGCTCTGGATTGGCAAGTTCTGAATAATCGCCATCATCGAAATACCAATAGTAATATGCATTTTCTGATGCCTTGGATGTATTGGTTAGAGTGACTTTTTTCTGGCTTCCATCGACAAAATAAGTAAAGCTGGCTTTACAGTCGAGGGTGCCAATTTGTAAATAATCGAAATAGGTGTCAGAACAGCCACTGGCACTATCGTACACAGTAAGGCTTACGAGGTACCATCCATTGTTTTCGTAGGTATGTTGCGGAGATTGACTCCAACCAGTAGTACCATCGCCAAAGTCCCAATAATAGTCAGTAAATTGACCTTTCGATTGATCCATAAATGTTACCTCTTTCGCATTATTGTTATTTATTTGATAACTAAACTTAGCTTGAGCCGTACAATTATAGTTACCTGCCCAAACATACTCACAGTACTGGCTAACTTTACCCAGATCGTTAGTTACCATCAGACATACTTCGTAAATACCTGCTGAGTTATAGGTTTTGGTAGGCATTTTTTCGTTGCTGGTAGTACCGTCGCCAAATGTCCAATAGTATTTAACAAT
>FQKF010051038.1_pt1 | contig 10538 bp, 7 predicted proteins | sample 1504521 | NCBI WGS metagenome assembly FQKF01 (sample SAMEA4475357, study PRJEB15587) | soil metagenome | biome: Soil; feature: Field | place: India | collected 2015-03-11 | depth 0 m
GCTTCATGTTCAGTTACGGTTACTGCAACATCAAGTCAATCACCATTTAACGGGTCACCAATTTCTATACCTGGTACCCTAGAGGCCGAAAACTTCGATAATGGAGGTCAAAATGTTGCTTACTACGATAATGATGCAACGAATAATGGCGGACAGTATCGTACCAACGAGGCAGTCGACATTGAAACATGCAGTGCTGGAGGGTACAATGTTGGATGGATGTATTCAGGTGAATGGCTTGAATATACAATAAATGTAACTACCAGTGGTAATTATAATTTCGACTGTAAAATTGCATCAGCAGTTGGGGGTTCGTTTAGCATTATGATAAATGATGTTGATAAAACAGGAAACATTACTGTACCAAACACGGGAGGATGGCAAACCTGGCAAAGTGTAATAAAAACAAATGTTTCATTATCGGCCGGAACACAAGTATTAAAAATAGTTAGCAACGGTGGTCTAAACATCGATAAAATAATAATTACAACATCGGCCAATACCAATACGTATCGAATAAAAAACCGTTGGCAAAATACATACTTGTACGACGCTGGCGATAGAGTAAGATATAGTTCAAGTGCCACCAATAATACTTTTAACTGGATTCTGGAAGATTTAGGCAATAATCAAATAGAAATCAAGAATGTAGGTACTAACGAATATATGCACATTGAAAACTTATTAGGGTATGTACAATGTACCTCCAGAACAATTGGATGGATGAGTTCACGATGGACCACAGAAGATGCTGGTAGCGGATACATTCGCATTCGAAATGTATGGCAACCCAATTATTACATACACATTGAAAATCTTCAAAACCAGGCTCAATATGGAACCATTAATAGCGCTTGGTGGAGTGCCATGTGGCAACTCGAGCCAGTAGTAAATTCTAGCTCAATGCCAGTATCTGTAGAAAAAACAAACGATGATGCAATTCATATTTTTCCAAATCCAGTACGCGAAACTCATTTGAATATTAATTTGAACCAGAATCTTGCTCATACAACTTTCCAAATAACCGATTTAACTGGAAAACTGTTGTTGAGTGGAAAACTTCTTGATTCCTTTAACCAGATAGATGTTAGTTCTTTATCGACAGGAACATATATTATTACTATCCAGAACAACACTTTACATTATAAAACTAAACTGGTTCGTATTAAATAAAGGCCTGGTACTAATTATTATAATTCCTATCATTACTAACTACTTACTACTTAAAAAGGCCGGGGTAGAATTACCCCGGTTTTTTTGATATGAATTGGTAAAAGATTTCAAAACTTTGTATCTTTAAATTATCTTTAAAAATTTAAACATCTTTTATTAATCCCTAACCTGAAAAAAGTATAGTCATGCAATTCAAAATTCTGAGCCTTGCTTTTGTTTCTATCATTTTCTGGAACTGCTCAATGGCTGTAGTAAATGTTAATGAAAAACTATTAACTACTCTGGATAAATTAATTGAAAACATACAATACATTGACAATCAGAAAGAAAGTAGAATAAAGGCCATTAAAACCTTACTACAAACTGAAGGAAAAAAGAATTATGATTTTAAACAAACACTACTAAAAAAAATACTTGAAGAATATAAAGTGTATCAGTACGACTCGGCTTTGTATTATGCCCACCAGTTAATTGAAAATGCACATAAAACTGGCAATAATACAATTATTAATTCTGCGAGACTCGACTATGCCTTTATTTTACTTTCGGCCGGATTATTTAAAGAAACATTAGATACACTAAAAATTATTCAAAAGCAACATTTAACAGATAGTTTAAAATCCGAATACCACTTTATATATGCTCGTGCCTATTTCGATTTAGCCGATTATATTGGAGATCGATATTATTTTGCAAATTATAATGTGTTGGGCAATTTACACCTCGATTCAGCCATTGCCATTTGCGATACCAATACAATCAAATATTTATCATTTAAAGGACTCAAGAGCTTACGAAAAGGAGAAATTAAGAATGCCCGGCAGATATATGAAAAATTACTTACTCGTGCACTTGACAAACACCAATTTGCTATTGAAGCATCGTGCCTAAGTTATATTTACCAAAACGATAATGAACCCGTGCTTAGCGAAGAAATGCTCATTCGAGCTGTAATTGCCGATATTGAAGCATCAACTAAAGAAACGGTAGCCATCCGAAAATTAGCTGAAATATTGCTCAAACGTAACGATATTGATAGAGCCTTTCGGTACATTAAAGTTGCTCTTGACGATGCCAATTTTTTTGGTGCCCGACATCGAAGGGTACAGGTGGCAGATATCTTACCTCAAATTGAGGAACGACAACTTGAAATTGTAAACAATCAGCGTCATAAGTTTTTAATTTATTCCTTTATTATTACTTTCTTGCTTTTAGTTATAGTTGTATTTGCCATTATTATTTTTAATCAATACCGTAAAATGATAAAGGTAAAGAATAACCTCGATATGGCTAATAACGAACTAACTCGATATAACCAAAAATTATCGGAGGCCAATAAAATTAAAGAAGCATACATTGCCCGATTTTTCGATGATATTTCAACTTACATTGATAGACTTGAAAAACTAAAAGCAAATATTTCCCGAAAAGTAACAACAAACCAGTTCAATGAAATTAAAGAATTTTTATCCGAAATGGATATAAAAAGCGAACGAGAACAATTTTTTAAAAAATTTGATATTATTTTCTTAAATATATTTCCTCAATTTACTACCATAGTAAACTCAATGATTACCGATGAAAGTCTAAAAATTAAAGGTAATTCACTTCCTCCTGAAATTAGAATTTATGCTCTTATGCGACTGGGCATTCAAGACAATGAAAGAATTGCTCGTTTTTTAGGCTATTCTCTTAATACTATTTATGCCTATAAAACGAAAATAAAGAATAAAATTAATACCTCTATTGAAGCATTTGAACAAAAACTGATGTTGGTCGAAGCCCTATAATTCGATAATTTAAACTATATTCCCGGAACGTAATAAAATTTAAGGTTTTTATAGTATTCCAGATTGTATTTAGGTTTTTGTATTTGAGGTGGAAACGGACGTTTTGAAAAGGTCTGAAAATAACTCAAGCATGCATCTTTCCACCATACGGCTTCATTGAGCTGTATTTTCAATAGCATTTCAACCTGACGAAATTGTTCATTATCAATTTTATTTTTAAGCTGTTGCCATTCACTAAGCATCCATGCCACGGTATCGACACCCTGTTGATATCGCAAACACAGTTCATCCCAGAGGGTATTTCCGGATTTTAATCGGTAATCCCAATTTACATGATGAAACCATAATAAATACTTTTCGGGACAGGATTCAATATTATCAAATAAGTCGCGCACTTCGGGAAAATATTGTGCCACCGCATTACTTCCTTTTGAACTACGGTCGAAACCTATGCCTGTTGAATCGGCTTTATGATAATAAACCGATGTCCAGTCGGGACGTCCTGTATTAATCCATGGAGCAGGACCATAATGATGGTCCCAACCCATAATATGATGTAAACCCAGCGGTGTCATATAATTCACAACTGCCTCGCGTGAAGCCAGCATTATGCTTTTAATCCGTTGTAGAGTCTGTTTATCTTGTGTAATGGTAAGTTTTATCCAATCTTCAGCAATTTTTTCGGACGATTCGTAGGGATTCCATGCCAGCTTGCCAAATGCATACCAATTGGCTTGACCAAATAAATGCCCGGTCCAATTGATACTCGAGCCAATATTCGATACCCCTGCCATTGCAGTTGCTGAATAATTAAAAAGTGAACCATCCACCACTTTTGCCACAGTCGACCCTTTTCCTTTAGCATATGTATCGGATTGAAGACACTCTTCAAACAATTTACCCAGATATACCAGGTGCGAAGCAAAACCCAGATATTCTTGTGTGATTTGAAATTCAATGTTTACATTGGTTTTAGGAAGTGCACCAAAAAGTGGGTGAAAAGGTTCACGAGGCTGAAAATCAATTGGCCCATTTTTAACCTGAATAATTACATTATTATCGAATTTACCATCGAGCGGAACAAACTCGGCATATGCTTGTTTTGCTCTATCGACGGGAACATTATGGTCGTAAACAAATGCACGCCACATCACAATTCCACCATAGGGAGCCAACGCACGAGCCAGCATATTGGCACCATCGGCATGCGTACGCCCATAATCTTGAGGACCTGGTTGTCCTTCGGAATTGGCTTTAACTAAAAAACCCCCAAAATCAGGAATTAAAGAATATATTTCTTTTACTTTATTATTCCACCATGCTTGTACATCGGGGTTTAATGGGTCAGAATTAGGTAAGCCTCCTATTTCTTTAGGCGCACTAAAACGAGCAGTTAAATATACCTTTATATTGTATCTACGAAATACCTTTGCCAGCGCTGCTACTTTTTCTAAAAACTGCGGCGTAAGCACAATGGCATTGGCATTCACATTGGTTAATACTGTACCATTAATACCTATTGATGCATTGGCTCGTGCATAATCAATATAGCGCTGGTCAATATATCCCGGTAGCCGTTGCCAATCCCATATGGAACAACCTGCATAGCCACGTTCAACAGTGCGATTCAAATTATCCCAGTGATTTAATATACGATACTTTATTTTTGGGCTATCAACTATCCGAATATTATTCATATTAGTTTGCATCTGGAATTCCTGAAGCAAACGAAATACCCCATAAAGCAAACCTTTTGCATTCGATGCCGTAACAACAATTTGTGAACCAATAGTTTCTATTACAAATGCCTCATCATTAACATTTAACGAGGAAATTGATATTTTTTGTCGAACAGATTCAGGTAATTCATCAACTAAAGCAATTATAATCCCAGCCTGTTGTATGGATTTAACATATATCGGTTTAACCAATAATAGACCCGACAAACCTTGCTCAAGCTCTGTTTTAATAGATTCAATCATTTCTGAATCATTGTTCGAAATAAAAATACCTTTATCAATATATTTTCGATATGATTTTACCAACTCGGAATTTGAAATCTCGGGATAGCTAAGCCACAAATGATAACCACTAGCCGCTTGAATAAACTGATTTACATGAAATATCAGAATTACTCCAATAACAAAAAGTTTAATTCTTCGCATAATAATTTTCTTTTTTTGCAAATATGCATTATTATCAAAAATTAAAAGTAGAAAAATCGGTCATTTTCTCAATAAATTGATTATGCCTTTACTTCGACAAAAAAATACACCTGAGTGTTGCTTGAATCAATTATAGTGAGCTTTGAGTCAAAATTAGGTATAAGTTTTCGTTACCGACCGACAAAGAATATAAAAAAGGGTAACTTCTGATAATGAAGTCTGGGAAATAATCCTTAATTTTTTATACCGAAGCTTACACAAAAAACCGCAAAGAAGCACAAAACTTCTTAACCGTGTTACGGTGAACTCATATGTTTGCATTGAAAAAAATTCAACTTACCACCGAAACCCATGGAGAGGTAATATTTCTCCGCGACTCTCCGAGTTCTCCGTGGTGAATAATATTTTTAACGTCAGAGAAGTACTATGTTTTTATCTCTGCGGCACCTAACGCACGTTGCGGTTAAAGAAATATTTTTCTTCGGTTAATACCAATTTCATTTTAAAAACTACAATATAATACCTGATATTTCAACTCGCACTTTTCGGAAAGATATTTCTAAATTGCATCAATAAGAGTGAATATATATTGTAAAATTAAATATTTCAAAAAACTTTAAGTTCTAATCTTGACAATGTGCGATTTTTTTTTGTATTTTTATTGCTTATTTTTATATGATATGAGATTTGAGTTTTTTAAATCGGATGAACTTAATTTTGTTGAGTTTAACATAACAGGCGATAATAATAATTGCCAGAAATTAAACGAAGAATCATATTTCTTAGAGAACGAAATATTTAACCTGTTTGTTACCTGTTTTGAAAATAGTAATGAACTATACGAATACTTTGAACCAACTAAATATAATGCCCGCAAAATTGTTGTCCTTCGCAATGAACTGATCAAATATCTAAATGACCTCGAGTCAATTGAAAACTTACAACAGTTCACCTCGTTTATTGACCATTTGTTCCTTGGCAAAGCTTTTGTCAAAAGTCTTGAAAAAACAGATGCTCAATGGCACAATAATTGGAAAACATACCACGATGGGCTAATAAAGGTTAACCGCGAAATGATTGCTATTGTCGATCGATGTATTGATGAAGCCCGAATTTTGTGGATTATTGGCTATTAAAATAAGTATTTAGTTTTTAACCTCTACCTTTATATCGAAATTCTGGAAAAATGGCTGTGGAATTTGTGCTGGTTATTTCTACACATCGAAAATTAGGTGATTTATTAATCCCATATCTGGTTGAACGCAAAAATGGACAATCGTTTTTTCAACTTACCGATGTTCTTTCAATTGATAATATGGGTTATTTTAATTTCGAATTTACTGACGAACAAAAAAAAATAATAGAAATTACGTCGGGATATTCCGAAAAAGTAATTTACAAAAATTATTGCTCCAATAAAAATATTAAGCTAAAAGAATTTTTCGATACCCTCGATGAAAAACTTATCGAAAGTCAAATTCGCCCATATTGCGAGCGTCGAATAGCTAAATGTATTGAGCTTCTAGTACAATCCGATACCAAAATATATTACAAAGAAAAAAAATATCAGGTAGTTCACGACGATGAACAACTTAAGGTTCAGCATGTACCTATCGACGCCGTTTTTAATTTCTCATATAATCAAAATGGGCTTAAATATTGGTTGACACTCCAGAGCCAGAACAATACCATAAAACTATTCAATAAAAATTACAGCATATTATCCAACCAGCCATTAATTATTATTCTTGATCATACTATTTACACCATTCGCGATATTGACTCGAAAAAAATTATTCCTTTTTTTAAAAAAGATTTCATTGAGGTTCCTGCTAAAAACTTAAAAAACTATTTAACCACATTTGTAAAAAATACAATTGCTCGTTACCCTGTCAAAACTTTTGGTTTTAACATTGAGATATCTGAACCTTCGGGCAACTGTATTTTAAATCTTGAACCCGATCTGGAAGGCAATCCTGCTTTTAATGTAAAATTTAAATACTTAAACGTTATTTTTGATTATCAGTTATACCCCGATCCATCGATTGTTGAATATGTTGAAAAACCCGACGGTACTTTCTTATTCCATAAAATTATCAGAAACGAATCGTGGGAAAACCAAATGATTCAAAAACTGATAAATTATGGTTTTGTGAACAAAATGGGCAGTTTTTTTAAACTTAAAACACTCGAAGGATCAACATCCTCCCAATTATACGAAATGATTAATTGGTTAAATTTCCATTCAGAAGCACTAAAAAACGATGGTTTTATTATAAATCTGAGTAATACATATGCTAATTATTATACCAGCCATATTGTTATAGAAACAAAAATTGAGGAAGGTATAGATTGGTTCGATATTAAAACCATGGTTGTTCTCGACCAGTTTACCTTTCCCTTTGTAAGGTTTAAAAAACATATTCTGGAACAAAAACGAGAGTTTGAACTTCCTAATGGTAAAATCATTATCCTGCCAGAAAATTGGTTTACCGATTACCGCGATATTTTTATTTTTGGTTCAACCGATACCCAGCACGTGCGATTAAAAAAATATCACTTTCCCATACTTAATAATTCTATTACCTCTCAAGCAAATGTTGCCATTGATAAATTAAAAGAAAACCTTAGTCAAAGTGCGTTTAATGAAAATATACTTCCAACAGGTTTAGATGCCAATTTACGTGATTATCAAAAAAAAGGGTTTTACTGGATGTATCGTTTATACCAGAACCGACTGGGAGGCTGTTTGGCCGACGACATGGGATTGGGAAAAACACTGCAAACCATTGCGCTTTTGCTTAAAATTAAAGAAGAAACAACTAATAAAGAAGCTTTTTATCGAAATAATGAAATGCTAAACAATACAATAAACAATGGCAACGCCCTGTTTACCTCATTAATTATAATGCCAGTTTCGTTATTACACAATTGGGAAAATGAATTTCAAAAATTCGCCCCTACTCTTAGTATATACAAGTATGTTGGTGCGCAAAGACTAAAAACTAAACAAGAACTTGAAAAATATGATGTAATATTAACTTCGTACGGTGTATTAAGAAACGATGTCGACTACTTAAAAGACTTTGAATTTAAATATATTATACTGGATGAAAGCCAGCTTGCCAAAAATCCTGATTCAAAAATATATAAAGCATTACTGCAGTTGAAAGCCGAAAATAGGTTAGTGCTTACTGGAACACCTATCGAAAACTCATTAATTGATTTATGGGCACAAATGAATTTCTTGAACCGAGGATTATTGCTTAACTTGCAAACGTTTAAAAACGAATTTCAGCAACCTATTGAAAATTTAAATGATGAAGAAAAAAAGCAAAAATTAAAATTTCTAATAAGCCCGTTTATACTCCGACGAAAAAAAGAAGAAGTGGTGAAAGAATTACCACAACTGATTGAACAAACCCTATTTTGCGACATGACCGACGACCAGCGCGATATTTACGAAAAAGAAAAATCGGCAGCCCGGAACCTTATTCTCGAAGCCATTGATTATCGGAGTTTTGAAAAATCGTCGATCATTATTTTAAAAATGTTGAATCGATTACGACTATTATCAAATCATCCCCGATTGGTCGACGACACTTATACAGGCGACTCGGGTAAATACGATGAAATTACGCGAAGTATTGAAAATGTGGTTTCCGAAGGACATAAAGTATTAATTTTTTCGTCGTATGTTAAACATCTCAATTTAATTGCTGAATATTTAAGAAACAATCATCTTGCATACTCTTTACTAACTGGAAGTACCCAGAATCGATCGGCTATTATTGATGAATTCCAGCATAAACAATTGACCAACATATTTCTAATTAGTTTAAAAGCTGGAGGAACGGGATTAAACTTAACGGAAGCCGATTACGTCTTTATTCTTGACCCATGGTGGAATCCGGCATCAGAAAATCAGGCCATTAGCAGAGCACATCGGATTGGACAGGCAAAAAATGTGTTTGTTTACCGTTTTATATCGAGCGATACCATTGAAGAAAAAATCCAAACTCTCCAGCAAAAAAAGAAAAACATAGCCGACGCATTTATCAATTCAAATAATCCGTTTAAGATGCTTGAAAAAGATGATATAATTGAACTCTTCAATTAATGAATATAAATAGTAAATAGCGCTCAATACTTAAGTTTGTTAACCGTTTTTTTAGAATGAAACCCTATTTTCACGAAATTTTTGAATAACACAATTTATTTTATACCAGGAAAATTATCAACAAATGCTACTTTAAAGTCTTCTCCATTATCAACTATTTGTACAGTAAAATCAGCAAAGTTTTCAACAATCTTCCATTCTCCACATTTATTGGGTAAAGAAGTAACCAGTTTTACTTTTATATCGGGAAAATCATTAACTATCCGAATTTTAAAATCGGCATTCCGTTCCACTATTTTAACCCGACCGTATAAAAACCTATTCCTACATTTACAATTATTATCAATGGGTTTATCGGCAATAAAAGCTAACTGAACAATCACTATGATTGAAAAAAATATATTTTTCATGGCTTTTGATATAACAGTCAAATTTAGTAAAAACTTCGCTGAAATATTTAATACCCAGTAAACCAAAAATAATTTTGAGAATGTAATATTCACAATAATTGACGACAGTATCTGTCGGCAGGTGCTTTTACTTTTGACTCTGAAAAACAACTAATATGACCTTGAAAAATATATTATTTAAATATCATAGCATATGATTGAAAATTTAATTCTGATTTACTTATTATGTTGGTTCATTTATCTATTGATAAAATCTATACCCAAAATTGTAATGTTAGTAATTGCAATTTTAATGATTATAATTTCACCATTTATAACATATTTCAAACTAAAAAAAGAAAAACGAAAAGCAATGGCGAATTTAATATTAATACTGTATAGCTTACTTTTTACAATGTTTATAATGTTTAGTTTGTAAAAGAAAATATATGATTTGCCTTAAATAGAGGCTTAAACACAGGTTAAAATGTGCAAAAGCATAAAGCTGTAACAAAATAAAAACAAGATGAAACAACAAAATAACATGTTAAATATCAGATGTTTAACAACTAAATGATTGAAGCCATGACTCGTTATTATTCACTTGTAAGAAGATTTGATGGAGGTCGAACAAAATTCCAGCTGAATTACGACGACAACATAATATCAATTCGTATTGATCGAAAATTAATTTTCGAAAAACAAATTGACTTTATTGAGTTCATCCTGCTAATGGAATATTACGACAAATATTTATTCAACACCAATTCGCTGAATAAGGTATTATTATTCTTTTATACATTCGACAAAATTGGAACAATGAGATTATTGAACAAGATTAATTAAGACAGAATTTCCTATGTTGTAACTTTTTCAATTTGTATCTTTGACATAGGAATTT
>FQKF010025091.1_pt1 | contig 10526 bp, 7 predicted proteins | sample 1504521 | NCBI WGS metagenome assembly FQKF01 (sample SAMEA4475357, study PRJEB15587) | soil metagenome | biome: Soil; feature: Field | place: India | collected 2015-03-11 | depth 0 m
AGCCCAAATTTCGCTTTCGCGAAGTTCTTTTAATTCTTTTTCTAATTGTTCTTTATAGTTAGGGCCACTGGTAGCTTCCAATACACGTTGACATTCACGTCCATCTTTAACTCGTTGATAAAGATCTTCGAAAACAGGCATAACTGCTTCTTTAAAACGAGGACGCCAGTCGAGTGCACCACGCTGAGCAGTAGCTGAACAATTAGCGTACATCCAGTCCATTCCTTTTTCATCGACCAAACGAATTAAGCTCTGGGTCAATTCTTCCACAGTTTCGTTAAATGCTTCTGAAGGACTGTGGCCATTTTTACGAAGAACTTCATACTGAGCATCCATAATTCCAGCCAGAGCACCCATTAAAACACCACGTTCGCCGGTAAGGTCGCTATATACTTCTTTTTCAAAAGTAGTTGGGAACAAGTATCCCGAACCTATAGCTATACCTAATGCAAGCGTACGTTCGAGGGCGCGACCTGTGGCATCCTGAAATACTGCATAGCTACTGTTAATACCCGAACCAGCTAAAAAGTTCCGACGAACACTGGTTCCCGAACCTTTTGGAGCTACCAATATTACGTCTATGTCGGATGGGGGTACTACTCCTGTGTATTCTTTATAGGTAATTGAAAAACCATGTGAAAAATATAAAGCCTTTCCTGCAGTTAAATGAGGTTTAAGTTTTGGCCATAAAGCACGTTGAGCAGCATCTGATACCAGGTATTGAATAATGGTACCTTTAGCAGCTGCTTCTTCAATCGAAAACAATGTTTTTCCGGGAACCCATCCGTCGTTTACAGCTTTGTCCCAATCAGCTTTGAATTCAGGTGCCTGACCTATAATCACATTAAAACCATTGTCGCGCATATTGAGCGACTGAGCAGGACCCTGAACACCATAACCAATTACAGCTATGGTCTCATTTTTTAAAACTTCTAATGCCTTGCTTAAAGGAAATTCCTCGCGGGTTACTACTTCTTCTATAACTCCGCCAAAATTAATTTTTGCCATTGTGTATTAAATTGTTAATTAATTAATAATCTTTTTATTTATCAATTTTCAATTTTGAAGTCACAAAGATAATTTTTTTTAAGAAAACTAAATGCTTGCATAATTTTTTAATATTGGTATTTTCTTTTACTATAAATTTGTAAAAACTTTAATTTGCTCTGAATAATGGATAAACCAGTTAAAATATTAATTATAGAAGATGAACCCAAAGTAGCTAATTTTATACAAAAAGGACTCGAAGAAAATAATTATATAACTGAAATTGCTTACGATGGTTTAACCGGAAAAGATTTGGCGCTAACAAATAATTATGATTTAATAATTCTCGATATTAAGTTGCCAAAACTGAATGGATTTGAGGTATGCAAAGAAATTCGAAATCAAAAAATAAATGTACCAATTTTAATGCTTACAGCACTTGGTAGCCTTGAAGATAAAGTGAAGGGTTTTGATTATGGCGCTGATGACTATTTACTTAAACCATTTGAATTTGCCGAACTTTTAGTTCGCATTAAAGCTCTATTAAAAAGGTTTCAAATTGCTTCAAATAAAGAAAATAATGAAGCAATTATTCAGATTGCTGACCTTGTTATTAATCGAACTGCTAAAGAAGTGTTCCGTGCCAATAAAAAAATTGAACTAACTGCCAAGGAATATGCTCTGCTTGAATATCTGGCACTAAATGAAGGTAAAGTAATATCCCGACTTGAACTTACTGAAAATATCTGGGATATCGACTTTAATACAGGTACCAACGTGGTGGATGTGTATATTAATTTCTTAAGAAAAAAAATCGATTCTAATTTTAGTCCAAAGCTTATACATACCCGAATAGGTATGGGTTATGTATTAAAAGTAGAGAACGAGTAATTGTTTTTTTAGATTAATTTTTTCCGCTAATTTCTTTGACTTATAATTTTTTTCATGAAAAAAACCTAACATGTTTACGAATAAGCACCAAAACTGGTAAACATACATGTTGTTTTATTCGACCATAAATAAAAAAATACTTTCGTATGAAGATTAAAACTAAGCTGATCATCTATTTTACTATAATTGTTGTAGTAATTCTTCTCATATCATCGATTAGTGTGTATTTGTTTTCATTACGATACCGACAGGCCGATTTTTATACACGTTTAAGACATAAAGCCATAAACACAGCCACTTTGTTATTGAATGTCAAAAATATTGATGTTGATCTGCTTCGGGTTATCGATGAACATACAATTTCGACTTTGCGTGATGTAAAAGTTTGGGTTCTTGACGAGTCGAAGAAGATTTTATATAGTAATACCGATTCGGCCTCAACAGCCAAAATTTTACCCGCTTTTTCATATATGCGTTGGACCGATAGTAATTTTCGGACAAAGGATAATCAGGTTTATTTATGTATTGTGTATAATTATAACAAACATAAATATTATGTATTAGCAACTGCTGAAGACTATTATGGAATGGCTGAGCTAAAAAATCTTCGGTTTATTCTAATTATTGTATTTTTGTTTAGCCTAGTATTAACTGTATTGGCGGCCATTTTTAATACCCAACAGTCACTTAAACCAATAAAAGATATTATTCGGCAGGTCGACGAAATTAAAGCTTCGAATTTACATAAACGACTGGCCGTTTCAACCAATGACGAAATTGCTGAATTGGCAAAAACTTTTAATAAAATGCTTGAGAGGCTCGAAAAAGCCTTTGAAACCGAACGTATGTTTGTGTCAAATGCATCGCATGAGCTTCGTACGCCAGTTACTTCAATTAAAGGGCAGGTGGAGGTTGCCCTTATTAAAAATCGCAGTGCCGACGAATACATTAAGGTCCTGCAATCTATTCATGAAGATGTAAAAAGCATGGCTACCATAATAAATGGATTTCTTGAGTTAGCCGAAGCCAGCATTGAACCAGCAAATGTTAAGTTCGAAAAGGTTCGACTCGACGAGCTGGTTTTTATGGTAAAAGACGATTTTCATCGATATAATCGTGGATACCTTATTACAGTCGATTTTGATAATATACCCGAAGATGAAGATAGCATTAGCATTGAAGGTAATCCGCGACTATTAAAAATTTTGATTACCAATTTAATTGATAATGCCTGTAAATTTTCGACCGATCGGAAAGTGAGTGTTAAAATTAGTTATGATAAAGATACTGTTTCTTTAAGGTTTATTGATAAAGGTATAGGTATTCCCGAAGATGAAATTAAATATGTTTTTGAGCCTTTATATCGGTCAAAAAATGTAGGGGGGCAATCGGGAAGTGGAATAGGACTTTCAATTGTAAATAGAATTGCCCACCTTCATGAAGCCAACATTTATATTGAATCGCATATTAACAAGGGAACTGAAGTACATGTTTGTTTCCCCCGACAAATTGTTAGAGCAGAATTAGTATCGTAAGTATTTATATTTTCTGCTTATTTATTCATTATTTTAATATGTAGTTCATTCAGCTGTTCTTCCGATATCACTGAAGGAGAATCAAGCATTAGATCACGACCCGCATTATTTTTCGGAAAAGCAATTACATCGCGTATGCTTTCAAGTCCGGCAAACAATGCTGTCAGTCGGTCGAACCCAAATGCTATTCCAGCATGCGGTGGAGCTCCATACTTAAAGGCATTCATTAAAAATCCGAACTGATATTCGGCTTCTTCTTTAGTGAACCCTAAAGTTTCAAACATTTTAGCCTGCAATTCTTTTCTATGTATACGTACCGATCCTCCTCCTATCTCAGTTCCGTTAATTACTAAATCGTATGCTTTGGCTCTGATTTTGGCAGGGTCAGTGCCGAATAGTGGTATATCTTCATCGACAGGGGCTGTAAAAGGATGATGCATGGCAAAATAACGTTTGAGCTCGTCATCCCATTCTAAAAGTGGAAAATCAATAACCCATAGTGGAGCAAATACATCTGCGTTTTTTAATCCTAATCGCGTCCCCATTTCTAATCGAAGCTGACCTAATGCTTTTAATGTGTTTACCTTTGGACCACTCATAATAAGTAATAAGTCGCCAGGCTGTGCATTTAAACGGTTTATCCAGCTTTGAAGTTGTTCAGTACTAAAATATTTGTCAACACTCGATTTAATGCTACCATCAGTATTAAACTTTACATATACCAGACCAGTACCTCCAATTTGTGGCTTTTTTACAAAATCAGTAAGTGCATCTAATTCTTTTCTGGAATATTCAGCACATCCATGAGCACAAATTCCACCTATATATTCAGCATTATCGAATACAGAAAAACCAGAGCCTTTTGACAAATCAGTTATTTCATGAATTTTCATATCGAAACGAATATCGGGTTTATCAGACCCATATTTCTCCATAGCCTCGGAATAAGGCATGCGTAAAAATGGTTCATTAAATTCGACTTTTTTAACTGTACTGAACAAATGTTTAATTAATCCTTCAAAGATATCTAATACATCATCTCTGTCGACAAATGAAAGTTCACAATCAATTTGAGTAAATTCTGGTTGTCGGTCAGCCCGCAGATCTTCATCACGAAAACATTTTACTATCTGAAAGTACCGGTCGTAGCCAGCAACCATCAATATTTGTTTCAGTGTTTGTGGCGATTGGGGTAAGGCGTAAAATTGCCCCGGGTTCATTCGAGACGGTACAACAAAATCACGTGCTCCCTCAGGAGTCGATTTCATTAAGACTGGTGTTTCTATTTCAATAAAACCTTTACTATCTAAATATTTTCGAACTTCCTGTGCCATCCGATGTCGTAATATCAAATTGTGTTTTAAAGGATTACGACGTAAATCAAGATAGCGATATTTCATACGTAATTCTTCCCCTCCATCGGTTTCATCTTCAATAGTAAAGGGAGGAATTTCAGAAGGATTTAAGATGTCGAATTTTTCAACAATGATTTCAATATCGCCTGTAGGTATTTTTTTATTTTTATTTTCTCTTTCCGAAACTAATCCTGTAACCCGAATTACATATTCTCTACCTAATTCGCGAGCTTGTTGACATAAAAGCTCGTCTTTTTCCATGTTAAAAACCAATTGGGTAATTCCATAACGGTCGCGTAAATCGACAAATGTCATACCTCCAAGGTTACGTATACGTTGTACCCAACCAGCCAGGGTCACTGTTTTCCCTTTATCATTAAGCGTAAGCTCTCCACATGTGTGTGTTCTATACATATTTAATATTTTTTATATCGTCACAAATTTATTGGAAAGAATTAAATATATGCCGAATATTAAAAATTTTCTTTTAATTGCCTTTCAGTTAGCTATTATTCTATTTCTATATGACTCTTTAATGTTCTGATAAATAATGGATTATAGTTTTCGGAAGAAAATTGTAATTGGCTGAAAGCCTTTTTTGCCAAAATTTCTATCGAAAAATTTTTCGACATGGCCTTCATTTGATTTAAATAATAAGAATGTATTTGATAAATTACCTCAAATCCTTCACTAATTGCTATTTGTACCTCATCGTTTTTTCGGGGTTCATCCCATGCAGGAAGCAGAAAACGTGCATAAGGCAAATTTTCAATTTTTTCTAATGAGGCTAAACTGGCTTTCCAGTTATCGTATATAGGTAGTTGGCCTGCCACAGGAATAGCATCGCCTGTAAATAATGCATTGTCTTGTTGAAGTAGAAAAGATACCGATCCAGACGAATGACCAGGTGTATGTAAAACCTTTATCTTTAATTGTTCATCTAAATCGAGAATGTCGTTATCGTTTAACAAAAAGTCGTATTTACACGAACCTTCAACTAAATCATAAAAATTAGGTATAGGCCTTTCTTTATATTGTTTGTCAATATTCAGCAACCATTCCGATTCTGCAGCATGGACACCAACCCTACAGTTAGTATATTCTTTTATAGCTTTTACACTGCCCATGTGGTCGGCGTGGGTATGGGTCAGTAAAACATATTTAATTTCTTCAACTTTTCTGCCTGATTGAATGATGTAATCGAAAATAATTTTTTCACTGCCTTTTATTCCTGTGTCAATAATGGTAATTTGTTTTCCAAACAGTATATATATATTTACTTTTCGTTCAAGCAATTCAGTTTCTGAAATTTTTATTTGAAAAGGTATCTCCAGCCGATGGATGCGTTCTGTAATTTTCATATTTAAACTTTATTTAGTTTATGCTTGTGCAAAAAAACATGTTCCCTGTATTGTTTGCTTTTTGCATACATGTTTGTTTTGTTATGTGAGTTATTAATTAAGTCAATTTAAAATGAAATCTTTATTGAATTTAAATTATTTAAAGTTTCCATTCAATACAAATTTTTGAGTTATGCAAGTTGGGTAGTCATTCTCGTTATGGCTTACAAAAATAATTGTTCTATCATTTAAAAAGTTATCAATTATAAAATTGAATTTTAATATTAGATTTTGGTCAAATCCTTGATATGGTTCATCGAAAATATAAACATCAGTATTTTTAAGCAAAACGCCACACAAAATTATTACTTTTTGTTCAAAGTCATTGAGCTTATGCAAGGGTTGGGTTAAATCGTAATATATACCAAAATGCTGAAATAAGGTTTTAATCTGGTTTATAATTTCTGGTGAAAGTTGATTGTTTTTATAAGGATTAACGAATATAATTGTTTTTAATGTATCAATAATTGATAATGTTTTATCAAAAAAACGATACATTTCGTGCGAATAAAATCCAATATTTTCTTTTATGTTCCAGATAGTTATTCCATAACCAACTGTGCTGTCGAAGCGGATAATTTCATTTGCATATGCTTGCGGATGGTCGGCATATAATATACTCAGTAAAGTTGATTTGCCAGAACCATTTTTACCTATTAAAGCCCACTTTTCGTTACGCTTAATTTCCCACGAAATATCTTGTAAAATAACACTATTATAATATTTTACATTTAAATTTTTTAGTTTAAAGCAGATGTTAAATTTTTTGGGTACATGAGTTTTGAAAATATTCGCTATTTGATTATTCAAAACTTCATTGGTGTCAATTTTGTTGTTTTTGGGACTAATGTTTCCAACTTTAAAGTATTGATGTTCGATTTCCAATGTAAAATACAATGTTGATAAAATAACAATACAATGCTGGTTCAGTAATTTCTGAAAAGTTTTTAAAACCATTGACTGGTTGTGTAAATCTAAACCAGCAAATGGTTCGTCAAAAATTAATATAGGTTTCTCAGAGAGTAGAAATTTAGCAATGCAAGCTTTTTTAAACTCTCCTGTCGATAGTTTATGAGTTGGTTGGTTAAGTAAGTGGTTTATTTCAAGTGAATGAGTTACCAGATGAAATTTTTTTGAGGTATTGTTATTTAAGAAATTCTGTAAAGTAATTGAATCTTCATTATCCTCAAATGCCTGATAACGTTGTTGATAATAAAATGTAGCGAACTCATTTGTGCGAATCTGGTATTTTGCTATTTCAATTAAGTCAGACGTGTGATAAAATAAATTTTCAGGATGAACTCTGGAAATATTTTTAATTGATTGAATTGGTTTATTTAAGTTTGAGTAAAGCGAGTTTAACCATAACGACTTTGTGGTATCTGCATCAAAGTGCAGATACCACAATTGTCCATTTGATAAATGAAATGAAATATTCTTTTTTTCAGGGATTGGAATATTTTCAATTTCTACATAAAACTGCGAGTCCATGTATTAATTTTGTAATGCTGCTTTATCTCGTGCACGTGTATTTAAAAATTCGGTCAATAATTCGGTATTTGAACGGGTAACAGCAATACGTCCTGAACGGGTAAACTGAAGCACTCCTCCATGTTTGCTGAGCTCAGCAAACAGCTTACTTGTTTCATATTCATGGCCTGTTTTCTCAATCACAGTATAATCTGGCGTAATTTCAATAATTCGGGCATTGCTTTCCCGAACTATGGTTTCAATCATATTGCTCTTTAATAAGGCTTCGGTAGGAACCTTATATAGGGCAATTTCTTGAAAAATAATTTCGTTTTTAGTAAAATAAAAGGCTTTTAGTACTTCTACTTGTTTTTCAATTTGTTTGGTAATTTTTTTAACCATGTCTTCAGTAGTATTTACTACTATGGTGAATTTGTGTATTCCATGCAGTGATGATTCTGAAACGGTAAGGCTTTCGATATTTACATGGCGTCGGGTAAAGATAATGGTAATTCGGTTTAATAACCCAACTGCATTTTCCGAATAAGCCGTAATAGTATATTGTTCAATTGTACTCATAATTCGAAATTTTAATTACGTTTTTAATTATTTTAATTTGAAGCTTCAAGTATTACATCGCTAACCGATGCACCAGAAGGTACCATTGGAAATACATTGTCTTCTTTTTCAATCATTACCTCGAGCAGAAAGGCTTTTTCCGATTTAAGCATGTTTGCTATGGCATCGTCGAGCGTTGAACGGTTTTCAACTTTTTGATAATTTACCTGATAGGCTTCGGCTATTTTACCAAAATCAGGATTTTTAAGTTCGGTCATTGAATAGCGACTATCAAAAAATAGTTGTTGCCATTGACGAACCATCCCTAAAAATCGATTGTTTAGCAATACTACTTTAACCGGAATATTGGTTTGCATAATCGTTCCAAATTCCTGCATGGTCATTTGAATGCCACCGTCGCCTACTACACAAATTACTTCTTTATCGGGTACACCCAATTTGGCACCCATTGCAGCTGGTAGCCCAAAGCCCATGGTTCCCAAACCACCTGATGTAACAAAGCTCCTGTGAATTTTGTGCTTGTAATATCGGCATGCAATCATTTGATGCTGACCTACGTCGGTTACAATAATAGCTTCTCCATTAGTTTGTTCGTTAATCCGTCGCATAACTTCGGCCATGGTAAGGCCTTCTTTCTGAGGATAGAAAGCAGGTTTTATTACTTTTTCCATTTCTATGGCCATACATTCGTCAAATTCTTTACGCCATTTACTATGGTCGCGTTTTTCAACCAGTCGGGTAAGGATTGGTAAGGTTTCTTTTACATCGCCCAAAACGGCAACTGTTGTTTTTACATTTTTATCAATCTCGGCTGGGTCAATTTCCAGGTGAATTACTTTTGCTTGTTTGGCATACCTGTTTAAATCGCCTGTTACTCGATCGTCGAATCGCATACCAACTGCAATTAATACATCGCACTCGTTGGTTTTAATATTTGGGCCGTAATTTCCATGCATTCCAAGCATACCTACATTAAGAGGGTGATCGGCTGGCATTACACTTGCTCCCAATGCTGTCCATGCAAATGGAATCCCCGATTTTTCAATAAATGCTTTAAACTCTTCTTCGGCATTACCTAATATTACACCCTGACCAACCAATACATATGGTTTTTGCGCTTGATTAATTAGTTTAGCAGCTTCAATAATTTTCGATTCATCAATGGTGGGTTTAGGAACATAACTTCGGATATATGTACATTTTTCGTATTTAAAATCGAGAGTTCCAAATTGAGCATTCTTTGTAAGGTCTATTAATACAGGCCCTGGTCTTCCTGTACGAGCTATGTAAAACGCTTTTGCAATAGCGCCGGGTATATCTTCGGGTCTGGTAACCTGAATGTTCCACTTAGTAACAGGCATTGAAATACCTATTACATCGGTTTCTTGAAAAGCATCGGTTCCAAGCAGCGATGCTCCTACCTGCCCGGTGATGGCAACTATTGGTGTATTGTCAATCATGGCATCGGCTATACCAGTAATTAAATTGGTTGCCCCGGGTCCCGAGGTTGCCATAACTACACCTACTTTACCGGTAACACGAGCATAACCTTCCGCTGCATGAATAGCTCCTTGTTCATGACGTGTCAATACATGATGAATCTTGTCTTGATAACCATATAAGGCATCATATACCGGCATAATGGCTCCACCGGGGTATCCAAAAATAATTTCTGTTCCTTCTTCTAATAGTGACAGTATAACCGCTTCGCTTCCGGTAATTTTCTTAGTCTCACTCATATTATTCAATTTTTATATTATTCAATTTTTTATTTTAATGTTAATCAATCATTCGAACTGCACCTTTATCGGCACTCGATACCAAACTGGCATAAACTTTTAATGCTTTCGATATAATTCTGTTTCGAGTTTTTGGTGTAAATGCTTTATTTCCTCTGTTTTTTTCTTCCTGTAAGCGTTTTTCTATTTCTTCTTCAGGGACTAATAGGTTGATTTTTCGTTCAGGAATATCAATTTCAATCATATCTCCATCGCGAACTATTGCAATTATACCTCCAGCTGCAGCTTCGGGCGAAACATGTCCTATTGATAATCCTGATGTTCCTCCTGAAAAACGTCCATCGGTTATTAGAGCACATTCTTTACCTAACCCACGTGATTTGATGTATGAGGTAGGATATAGCATCTCTTGCATACCTGGGCCACCTTTTGGTCCTTCATAACGAATAACCACCACATCGCCAGCTTTAATTGTTTTTAAAATTCCTTCACATGCTTCTTCTTGGCTTTCGAATACTCGAGCCGGCCCTTTAAATTTAAAAATAGATGGGTCAACTCCAGCGGTTTTAA
>FQKF010002428.1_pt1 | contig 10504 bp, 9 predicted proteins | sample 1504521 | NCBI WGS metagenome assembly FQKF01 (sample SAMEA4475357, study PRJEB15587) | soil metagenome | biome: Soil; feature: Field | place: India | collected 2015-03-11 | depth 0 m
GCAACGAATATTTACTTTTCTACACCGAGACCTTCCGCGATGTTCGCCTGGTGGGCACACCCGAAGAAGTTATCGGCAAGTTCGGGGGCGAAACCGACAACTGGGTCTGGCCGCGGCACAATCCGGATTTCTGTGTTTTCAGAATCTATGCCGACAAAAACAACAAGCCCGCTGATTACTCGCCCGACAATGTGCCCTACAAACCTAAATGGTTTTTTCCCATATCCTTAAAGCCCCTGAAAGAAAACGATTTTACCATGGTGTATGGCTTTCCCGGACAAACGCAGGAATATCTGCCTTCCTATGCCGTGGATTTTATTGCCAATTTCGCTAATCCCATCAAAGTAAATCTGCGCGAGATTCGATTGAAAATTTATGAAAAATACATGGCTAAAAACGACACCTTTAAACTCATGTATGCCGACCGTTATGCCGGCGTTGCCAACTACTACAAAAAAATGATGGGCGAAACCATGGGCATCAACAAAACCAAAGCCGTGGAAGCCATCAGGAAAGAGGAAGAAGTGCTCATTCAAAATGCATCATCCAAACCGGAAGCACAGAAAAATGTACAAACCATTCTGGAACGTTATAAATCACTTTATGAAGAAATAAAACCCGTATCGAAGTTGGTGGATTATTACAACGAGTGTCTTTATGGCGTGGATATTTTCCGCTTTGGCATTAAGCTTATTGAACTGAACAATGAACGAATAAAAAAACAAAACGGAATCAAAAACAAATTCGATGAACTGAAAAATGAAATTTCCAAATCCATTCCGTTTAAAAATTATCACCCTGAAACAGACCGGGAAATTTTCATGGCCATGATGAAAGAATATGAATCCAACATACCCTCCGACCTCCGCCCGCCTTTTATGGACTCCGTATTCAAAAAATACCATCAGAATTATAAAACCATGGCCGATTACTTTTACGATAAATCCAATTTATGCAAAAACAACGGTGTTAAAGAAATACTCCAAAAAATTGAAACCCAACCAGACATTCTGTTAAATGACCCCCTGTATCAGTGGATTTCTTCCACCCAACTTTATTACGCCTTAAATATATTTCCCGTCTATCAAAACCTTGAAAGAAAAATTCAATCCCTGCATCGGGATTATACGCGCTATCAACTGGAATTCATGAAGAACAAAACCTTTTATCCGGATGCCAACGGCACATTACGCGTGGCCTTCGGTAAAATTCAGGGCATGAAGCCCAAAGACGGCGTGGAATACCTCCCTTTTACCACCGTTAAAGGCATGTGGGAAAAAAGCAGGACCGGAAATCCGGATTATGTGTGGACACCTAAAATGGAAGAGATGATTAAAAACAATCGGTTCGGTTCGTATGCGAAAAATGCATCCGACTTCAGAATTTCCTTTATTGCTTCGAATCACACCACAGGCGGTAACAGCGGCAGTCCGGTTTTGAATGCAAACGGGCATTTCATCGGAATTAATTACGACCGATGCTGGGAAAGCACCATGAGCGATTTGTATTACAGCATCGATTTGTGCCGGAACATCGTGCTGGATGCCCGCTTTATGCTTTGGTATATGGATATGTATGCCGGCGCCGGTTATTTACTTAAAGAAATGAAAATCATTCGTTGATGCATGCCTTAAAGCATTTGCATATTTCCCGTCTTCCAACCCAATTCCTTCGTTTAATTTTAATTACCTTAATTTTCATACTTCGTTTTCCCTATGTTCACGAAACCTTTTCGCCCGGACTCGACTCCCCGCTGATTTGGATATTTAATTACCTGCATCATCAAAAGCCGTTTTCTTTCCCCGACATGGCTTTCCCCTACGGCCCTATGGCTTTCATTATGTTCCCCATGTTCAAAAATGCCTTGCATGCCGCATTAATTCATCTTGTTCTGATTGCTTCCATGTTGTTTGGTATTGAAAAACTAATAAAAAAAAATCATCCTGAATCCTTTCTTTTCGTCACTTTTGTTTTTGCCTTTACAGCATCATTACTGCTTACCCCGCTTAATCTTTTACTCTTCAACTCACTTCTTTATCTGTACTGTTGGATAAAGGCCGATTACGATGCACGCTATTTTATATTTAGTTTTTTTTGGACAGTAATATTGTTTTTTGTCAAAATTTCTTCCGGTGTAACAGCATTTGCTTTCACTTACACCGCTTTCCTTTTAGTTTTATTTGAAAGGAAAATAAAAGCTGGCATATATGCTTTTCTTATTTCATTTCTGCTTTATACACTTGTTGGTTTTACCTTGTACGGCAGCATCGTCAAGCCCTTTCACTTCTTCCTGTCGGCGGTTTTTGTGTCGGCAGGAAATAATGATATAGCCTTGTATAATTATGACCGTTGCTTATTGATGCTATCTCCCTTTGTCATTTTTTTCCTTTTGCAATATTTATCGGATGACAATATGAAAACAAAGCTTAGTTTTCTTTACCTCATCCCGCTTTTCATTGAATTCAAACATGGCTATACCCGCAAAGACACCTCCCATATTCACGATTTACTTATGTTTTTCATTGTCATTCTTTTACTGTATTTCATAACACAATCAAATAAAAAAAATCTTTTAAAATGGATTTTGGGATACCTGATATTATTCCTTACACATGCCAACATTCATGACACTTACAATACGGAAAATTTTTCCGTTTATCCTTTTCAGAGCAATATTTTAAATATTGAAAAGGTATATTCCAACAGAGACGCCGATGTAATTAATCATCAGATTGGTTTTTCATACACCGACTCGATAACTTTTAACAAACTGAAAGGCAGAAGCGGAGATGTATTCCCATGGGACCAAACTCTATTACTCGCCCATCAAATGAAATGGAAACCGCGTCCAAGTTTGCTGATGAACAACAATGCCTTCTGCGACAGCATCAACACCTCCTTTCTCTTAAAAGACACGCCTCAATATATCATACTCCGAAAAATTCCCAACTTTGATGGAACGCAATATTCTTCCATTGACGACGGTTACCTTTTTAATCAGGAAGCAAAGTTTTTAAATGCCCTTTTGGAAAACTACCAAACCGACACCTGTCTGTGGGATGCCGTCGTAATGAAGAAAAGACTAAACAGCATCAAACTTAACAAAGATATTCTGACTTCAAAAAAAATCCTCACGTATCAATACCATAAACTACCCGATTTGAACGACCGTCAAATTTTTAAAATCCGGATAAAACCGGAAATAAAATTTATGTCCGTTCTGAAAAGCATTTTCTACAAACCCGATCCGGTTTGGATTCGCATTCTGACCAAAGAAAACATTACCCTTACATTCCGTAGTTCTCCTTATACCCTGGAACAAGGCATCTGGATAAATCCGTTGTTATACTTCAATAATATTGTATTACATCCAACACGTTTTTCCATTCAAACCAATCAATTTGATGCCGCAACAACAGAAATTGTGCGATATTTTTTTGAAGATACCGCTTTCAAAAAACCGGATTATTTTTTTTCCGACAGGCCTTATGTCAAACTTAAAACAATCAAAACCCTCCGGCTTAAATTTACGGACAGTATAGATTATTATTTAAGTCGTTCTTACAGAAAAGACACTCTTCTTATCCAAAACGATTATACAAACTTTTCAACCCGCATTAAATTCGACACCCTGCCTGCTTTCTATGGCTTTTGTTATATTCGTATTCCGGTAAGCATTCCATGCATAAAACACGTGAAAGAAATCAAAATACGCATGTATAAAAAACTTCCTAATGATAAGTTAATTCCGGAAAAAGAATTCAGTATGGCTAATTTCTATAAGAAAGGAGTTGTCATCCAACATGCTCAATTTCTGATTCACCCCTGGGAAATTGACCCTAAGTCGGAATACCTGTTCACCATAACAAATCTCCCGAACGCTTTCATGAACATTCAAGACGCTTACCTGAATTTATATCACGTAGTGAACTAGATGGATGTTATTAAAAACATAGACAAAGGAATTTTGCTGGTTATTAATGGAAATCATCATCCGATACTCGATACTTTTTTTTGGATTGTTTCATCAGATTATTTTTTATATCCGTTTGTGTTTTTCCTATTAATGCTTGATTTCAAAAAAAAGGCGCTGAAAATTCATTTTCTTTTTATATTTCTGATGCTTTTGGGCATCTTAATTTCCGACCAAACGGCTAATATTTTCAAAAACCACCTGGTTTGCCGGCTGCGGCCTTCACACGAACCTTCGCTTGAATATTTGTTGCATTTCGTAAAAGATTATAAAGGCGGACTATACGGATTTTACTCGGCTCATGCCTCGAACAGCATATTTGTTATTCTATTACTACTGAGTTTTTATGAAATAAAAAAATTTGGCATCAGATTTTTATCGGTAATTTTAATTTTACTTATCGGATACAGCCGTATTTATCTGGGCGTACATTATCCGAGCGACATTCTGGCCGGATGGTTTGCCGGAGGGCTGATTTTTCTTGTCATAAACCGCGTAAAGAAATTTATTATCAAAAATGCGTAGAACTCTGATACCGTTTATTATTGGCATTGGCCATGTTTTGATGAGTTCATGCCTTGCTCAGGACCTTCCCGACACGGATGTTCTTATCTTTTCCTTTCTACCGAAAAATAATTCGTGGAAACTCATCAAAAAACACGACTCGATAATGTATGAAAACCAATTGCATTTTACGGACAATGAAAATTACCTCTTTGTGAAAAAAACGCAATCCAACACATCCGTTTTTGGTTCCAAAGTAAAATCAAAAAAAGAAATATTGTTGTTAAAGGATACCATGAACCTTTTCTCCCCCATTCAGATAAATAAGCATGAAATACAAGTCATTGTTCAGGATAAGCAAAACAAGCAATACATTGCAAGATATAAATTCGAAAAGAAAAATTTGAATAAAAAAATATTTCTTCAATCCCAAATGGCCGGTTATCACACTTATATGAATACGGATACCCTGGTATATTACCAAGTAGGAGAAGACGAGCACCGAATGATGGTGCTTCTTAACGATACCGCTTCTCTTACGGCAGGAAAAAATCCTACATCTTCCCTATATAAATCAGGGCCTTATGAATTCTTATGGATGCATAAATCGGAGAAAGGAAATTACATTTTCGAATACTCCATACCATTGCGTAAAAATCGTTCAATATTGAAAGTTGTTGATACAGATTATTTTTTTCTACATTCAAATAAATATATCATGCTTATCCAAAACGGACAAATTGAAACATATGATTTAAAGGGTAAACAAGTTACTCTTATTCCGTTGCCCGAAACTTTAATGAATAAAACCATCAAACGATTTTATCTGTCACCAAACGGAAAAATTTTTGCTTTCGTAATTTTGAAAAACTGATGTTGCTTCTGATTATTCATAGTGTATTCCTGTTTTTTTTGGTTCATGCTATCGTTAAAAAAAAATCCTTGAGCTCAATATGGAAATGGACGTTTGTTATTAAATCCATTGCCGTTCCGGTCTATTTTTATTTTTTCCAATTCCTTTACGGCGATTTTTTTCACTTTGATGCCGGAAAATATTTCAACGATGCCTTGGTTTTAAAAAAATTTTTCCTGGAACACCCGCATGTTTTCATTAATTATTTAACCGACAAATTATCCTATAACGAATATGCTTTAACGCTTCACTATGTTAAAGACACATTTAATTGGAACGAAGGTTTTAATGTACGATGGATATACAACGATAACAAACTGATTATTCTATTGAATATGATTCTTTCTTTTTTCAGCAACAATAACTATTTCATTCATGCTCTGTGGTTTTGCTTTCTTTCATGGTTAGGCGTTTACCTTGTCATTCAAAATGCATCCGAAAAAATATCGGATGATAAAATACTCAAGGCTGCACTGATTTTAATGGTGGTTTTTCCGTTTTTTTGGTTTTATACCGGAGCCGTATTGAAAGAACCCCTGTTGGTTTTTATTTTCGGGTTGCAATTTTATTTTCTTAATGAAATCAAAAAATCAAATTTAAAACGAAAATTTTTTTTCGGAATTTGCTTTACTGCATGCATTTTTCTTATACGATTCCCCGTGATGCTTACTTTTTCAATGGCTTTACTCATGGCCCGGATGCCAATGCTAACACATGTGACAAAAAAATCCATGAACCGTTGGGGGTTCTTCCTTCTTTTCATGGCCATTTGTGCCTTTTTCATTCAAACCCGGCCTGTTCTCTCCTCCATGAATGCCAAACGCATTCCTTACCTCGACATTCAACAGGGCGGAATATTCCTGATAATTCCGAACCGGGAATTTGAATACCGGTTTGATTACGATACCACCCTTATCAGAAAAATTCCCGGCACAAAACTTGTAAAAATCACCCGGCCGTCAACCTGCAAAATTCACAAGCCCGATTGGGACGGAAAATTTCACATGCTCTCCGATACTTCATTGACATTTGAATTGATTGATATCGTCAGACCCGCAAAAACCACCATCAATACTATCCAAATAACAAACTTTAAATCGGCTGTTCACTTCATCGGTCAAACTTTTTATCATTTTCTCATGCCCACGCATTTCAATGGTTTCATGGAAAAAATTTATGCGCTGGAAAATATTTTTTTAATTTTAGTTCTTCTGACGGTCATTTGGAAAGGTTCTCCGGATTCATATTTCATGGCATTATTTTTCTTGTTTTTTTTAATTTATGCCGTTTACACTTCGCCGAATATCGGTTCGATTGCACGTTATCGATGCGTATGGATGCCCTGCCTGCTCTTTGAAGGCAGTGTTATGATGCTGAACTTTGTATTAAAAGCAAGAAAAATTTAACGCGTAATCTTCGCAAAGCGATGTTGGAATATTTTATCCGACACACTGTTTCTTAACCGAACCCAATAAACACCGTCCGGAACGATACGTAAATCTGCCTGGTGTTCATGTGCATAAAATCTCTCTTTTAAAACCGCTCTTCCGTTCATATCCAGAATTTCCAATTCGTAATCACCGGCATTTTCTAAGTTTATATACAGAAAATCGGAAGCCGGATTAGGAAAAATTTTTATGTTTTCGTGTGTTGAGATTTCACTTAATCCCAACAAGGGAATGCCGGCATTCATTCTGACGGATGCCGTGGTGGATGGCGTTTGGGCTATCAGAGAAAGGGTTTGATATTGAATCTGAAACAAAGGAAATTTATGGTTTTGATCGTAATAGGAATAAATCACGGAGCGTATGGTTCCCAACGGAAGGAAGCCCTGAAAAAGAGTAAACGTTTGGGTGGATTTCAACCTCAGCACATTCGGAATGGCCTGTTGGCCAAGGATAAGCGTGCCCCATCCGTCGGCATTGGTTGCAAAATTACCTGTGGCGCTTCCGTTGATGGTGGATGTGCCCGTATTGGCCGAGAAAGTGCCGGATGCAGGGTCGGTAAAAGAATTTCCAAAGCTGAACGGATATTTAAGTAAAACGGCACTGTTTGTAAACGTAACTTTGGCAAAAGTTCCAAAATCAAATCCGAGCAATTCAAGTTGGGCTGAGGGAGTATTAACCGTTTTTAAATAATTATATGCACCGGCCCCCTGACTTAACACCAAATTGCAACCGGTAAAATTGGTTGATGAGGCCACGGCAGTATTGCTGACATAGGCCTGTGTGGTAATGGTGCCGGTGTTAAGAATGGATGCGTAGTTCCATGTAACATTATTTCCGCTGATATTATTGGGCATGGGAGATGTAAAAGCCGATGTATCGATGATATATTGCTTCAAGGTGTCGCCAACGGCCGGACGGTGGGTATTTGCCTGTAGGGTAACCTGTGAAATGCCGAATACGGCCGAAAAAATAAAAACAAGGTAAATCATTATTTTCATGATGTAAATATATGCTTAATCCCGATAGCACCAAGGCCGTTTGTCGTTTAGAATTACCGTTTAAATTGATTATTTGTGGTTAATTTTACATCCGCTTGAACAAGGATACCCCCAAATACATCGATGTTGAAAAAGTGCTTAAAACCAAAGCACCAAAACTTATCAGATGGTTACCCGCATTTGTTATCCGCTACATAAAAAAGAAATTACGGGAGGATGATATTAATCGGGCCATGGTTGAACTTTGGAAATATCAGGGGTTGGAATTCAATCAAAAATGCCTGGAGTATCTTAAAATAAAAGTTCAAAGCATCGTGCATGAGGAAATTCCCAAAGAAGGTCCCGTCATCATTTGTTCCAATCATCCGCTGGGCGGACTCGACGGAATAGCGCTTATTCAGGCTGTCTCGGATTTCAGAAAAGATATTCGGTTCATCGTTAATGATATTTTGCTTTATTTGAAAAATTTCGGTGAACTTTTTGTGGGCGTAAACAAACTGGGAAGCAATGCCCGAAAAAACCTTTCCGAAATTGAAAAAATTTACTCCTCCGGTTGTGCCGTCCTGATTTTTCCTGCCGGTTTGGTATCGCGAAAACAAGGACACGTAATAAAAGATTTGGATTGGAACAAAAGTTTCGTCACACAAGCCTTAAGGCATAAAATTCCTGTTATCCCCGTTTTCATTGAAGGGAGGAACAGCGGTTTTTTTTATGGCTTTGCCAACCTCAGAAAATTTTTAAAAATAAAAGCTAATCTGGAAATGATGCTTTTGCCGGATGAAATGTTTAAGCAAAAGGGAAGAGAAATTAAAATTTACTTCGGTAAAAAAATTTCTCCCGATACGTTTGACAAACGATATTCTCAAAAGCAATGGGCATACGCTTTAAGGGAATTTGTTTATTCCGATGCCTTGAAAAAGGGCGAATCATTTGAAAAATTTATTGCAACATGAACGAAAATTTAGGTAAATGGATTTTGGTTATCGGACTTATCCTGGTTATTTTCGGGCTGGTATTAATTTATTTTAAAAATGCTTTTTCATGGTTTGGGAATCTGCCCGGCGACATCAAGATTCAAAAAGAAAATTCTTCCTTCTTCTTTCCTATCACTTCGATGTTGCTGATAAGCATAATATTAAATTTGATTATATGGCTCATCCGATGGCTAAAAAACCCTTAATCAACAATTCTAAAGTAGTTTAATACCTCTCGTCGTTTCAATTATAAATTTACTTTTTCCAATCTTTGGGATTTTTAGCCCAATTTTCCAATAAACCGAATTGTGCCTCGGTAATGTATTCCTTTTCCAGTGCCACTTTAATGAGAGTTTGATAGTCGGTAAGCGTATGAAAAATAACGTTTTCTTTTTTAAAATTATTTACGGCTTCATCAAATCCATACGTAAAAACCGCAACCAACCCTTTCACCACCGCACCTGCGTTTTTTAAAGCCTGTATGGCTTTAATGGAACTTCCGCCGGTACTGATTAAATCCTCCACTACCACCACCGATTGCCCGGATGTAAGGTCTCCTTCCACCTGATTTTCCATTCCGTGCTTTTTGGGTTCCGGACGAACATAAACAAATGGCAATCCCATTTCATGAGCAACCAGCGCGCCCTGAGCAATGCCCCCCGTAGCCACACCCGCAATTACATCAGGTTTACCGAATTCCTCACGTATACAATCCACAAAGGCATTACGAATGGATGTTCTGATTTTCGGATACGACAAAGTCTTTCTGTTGTCGCAATAAATAGGCGATAAAATTCCGCTGGCCCAACGAAAGGGCTTGTTGGGGTTGATAACCACCGCTTTAATTTTTAAAAGTTCTTCCGCAATCTTTAATCGGTCCAGTTCCGTTAACATCATTTTAAAAATATGGGGATGCAAAAATAAACTTTAATCCTTTACTTTGAATGCTATAATTGTGAAATGTTATTATTTGTTCAAAACTCAGCCATATCGGACAATACTGACGATTTTTCAGTTTTCAGACCGAATAAAATTTCATATTTGAAAATATCCGAATTTAATCAAATCGTAAAAGAACCGCCTGCATCAAATAACTTATTTTATTTGGAAAACTTCACCGAAAAGCGTTTGGAAGAAATTGTCAAACCCTTATATAAACTGGATGCAGCCGGCGGAATGATAATCAATGAAAAAGATGAATTGTTGATGATTTTCAGAAGGGGATTCTGGGATTTGCCAAAAGGTAAAACAGAACCTGATGAAACATTGGAAAATTCCGCTTTGCGCGAGTGTTCGGAAGAAACCGGTCTGAAAATTATGGAACTGAAAGAATACCTGACCTTTACCCATCATCTCTATCCCTATATCGATGGTTTTGCGTTGAAAAAAACTTATTGGTATAAATTTTTTGCCCCTTCCGTTCAAATTCCCGTTCCTCAAACCATAGAAGACATTACCGAAGCCGTATGGTTAAAACGGAATGAAGTAAAACAACGTTTGGATAAATCCTACAAAATGATAGAATACTTAATAAGAAAGTATTACCTGAATGGTGATGCATAAACCTTCCGGAAAGTAATGTTAATCCGTGGTTCCAAAACCTTTTTCTCTTTTGGAATTTCATGATACCAATGGTGTTGCATTTCCCCTTTCATGATAACCAAATCCCCGTGCCTTAGCGTTAGCTCTGTTTT
>FQKF010002766.1_pt1 | contig 10503 bp, 10 predicted proteins | sample 1504521 | NCBI WGS metagenome assembly FQKF01 (sample SAMEA4475357, study PRJEB15587) | soil metagenome | biome: Soil; feature: Field | place: India | collected 2015-03-11 | depth 0 m
CGCTCTGCCGAAGGCAAAACGAGCCGTCACGCGGCTCGTCTGTGAAGCGACCGCGTAACTCCTGTCAATTACACGGCCTCGATCACCGTGGCAATCCCCTGACCCACGCCAATGCACATCGTCGCCAGCCCGTAGCGCCCGCCACGCCGCCGGAATTCATGGACGAGCGTGGTCAGGATGCGCGCGCCGCTGGCGCCAAGCGGATGTCCCAGGGCAATCGCGCCGCCATTGACATTGACGCGCGCCGGATCGAGATGCAAATCGCGCATGCAGGCAATCGCCTGGGAAGCGAACGCTTCGTTCAACTCGATGAGATCGAGATCGCTGGCGCGCAATCCGGCGCGCTCCAGCGCCCGCCGGGTCGCAGGGATGGGTCCAAGCCCCATTGTCTGCGGTTCGACGCCTGCCGTCGCCATGCTGACGATGCGCGCCATCGGCGTCAGCCCGTGCCGCTTGATGGCTGTGGGTGTTGCCAGAAGCAGCGCAGCAGCCCCGTCGTTGACCCCGCTGGAATTGCCAGCCGTCACCGTGCCATTTGCCTTGAATGCCGGACGGAGTTTCGCCAGCGCCTCCAGGGTTGTCTCCGGGCGCGGATGCTCGTCGAGAGCAACGAGCGCCAGCGGTTGATCGCGACGTGCTGATGGAACCGGCACTGGCACGATCTCGGCGTTGAATCGCCCCTCCGCAATCGCCGTCGCCGCGCGCTGCTGGCTCTGCAAGGCGAAGCGATCCTGTTCCTCACGGCTGATGCTGTAGAGTTCCGCCACGACTTCCGCCGTTTCACCCAGCGCCAGGGTATGCCCCAAGGCTTCGAGGCGCGGGTTAGTAAACCGCCAGCCGATCGTGGTATCGTAGACCTGCGGCGGGGTGCGATCAAACGCGACGCTGCTCTTGGCGAAGACAAACGGCGCGCGACTCATGCTCTCGACGCCGCCAGCAATGAACAGATCGCCGTCGCCAACCTGCGCCGCGCGCGCCGCCTGGTTGACGGCTTCAAGCCCGCTGCCACAGAGACGATTGACGGTAACGCCAGGCACGCTGACCGGCAGCCCTGCCAGCAACACCGCCATGCGCGCCACATTCCGGTTATCCTCCCCCGCCTGATTGACGCATCCCAGGTACACATCCGCCACATCCGCCGGATCGATGCCGCTCCGCTCCACAAGCTCGCGAATGACATGCGCTGCGAGATCGTCAGGACGCACGTCGCGCAGCGCACCCGCATACCGGCCGACCGGCGTGCGCAGCGCCGCCACGATGTAGACTTCTTGCATTGTTCAGGACCTTTCGCCAGCGGCGTACCCCAGAACCTGGCGCATGACCTGATAGAGCGCGTCCGTGCAATCGGACGCGACACGGTTGCTGCGCCAGGCGACATGGGCATCGGGGCGCACCAGGATGCACCCATCCTCCGCTACCTCGCGCAACCGCGCCCAATCGTCGTAGGTATCCAGCACTTCGCGTCCAGGTCCGATGATGTAACAGGCGATCTCAACACCGGTGCGCGCCGACGCCTCTGCCGCCGCCGTTTTCCAGGCTTCGCCGCCAATGCTGGTCAACAGCGTGAAGCGCCCTTTGCCCGCCAGATCGAGCGTGCTGACCTTGCGCCCCTGATATTCCAGCCAGCAGTGCGGCAGTCGAGCGCCGGGCCAGGTCGTCGGGTGATAGTAGAGTTCCGGGTCGCGCTCATACGGCGGTTCGGGGGCGCCGTCGCTCACCACTGCGGCAGAGCGATAGCGTTGGTTCATCTCGACGCCATGCGCATTGAACTCGTAGTTCTTCAGTTCGATCGCCTTGCGCAGTTTCTCGCGCGCCTCAGCCCCGCGCGGACTGTTCTCCTTGCGGATCTCCATGTTGGCGAGCATTTGCTGCGGGTCGTTCGTCTCCAGCAAGCCAAGCGCATCGAAGATCGGTCCGAATTCGCGGATGCTCTGGTTCGCCCGTTCGACGATCTGTTTGCCAATGGGCGCGCGCTCGTCGCTGTAGGTGTCGAGCAGGCGCGGCGACGCCTTCCCCTGCAACACCAGCGCCAGTTTCCACGCCAGATTGTAGGCGTCCTGGATGGATGTATTCGAGCCCAGACCGTTGGACGGCGGATGCCGGTGACAGGCGTCGCCCATGCAAAACACCCGTCCGCGCGAGTAGCGCGTTGCGTACATATGGTTGACGCTCCAGAGCGAGGTGGACTCGATCGTGATAGGGATCGTGTCGTCGCCGATCAGGTTGTGCGCGATCTTAATCGCTGTCGCCTCATCCACAACCGGCGGCGGCTGGGAAATATCATAGCCCCAGACGATCAGCCAGCGGTTCCAGGGGCGCACCATGCGCACCAGACCCATGCCAATGCCGCCGATGTTCGATCCCGGTTGAAGCACCCAGTAGAGCACGCTGGGACGATGCGCCACATAGCGCGACAGGTCTGCCTGAAACACGATGTTCATGCTTCCGGCGACATCCATGCGCCCTTCCATCGGCAGCCCGATATCCTCAGCAACCTTGCTGCGCCCGCCATCCGCCCCGATCACATATTTCGCGCGGATCTGATAGGTCGCACCATTCAAGCGGTCGCGCGCTGTGACCGTCACCCCTTCAGCGTCTTGTTCGAGCGCCAGATACTCGGTATCGAAACGGATGCGCGAACCGCGCGCAGCGGCATGACCGAGAATGATCGGTTCCAGCAGGTCCTGCGGAATATCGCAGATCTGTGACGGGCTTGCCAGATCGAAATCGGCTTTGCGACGCGGATGCGTTCCCCAGGTGTGCAAACGCGCCAGTTCTTCACCCGCCAGGCTGGTGCAAAAGACGGTATCGCCCATCAAGTGCTGCGGCGTCGCTTTCGCCATCACCTCGCTTTCCAGCCCTACATCGCGCAGAATCTCGACCGTGCGCTGGTTTGTGATGTGCGCGCGCGGCGTGTTGGCTGTCCAGCGATATTTGGTCAGAACCATGTTTTTGACGCCATAGGTGCTCAGGAACAGCGCCGCTGAACCGCCAGCCGGGCCGCTGCCAATAATAAGAACATCAGTTTCGTGGGTTGCACTCATGGTTGTATGCGCCTCCGAAGATGCATTGAAAACGATGCCGAACGTTGACCATTGCCAGGCATTACGCCGCATGGGAATCGCCTGATCCGGCGCCGGCGCGCCGATGCACCGGAAAGATCTCGAACTGCCAGCGGCGTCGAACGATCCCCCAGATGCCTTCGGGAGCGAATATCATCATCAGAACCGCGACAGCGCCGAGCAAAATCAGCGACCATTCGCCGAAATCCGAGAGAAACTGCCGTAAGACGAAGAACAGAATCGCGCCGATGATCGGTCCCTCGATCGTGCCAATGCCGCCAATAATCACAATGAAGATCATGAACGCCGTCCACTGCACACTGAAAGCGGCATCAGGCGTGATGCGCAACAGGTTGAGATAGATCAGCGCGCCGACGACGCCGGTTCCGAACGCGCAGAGCAGATAGACGAACAGTTTGATGCGCTGCGTCTCGATGCCGAGATTGGCTGCCGCCGTCTCGGAGTCGCGGATGGCGGTCAGCGCCAGACCGGTGCGCGAGCGCATGAGCAGATGCACCAGCGCAACGATCCCCAGCCCGATAACCACCGCCAGTGCATAGGTCAGCAATTCGCGGGTTTCGCGCGCCATGGCGTTGGTGGCGGTCAGCGTGCGCCCAAGCCCGCCGCGCAACCAGTCAGAGCTGTTCAGCACCAGCAAACGCAGGATTTCCGCCACCACCCACGTGCCCACCGAAAAATACCCGCCACGCAGCCGGAAGAGCAGACCGGCGGCAGGAAGCGCGAGCAGCGCGGCGGCGACGCCAGCCAGCACCAGACCAAGCGGAATGGGCAGACCGAGATCATCGGCGGCGACGATCAGCGCATACCCGCCGATCCCGATCCACGCCTGTTGACCGATGGATACCAGCCCGGTGTAGCCTGCCAGCAGATTCCAGAGTTGCGCCAGCGCCAGCAGCGTCAAAAACTCCACCATCATGCGCATGACTCCGGGTCCGCCCCAGAACGGCAGGCTGACCAGCGCCCCAATGACCAGCGCCCCAAGCGCTGTGAACCGGATGACCGACAGTTGTTTCCAACCCGCAGGAGACTCTACAACACGCGCTTTGATCATTGCTTCCCTCGCTACAGATCACGGGTTCGCGCAAAGAGGCCGGTCGGACGGAACGCCAGCACCAGGAGCGCCAGAATATGCCCCGCCAGCTGGAACCAGCCGGGGTTGATCGCCGCACCGACGCTTTGCGCGACGCCAAGCAATAACCCGCCAGCAAAGGTTCCCCACAGGCTGCCCAGTCCGCCAATAATGACCGCCTCGAAAGCATAGATCAGGCGCGCCGGTCCGTCGGACGGTCCGAAGGTCGTGCGCATGCCGAGCAGAATGCCCGCCACGGCGATCAGCGCGAGCGAAGCGCCCATCGCCAGCCCGTAGATCTGTCTGCTGTCGATGCCCATCAACTCCGCTGTGGTTGGATCATCCGACGTGGCGCGGAAAGCCCGTCCAAAATCAGTGCGCCCCATGAATTGCTGGAGACCGACAATCGCCAGGATCGCAATTGCCATGTTCAGGAGCGGCAGAATGCCGACAGTCGCCAAGCCGCCAATCGGCACACTGGCGGTTTCCAGCGATCCTGCCGGGAGACGCTGCGTATCAGCGGTAAACGTCAGAAGCAAACCGTTTTGGATGATGATTGACATCCCAAAGGTGATCAGCAACGGCGGCATCGGTCCCGAACCCAGAACGCGGTTCAGAACGCCGCGCTGCACCAGCACACCCAGCCCGAACATGACCGGAATGACGAGCGCCAGGGTCAGGAGCGGCGGCAATCCCGTCACCTCAATCAACACCAGCGACAGGTAGGCGGCGCAGACGATCAGATCGCCATGCGCAAGATTGACCAGGCGCATGACGCCAAAGATCAGCGACAGCCCGATGCCGTAGAGCGCATAGAATCCGCCAAGCAAGAGACCCTGCACGATTGTGCCCAACCAATCCATACGCTACACTCCAAAATACGCCAGGGAAATCTGCTCACGACTCACGTCCGCCGGTCGTCCGCTCAGGCTGACTTCACCTTCCAGCAGACAGTAGACACGGTCGGCTACCTGGAGGCTACGGGTCACATCCTGTTCAACAATCACCACGGTTGTGCCGGTGCGGGTAATTTCCTGCACCGTCTCGTAGAGTTCGCGAACGATGACCGGCGCCAGTCCGAGGGAGATTTCGTCCATCAGGATCAGATCCGGATTGCTCATCAACGCCCGCCCGATCGCCAGCATCTGTTGCTGACCGCCAGAAAGGTCGATGCCGGGGAAATCGGCGCGTTCGCGCAACACCGGGAACAGGTTGAACACCCGCTCCAGCGTCCACGGTCCTTTCCGCCCGCTCTGCCGCCCGATCAGCAGATTTTCGCGCACGCTCAGGCTTGGGAAAATCTTGCGTCCCTCCGGGACCATCGCAATGCCGAGGCGCGTCACGGCATATGCCGGACGGCCATCGATCCGCGTGCCGCGATACCGCACCTGCCCTGAGCGCGGGCGCAACACACCGGCAATCGTGCGCAGGAGCGTCGTTTTGCCCGCGCCATTCGCGCCGATGATGGCGACCGTCTCACCTTCGGCGACCTCGAGGCTGACGCCGAAGAGCGCCTGAAACTCGCCGTAGAAGACCTCGATTGAGTCGACAATCAGCATACCCATCTCTTCAGTCCACACCCAGGTAAATCATCTTCAACTCGTCGCTTGCCAGCACCGTTGCCGGATCGCCCTCGAGCAGCTTTGTTCCAAAATCAATGAGCAAGAGCCGATCAACAATTGCGGTCAGCGCATGCAGGATGTGTTCGATCCAGAGAATGGTCACGCCTCGTTCCCGGATCCGCCGCACCACGTCGAGCAATTCATGCACTTCGTGTTCGGTCAGCCCGCCAGCAGTCTCGTCGAGCAACAGAATCTGCGGGTCGGTGGCAAGCGCGCGCGCCAGTTCGAGCCGTTTCCGCTCCAGCAGGCGCAACTGCCCGGCAGGCGTATCGGCACGCGCCAGCAAACCGGTTTCGTGCAGGATATCGCGGCAGAAAGCGCGCGAAGCGCGTTCGCTCTTGCCGCGCCCATAGGTTGCGCCGACCAGCACATTCTCAAAGACTGTCATCCCGGAAAAGGGGCGCGGTATCTGATAGGTGCGCGCAATCCCCATGCGACAGCGTTGTTGCGGGCGCAGACCGGTCACGTCTGCGCCCTGAAAGAACACCCGTCCCGCACTGACCGGGTGCTCGCCAGTGATCAGGCTGAAGGTCGTCGTCTTGCCGGCGCCGTTCGGTCCCAGAATGCCCAGGGCTTCACCGCGCTGCACCTGGAACGACAGGTCGTTGATCACCTGCAACGCGCCGAACGCCTTCGAGACGCGCTGAACCTCGAGCAGGGGCGCTGCCATGCCTCGTCCTCACACATTCCAGGGCAACGGCCGGAGCGTCGCAGTCGTTGGGATATTCGGCGCGGTCTGGTTGGTGGTGACCTGAATCTCCCACGAGTTCCCGTTGCGGCTCCACTGACCGCCAACCAACGGCGTTTTGGTGACATTCGGCGTCGGTCCCACGCTCCAATCGACCGGACCGACGATGGTGTTGAGGCGGGTCGCCTTGATCGCGTCGCGGATCGTCGCCTTGTTCTCGATGTTCTCGGCGCGCGCCAGCACATCGGTTGCGACCTCGAACAGCGAGTGAATGAAGCCGAGCGGCTGCATCCAGGGCTGGCTCGTCTCCTTCGTGTAGGCGGCGGCAAGATCGGCTGCGGTGGCGGATGTGAGCGATGAACTGAACGGATGGCTGGGGGTCCACCAGATTTCAGTCGTCAGACCATCACCCAGGCTGCCGCCAATCGCTTCGACAGACGAGGGGAAGAGCGCCGCTTTGGCAACCGTCACCATCTTGGGGCGGAACCCTTGCTGGCTCGCCTGCGACATAAACGTCACCAGATCGGGCGGGATCATGACGCCGGTGACGATTTCAACGCCAGCGGATCTGAACGCATTGATCTGGGCGGAGAAATCGTCGGTCAGGTTCTGATAGCGCCCCGGATCGGTGAGCGTAAATCCGCCAGACGCGAGCGCCGGCGGGAACCCGCGCTCGGCGTCGCTCCATGCCAGCCCGTCGCCGTCGTTGGGCCACATGGCGCCCACGACCTTGTTCGTGTCCAGCGAATTCCACATAGCGGTAAAGACCGCAATCACGTCTTCTAATCCCCAGAAGTAGTGGTAGGTCCAGTTGTAGCCGCTGGCTGGCACATTCGGATTGCGGAAATACCAGGGCTGCCAGGGCGCCTTGGTCGAAATGCACGGCACGCCATTGGCTTCGCACTGGTCGCTCACCGGATTGGTCGTCTCCGGCGTCGAAGCGACCACCATCAGGTCGATGTCATCTTTGAGGATCAGGTCAGCCGCCAGGCTCGCAGCGCGGTTCGGGTCGGACTGGCTATCCTTGACCAGGATCTCGACCGGTCGTCCCAGTTTCTGGCTCATCAACTCCGGCATGCCTTTGAGGATAAAGGCGTCAGCGGCGCCAAACCCGGCAAGCGGACCGGTTTGCGGGCTGACATAGCCGATCTTGATCGGACGCCTGGCATTGCTGCTCTGCGGTCCGCACGCCGTCACCGCCCCTCCAATGGCTGTGGCTGCCAGCGCCCCCGCCGACATGCGCAGGAATGATCGACGCGATAGTTTGCTCATTGGTGCTCACTCCCCCTGATCTACATTTATGCGGACATCAACACAAAATCGTAATGAACCGTCCAGAACGGCGCGCTGACGCCATGCTGCGCCGCTTCTTCCATTGATTCGTTCAAGACAAAGGGCACGACCAGCGACTCCTTTGTGCCAAAGACGACATCCGACTCAAGATAGGGATCGCCTTCGACGAAGAGATGGGTCACCAGGCTGCGATGACCGGGTGCGGAAACGATGAAATGAATGTGCGCCGGACGGTACGGATGCCGCCCCAGAGCGCGCAGCATCTGCCCGACGGGACCGTCATCAGGAATGGAATAACTCACCGGCTTGATAGCGACAATCTTGTAGCGCCCTTCGTCATCGGTGCGGAACCGGCCGCGCAGGTTCATCTCAGGCTGATTGGGGTCCTGCTGCTCGTACAGCCCCTGCTCATTCGCCTCCCACACATCGAGGATTGCGCCGGCAATCGGCGCACCATCAGCGTTAAGCACACGGCCCGTCAGCACGGCTGGCTCGCCCCGACCATCCTGGCTGATCGATGCGCCATACGGCAGTTCGGCGGCGCCTTCGCGGTAGAACGGACCAAGCACCGTCGAAGCGGTCGCCACGCCGTTCGTGCGATGATTGATGGCATCCACCAGCATGCTGACCCCCAGCGTATCCGAAAGGAGAATAAACTCCTGCCGCCGGTCGTCGCACATCTGCCCGGTACGAGTCAAAAACTGAATGCCCTGAAACCACTCTTCCTCAGTCAGTTCCATATCACGCACGAAGGCGTGCAGATGGGTGATCAAACTCGTCATGATGCGCTTCAGGCGCGGATTCTGAACGCCTTCCAGACTCCTGAGCGCGTTGGCGGTGATCTGCGCTTCACTCTCGTCGTGCATGCGCGTCATCCTTTCTTTTTGCTGAACACTTAGCGATATATCCCTTGGGGGTCGAGTTCCTCACGCACAACCCGCAATTCGTCCAGCGCCGGCGGCGGCGTGCCAGTCACGTCACCGGCGAGTCGCAGGTTCCATCCGACGGCTGCCCGCACCTGCTCAATGGTGACGCCCGGATGCACTGCGATCAGTTGCATCTCGCGCTCTGGGTTCGCAAAATCAAACAGCGCCAGATCGGTGACCACCAGCGCCGGTCCGGCGCCGGGCAATCCGAGTCGCTCGCGGCTATCGCCGCCTTCAAGGTGCCCCGGACTGGTGACGAAATCCAGACGTTCAACAAAGGCGCGGCGCGTCAGACGCATGATTATGAAGGTTCGCCGGGCATTGGCGGCAATCTCGCAGGCGCCGCCGCTCCCCGGCAGGCGCACCCTGGGATGTGCATAGTCGCCGATGACGGTCGTGTTCAGATTGCCGAACCGGTCGATCTGCGCACCGCCGAGCAACGCCACGTCCACCAATCCGCCCTGCAGGTACAGACCAAACAGATCAGCCTGCGACACCACCGATGTCGCGCCGGTCACGAGCGTCGGATCGCCGATCGAGAGCGGCAGACGCGCCGGACGCGCGCCATACACGCCCGCCTCGTAGATCAGTTCGAGGTCCGGTGCGATGGTGCGGCGCGCCAGGTTGCAGGCGATATTCGGCAACCCGACGCCGACGAAGACGGTGCGCGCCCCAGCCAGCGCGCGAGCGGCGGCTACAATCATCATCTCGGAGGCGGTATAGTTCATTGGTACGCTCCGTAGTCCACCGGCGCCGCTGGCGCGGGCGCGGGTTTGAGATGCTCCAGGCGTTCAGCGCCCAGTTTCTCCAGATACGCCGCACGGTCAGGCACGCCGTAGACCCATTCCTCAAGCCAGACGACTACCTGTTCGTGGGCGCGCGAGATGCGATCCCATTCGAGATAGAACTGATTATCGCGGTCGTAATATCCCTGCGCATAGGAGGGGTGCGCCCCGAATGGTTCGTGCACCACGGCATCGACGATCAGCCCCGGAATGATCGTCCGGTTAGGATCAGAGCGAATCACCGACTCATCGACAATCTCTTCCACCACCACGATCCGGCGCCGTGCGGCAAAGGCGACTTCTTTCTGCGATCCGATCAACCCCCAGAGGTGCGTGTTGCCGGAGACATCGGCGCGTTGCGCGTGGATGATGGCGACATCCGGGTTGAGCGGCGGAACCACGGCAATCGGCGCGCCGCTGTACGGGTCTTCGACCGTGCGAATGAGCGGATTGACGCGCGGCATATCGCTGCCCGCGTATGACCGCAACGGAAAGAACGGCAACCGGGATGCGCCAGCAACATAGCGACCAACCATGCCGTAGTGCGAATACTCTTCGAGTTCGAGCGGCTGCGGCACGCCCTGCTCGACGGCGCGACGGATCGCGTTGAGCGAACCGACGCCAGGATTGCCCAGGTAGCTGAAGATCATCTTTCGTGCAACTCCGGCTGCCACCATCTGGTCATAGATCAGGTCTGGCGTCATGCGGATGAGCGTCAGGTCGCGTCGCCGCTGACGAATGATTTCGTGACCGGCAGCAAAGCAAATGCAGGCGGTAAAGCCTTCAATCGCCACCGACATGCCATCCTGCACATAGCGGGCAATGGCGTCACGCATCAAAAGGCGCTTATCGGTCATACACTGGTTCCTTTCGGGCGCCGCCCGTGATAGGCGTCGTCGAGCAACCGGCGGATGCCGTCGCGCGTCAGCGGCGCCGGATTGGGATACGAACTGCGCAGCGCCAGATCGGCGGCACGGTCGAGGTCCTCAGCGCGCATGCCAAGATCGCGCAGGGCTGTCGGCGCCCCCAGGCTGGCA
>FQKF010124645.1_pt1 | contig 10499 bp, 19 predicted proteins | sample 1504521 | NCBI WGS metagenome assembly FQKF01 (sample SAMEA4475357, study PRJEB15587) | soil metagenome | biome: Soil; feature: Field | place: India | collected 2015-03-11 | depth 0 m
GAAGTTTTATTAACTTTTCCTACAGGTTTTTTAATACTAAATTTATAACGGTTCGCCATTTGATCTCCTTTTAACTTATTATAGTAAATTTAATCTTGTTTGTCAAGTAAATTTAATCAGAAAAATCATTTGACATTCTGAATTAAATTTACTATAATAGATCTTAACAAAGGAGAGCCTATGAAGTTTGATAAGACCTATTCTACTATAATTTCGAGCTATAAAGTTACTACAAAGAATATTAAGTCAGTTGAAGATGAAAAGATTTCTAAGAGAGTTGGATCATTTAAGGCTGAGATGGATTATTTTTCTGGAGATCTTTCTGAATTTATTTCAGGGAACGTTCCAGATGATATTGAAATTATTACTGCAACTTGGGATGAAAGAGTTGGTGAGTATTCTTTAAATGTAAATGATACAATTTTTAATGTAAGGATTCTAAAGATTGAAAGAAAAAACAAAGATAATGCTGCAAAGTTTTCATTAACTTTTGAAACTGAAGATCTTGAACATTTTTCAGAAATTTCTCATTATGTAAAAGATAAGGATAACCCTGCACAAATCACTCTATCAAAGATTTAAGAAATGAATTTTATAGAAAAAATTGAATATGAAATAAGAGGTAAGACAAGGCCACTTACTGTAATTAGTATTTTCTATAAAAGTAATGATGAATCTTTAAAACAAAATATATTAAAACTAAAAGAAAAACATATTAAAAATTCTAAAACGTACATTTCTTTATTTGAAATTAATGAGAAAAATTGTTTAAGAATTTTTATTGATCATGAAAACGAATCATTCCAAGATGTAGAAAAACATATTTCAAATATCATAAGTGGAAATGATTCGTTTTTGTTTTTGTATAATGGTTTGAATGAATATTACTCTTTTTTGACAGAAGTTATAATGAAGTTTTTTGATATTAAAGTAAAAGAAGACGATCTATAAAAGATTCTTTAAGATTCTTTTGTTTTTCTTTTTCTTGTTTCAATGTTTGTCTAACTTCATGTTTAATTTCTTTAGATTTAGGAAAATGTCGTTTAAATTTATCTACATTATGTCCCCAAAATCTTATTGAAACGTTTAAGTCTGATGGAGAATTATCTTTATTATACATTTTGTCAGATAAGTCTCTAAATCTAGATATGAAATTAATTGCTCTAGAAGCTACGAACCATTGTCTATCATTCCATTCAGGCAAATTTAAATATTGTCCTCTAAATTTCGCCGCCATTGGAATCATTTTAATCAACTCTCTTGCAGCATCTCTTCCCGCTAAAACTCCTGCACCAGATTTTCTTGCCTGTTCTGAAGTTTGTGAAACATGATCATACTCAGGATTGTTTAAAACATATGAAATCTCAGCAGCAGTCATATTTGTAACTCTATCCCACTTAGCAAAAATAATTTGTCGTCTAATTGAAGATCTACCCATAAACTTATTTATCCATTTTATTTTTAGAATAAACAAAGCTATCAGAGTTTTCTTCTAATAGCTTTATATATTCGTTGATTTTTTCTATTATAATTTTTTTGTCATTTGATGTTTCTAATTCTACTAAAAGTTGTTTAATTTCAATTAGATAATACGACATGAAAAATTATTCTAAATTAAATCTCTTTCTATTCATTTTTGCAAAGTCTGTCACATAATCTGATTTCTGTCCACCATGTAAAATTCTCTTTGGTTTAGAACTTCTCATTGCAGATAGTTTTTCATCATTCTTTTTAGCAATTCGTATAATATTATCAATCTGTTTATCATCTAAATTGGGATGAGACTTTCTGACAATTCTTTTAATCGCATTTGTCTTCTCATCTTCATCACCAGATTTTACATATTGATTAATTGCATAAAGAGTATTTACAACAGGTCTTGGAATTGCACTATCACCAGCAACCTTTCTCTTAAACACCCATCCAATAGCAGCAGCAATACCACCAGCAATAATTGGAAGAAGTGCAGGACTAGAAGTGATAATATCTGTAACACTCTCATCCAAAACTTTTTCTTTGATTGAATCTAAAGCTTCTTGAATAGCATACATTTCATCTGATATATCTAATTTTGAAATTATATCAGAATCACTTTCATTCAATTCTGTATTATCAAAGACATTTAAAGATTCAAAAAGTTTTTCTATAAATGTCTTTTCTTCTTCTACAATATCAGGGATTTCTAAAGAAACGTCTTCATCAATTTGTTTTTCTACAACTTGTTCAGACTTGCTAAATTGAGCAAAATCCCCACCCAATAACATTTCAATTCGTCTATTAACATTTTCATTCATAAAATAATCCTTTTGAATTATTTATGAAATCTTTTTAATAAATTCCTCTACTGTTAAAATTTCTATTCCTAAACTCTTTGCTTTTTGAGTCTTTGAAGAAGTTGAATTTAAATCTTTTACTACAAGAACATTTACATTCTTAGAAATTGAACTAGATTCTTTCCAACCTTTTGATAAAACAAATTCTAATTGTTCCCCTTTGAATCTTGTTCCAGTGATTACAAAAGTTCCAGCAGTTTCAATCTGTTCTTTTTTAGAAACTTTAATATTCCTCAATTGAACAAAATCTCTTATTTGATCTCTCTTATCTAAAATTTCTTGAATAATATTTGAATTGAAATTAGACAAACTCTTTAACTTATCAATCTCAGATTCATCTTCCAAAAATTTCATTAAATCAAAATTAGAGTTTGCAATTTTTTCAGAAGCTCTTTCTCCACAATTATTGATGAAAGTCTTATATACAACCTTTACATCAATCTCTTTTGAAAATGATTCTAAAAATCTAAAAATTTTTTCCATATGAGAATCACCAATACCAGGAATAACAAGATCATATACAGAATTAATATTGTATTCTAATAAATCAAATACAGTATCAATTCCCTCTTCATTAAAAAACTTTGAGACAATCTTATCTGATAAACCTTCTGGATAAAATTGTTCTGAAAAATTATAAAGTCTGGAATAATCTAAATTTACACATTCTGGATTCTTACAATAAATATGTTCTCCATCCTTTTCAGCAACTTCTCCACAACAAGGACATTCAGGAAAATATTCTCCAATAAATCCTTCTGTAGTTGTTTCAATAGTTCTTGTAACATATGGAATCACTTCATTTGCTCTAATAATCTCTACAATATGATTTTTATGAACTGGATAACAACCTATCTGACAGGCTCTAGAATAGCTTCCCAAACTTGCTCGAGAAATTGTAGCTCCAGCAAGTTCTACAGGCTCTAGGATGGCTACAGGGACGATTCTTTGATCCTTTCCAATAGACCATTCAATATCTAATAATCTTGTTCTTGCAGTTTCATCTTCAAACTTAAATGCAATATATTGATCGTCTGTTTTGAAGACAATTCCATCAGCTTCATATTCAAAATTAGTTTTATAAAGATTTTTGAATTCTTCTAAATTGTTGAATATATCATTTACATTAGGCTTTTGAAGTTCTGTTATAAAATATTCAGACCAATTTATTTCATTGTATAAATCTTTTCCGGTTTCGCAATCAATGAAAGTGTATGCAACGAAATCTACATATTTAAAAATGTCTTCCCAAACATCTTTTCTTGAAATTGCTCCAGCTACCGCATTTCTAGAAGACTTGGAAATATCAAAACCATTTTCTAAAGTATAAAGTGATTTCTTAATAGCACATTCACCACGAACAGCTATATATCCTTTTAGAGGAATTTTATTAGAAACCTTTGAAATAAATTTTGCAGTTCTATCAATTCCAATATTCTTAGATCCTCTTGTAACAACTTTAAAAAGATTTCCATTCTTATAATAACATACTACAGAATTTCCATCAATCTTTGTAGAAAATGTAGAATATTTATTTAAGAAACTTTTTAGTTCATAAAGATCTTTAGTTTTATCTATGGAACCAACAGGAATTGGATGTTCAAACTTTTCTTTATCATCAATTCCTTTTAAAGAATATCCATGACCAACTTCTTTTAAAATTTGATTATCTGGATCTAATATTCTTAGTTCTTCAAGTTCTTTATCAAATTCAGAATCAGATAAAAACGATTCTCCAAATTCATAATATTCTTGCGATGCTCTAATTATTTTTTCAACTCTTTCAGATATGTTCATAGAAGTTCCTTTAACTTGAGAAATGTTGGATTATCTGTAGAAATTGCGTCAATATAATTTTCTAATAATGTTGAAAAATTATAACTAATTACGAAATCCCTGTCTTTATTAGTATCTATCGTTTCTAAATAATAAAAACATTCATCAGATTCGTTATAAAAAACTACAAAGTTGGCCGCACCAGCAATTCTAACACAAATATCATTTAACTTTAGCTTAGAACATGTTACGTTATATTGATGTAAAGACTTTATATTATCTTTATAAGTCTTACGAACAAAATCTTCAAATACTTCTTTTTCAGAAACATTCTTATGATTTAGAATATCCACTATCTTTTCTTCTTTTTTAGTAAACCAATTAAACATATATTTTCCTTTCTAATTTATTGTTACTTCAAATTCTCTCTCACTCAAACCAATCTTATATTTAAAAATTGATGTAGATACTTTAAAATGTTTATTAATATCTTCAATCAATTCTTCATAAGTAATCAAAATATCTTTATACGGAACATAGAAAAATGTTTCCATATCATATTGACAAATAATAAATTCATTATGATATTGCAAAACCTTTCCTAAATGCTTTTCTGGAACAAAGTCTTTAATTTGAAGTTTATCATCAACTAAAAACATTTCCAAAGTTTTATCAGATTCAAATTTAGGAATTAATTGAACTTGATGATCAGGAACGGCTTTAATAGAATTCTTTACAATATCTATATCAATAATTTGTCCAACAGATGCAGGAATTAATGTAGAATCTAATATCAACAATTTATTCTTTAAAATTCTCTGAAAGAATGTTACTTCATTTATTCCAGAATCTACATAATATTTTCTTGGTCTTAAATCTCTATAAACAACTGACATAGATCTCCTTAAAATAGTTCTAATATAATAAACGGTTCTTTAATTCTAATATTTGGAATTGAAAAAGTATATTTTGTTTTCCCTAGATATTTCATAGTTTCTAAATCTTCTTCATATGAAACTTCTGAAAAATAATCTGTGAAAATTTTAATCTCACCTTCATGATAAAGAATTCTATAAATTGAATCACAATAAGTTTCTAAAATATATCCAGAAAATTTCTTATAATCAAAATCTTCCAAACCAATAATTATTTTATCTCCTGTAATTTGATCTAATTTATATTCAAAATCAACTACTTCTTTCTCACAGCTTGTATTATAATAATTTACGCTAATTTTAGAGTTATATTTTTCGTCTATTGGTTTGATTCTGTGTTTTATATCTTCATAATTAAAAACTATGCCAACATTTGCAGGAACAACATTATCATAAATGCAAATAAAACCAATTTTAGTTTTTTCATAAATTGTAATATCTGTTGTTCCTAAATCAATCCAATATTTATATTCTAATCTTTTATCTGTTATAGAAATCATTCGAGTAAACTGTTTGCTTCCATAACATCAACTCTAAGATTAATATCATTAGAAACAATTCTTTCATTTATTTCATTAAGAAGAAATTCAAAATATTTCTTAGTTTTTGTAGATTTTCCATTATAAATTTCTACCATATCTTCCTTAGAAAAATAGATATACTCATCTAAAAAAAGATCTTGAACAATAACACCAAACTTTAAATTCTTATCAATGTCAGATTCCTTAGTCAGTTGATTATAAACATTTTCACTATATGCATATTCTACTGGTGAATCAAGAGGAATTCCATATTTTTGTTCAACATATGCAATTTCATCAAAAAAGTTTTTATCAATAATTTTCATAGGTTCTCCTTTTATCTGACAACCTATTATAATAAATTTAATTCAGAATGTCAAGGAGTTTTTGAAATTTTCTTAAAAAGTTCTTCGTATTCCTTTGGTAATGACTTAAAATCTTTCTCTAAACTAATTCCACCATAATTTTTAGACACTTCTTTTATATCAACCAAGTCAGACAAGTTTATATCATCTTTCATCCAGGTTCTATATTTCTTCACATGATTGTAATAATTTATATAAACATATGCTGTAAAAATATATTCATCTAAGTTTATAGGAAGATCATATTTTCTAATTAATTCTACAGATCGTTTCTCACAATTTAGTTCCATTTCTAAAATTTTTCTTATTACGAAATTTTTTCTTCTATTGTTTATAAATTCAAAATTTCCATCAATCCATTCCCAAAAATCATTTAACATATTTCCATTTTCATAATCTAATGTTAAATATGTGGGATCAAATTCTATAAATTGTTGAAAATGACAGAACTCATGAACTAAAACATCAAGCCAACCATTTTCAGAAATATCTATTTTAATAACTTTCTCTTCTTCCGAAAAATATCCACATACAGAATTATTTCCTACTCTTATAGAATCTACAGAGAGTAGGAGTTTCATTTTATGTTTCTTTAATTGAGAATGTATAAAGTTTAAAAAATTTTCCACATTCTCATTTTCAGAAGTTAGTTTTATCATTCAAAAGCTCTAATAATATCACCAACAATTTTATGTCTTTGAATATCTTGGTCTGTCATTTTAACGAAACCTACTTCTTCTATATCTGCCAATTTTTCTATGACATGATCTAGGCCAGTTTTTTCAGAAGATTTAACATCCTTTTGTGAAGTATCTCCTGTTAAAATGATTTTGCTATTATGACACAATCTTGTTAAAATTGTTAATATTTCCATTTTAGTCATATTTTGAACTTCATCTACAAGTATCAAAGAATCATCAAAATTTCCACCACGAATAAAGCTAACTGTTTCGAAAACAATTTTCTTTTCTTTGATATATGTTTCCAAATCCCTTTCTCCAATAAGATCTATCAAACTAGAATGAATAGGACCATAAAAAGGAAACGACTTATTATTTAAATCTCCAGGAAGATATCCAATAGAATTTCCAACAACTACCATAGGTCTGATAATAATAATTTTATCATATCTTCCAGTATTAAGTTCATTTAAAGCAAACATTAGCCCCAATTTTGACTTACCACTACCACTACAACCATAAATAACCGAAACCATTTTTCTTTTCATAATATCTAATGCAAGTTCTTGGTTTTCAGTTCTTGGAGAAAGTTCTTCGTTTTTATGAGTTCTAAAAAAGTTTTTGTATTTTGATTCTTTATATGGTTTTGGTAAAAGTTCTGAAATAAATGAATCAACTTCTTCATCTGTTGGTTCTATATTTTTATCCAATAGATTTACAATTTTTTCTAAAACTAAACTTGCTTTTCTACACCAACCAATATCCAAATTTGAAGTAATCACATATCTGTTTTTTTCTTCTTCTATATTGACACAAAAAGTTTTCTTTATTTTTTCAATATCTCCTTCAAACATCTTTTTTAGAATATGTTTTTCAATATTAAAAAAGACTGTAGGAATTTTATTCTCCTCAGTCTTTACAATTTCTTTTTTGTTTTTAGAAATTTTAGCCATATTGTTCCTTTTTAAATAAAATCTAGAGTCTCTTCTTCATCATTTAAGACATCAAATTCATCAGAAAAATCTTCTACTGAATCGTTGTCTTGATTAAAATGTGCAAAGTCATCTTTATAAAAATTATCTTTTACAATATCATCAAATTGATCAAAATTAAAATTATCCATTATGGTTCCTTTTTAGTTCTTATATAAATTAACGCATCTACAACTTTAGAAACTAGATCCAAAGCCTTATATTTAAAAAACAAATAACCAAGATTAATTAAGATGAAATAATAAAAATATTCAGTTATCTCGGTTCCTTCATTCCATTTACTTAAAGCCACTATCATTGTTGCTAAAAATACTATTCTAGTTAAAGACATTGTATTTTTAGTTTCATCACTTAATGCTCCAAAAAACCATTTTAAAGAATTAATTATCATAGTCACTCCGTTAATAATATATATGTAAGTGCAAAAATCGAAATTCCTGTTCCAACACCATAACCAAAACCTTTCCAAAAATTATTCTTAGCAGGAACGTTTTTTAAAGAATCAACTTGTTCTTTCATTTTATTTAAACTACCATCACAATTTTTAACATTCTCTTCACAAATATCTAACAATGAACTATCTCTGATCCACAAATTCTTAGCCTCTATTGCGCTTTTTGCTTGAGAATTTGTTGCTTCAATTGTCTTAAAAGAATCATATAAAGATGTTTGATAAACAGAATCAAATAATTTTTGTTTATCAGAATCATTAGAATTTTCAAAAACACTATCTACATATTTTTTAACTGTATCATATCGATTAATGATAACTTTTTGTTTTACAATTACAGTATCTCTTATATAATTTTGTCTTTCTTGATAAATTGTATCTATTTTATTAATTATAATTTCATTTGAATCTGGTTGTAAAAACTTATTATAAAATATGATTCCAAAAATAATACCAAAAATTAAAATAAATATGTTCAATTTCATAATATACTTCCTATGTTAAATTTTTGTTTTATCTTCCAATATTTCTTTTCTCTATATGGAATAGTCTTAACATATATTGTATCAACTTCATCAGGAAAATCTATTAAGTCAACCATTCCCCAATCTTCTAATAACATACAGATAGAATTTAATCTTAAAAAATCTTCATCTGTCATATTAGAATAACTTTGTTTACTATTCCTTATTTCAAACAATTCTTTAAAATGACAGATATAATATTTAGAATCTATATCTTTATATAAATAACACGAAGGATATATAATTTTATTTTTTAAATCTGCTATACCAATTCGTTCTAATGTTTCTTCTATTATGCTAAGTTTTACTTTAGGAATTAATTCAATCATTACACTCACCAATTACTATATCAAAATCTTCATATAAAATATCAATTGTAAAAGTCATTTCTTCATCTCTACCATTTGTGAAAGTTAAATTACTCAAAGTTGAAATGAAACAATTACTAAAATTATAAATCCATTGAGGACGTTTTTGATTATCTAAAAAATTTATTTTAATCTCTTTTATAAGATTTAACCTAAAAAATTTCTCAGAATCTATATTAATACCTTCTCTTAATTCTTTCATCCATCTGTAAATATAAAACCAATTTTTCATACCTTCAGATAATTTAAATGTTATAGAGAATGTACCAAGATTATCATTTCTTTTAGAGACTGGTTGGTTTATAGAATATCCTTTAAAATTACTTTGAACAAAATCTAAATTGTGTTGAGGAAAAGAAACTTCCTTAACATATAAATCATAAAGTCCCATATTATCTTTATTATCAACCCTATCTGAATATCCAGGAATATTAGATATTGTTACTGAAAATTTATCTGAGTGTTGAACATTAGGAATAGACATTATGGTTCCTCAAATATTATTTCCAGATTTTCATAAACACTTTTTTCCAAACTTTCCGGAATATGTTCAAATTTAATTTTCTTCAATTCGATTTCAATCTCTTCATTAAGAAAATCTTTAAAGTCTTTTTCTTTCTCAACAAATTCATCTATAAAAGGTTTGTATTTTTCTATCTTAAAATCGAATTCTTCTTGAGATTTAGAATTTTTTAATTCTTTATCAAATTCATAATATTCTTTTGTGTAAACATCTTTTGCTTTTGATGAAACTTCTTCAATAACTGATATTAACTGCTTTTTATTAAACGACACAGCATGTAAAAAATATTTATTATATTGTGTTGATGCAAGTGATTCAAACGATTTATTTAACTTGAAAAATTCATCTCTCTTTAATTTCATATATTACCTCAATTTGTTAATAAAAAAACACTATCTATAAATTTTTGTTCAAACTCATTTATATTATCTGGAACTTCTTCAATATTTATAAACTCAATATTTCCAGAAAAATCTCTATTCAAATATGTTTTTAATTCGGATTCATTACAACATTTTCTTAACACCTTAATTAAATTTGTTTCAGCCTCTAAGATTAATCTATTCCTCAAAAGTTTTAACTTAAAATCTAAATCTAAACTTTGAGGAATACTTTCTAATCCATTATAAATTATTTCAACTTCAAAAAATTTCATTAATTGCCTTTTATAATATTTGGTGCAGTTGCCATACAAACTTCACCAGAGTTAATAAACGATCCACTGAATTTAATTCCAAACCCTGTCATATTTCCTGTTTGATTATTTTTATCTTCAAAAGTTCCAACCCAAGTATTTTCTGGACCATATACACCAATACCAACAGTTTCTGAAATATCTCTTGCAAAAAGATCATAATGACAAAGACCATTACCTCTATCCGGCATTGTAAAGAAATTTATTATATTAAATGCATTTGATTTATCATAATTTACATAACCTTGATAAATGTTTACTCCAGGAACCCAATACATCTTATGCCTTTCAATTCCGTTATTTCCATTATTATCAAAGATTCCAGCATATAAAACAC
>FQKF010056501.1_pt1 | contig 10495 bp, 7 predicted proteins | sample 1504521 | NCBI WGS metagenome assembly FQKF01 (sample SAMEA4475357, study PRJEB15587) | soil metagenome | biome: Soil; feature: Field | place: India | collected 2015-03-11 | depth 0 m
TATCGGAGGTTTTACTCCGTGGAAGAATATATAAGAAATTAGTAATCCTATCCAGAGAATGAATCCAAAGAGGCAGATTAGATAGACAATGGCAAGCCTTCCGATTCCTTCTTCCCAAAGTTTTCTGAAGTCAGACATTACTCCGATTGTGAAGAAAGTGATTAGGAAGAATAATACTCTCAATGAGTTAGTTCCGGCTGTAGCTACTTTTGTATCGTTAATAACTTTTTTAGATTCTTTGATAGAAGATTCGAGTTCTTTAATTTTATTCTTATTCTCATCAATCTTTGCCGTAAGGGCTGTCTGCTGAGCAGGGTCTGTTACCGTGGCAAGCTGTTTTTCTGTTGCTGTAATCTCTTTCTTTATTTTATTGATTTGAGCCTCTACAGGCTGAATTTTTGGCGCATGAGGAGCAGATATTAGTAGGATAACTATGAAAGTTACAGCATATGCCATAACGAACTTAGGGAATCTTCTCCATATTTCTCTTCCACTCACTTTTTCACCAGGTTTACATTCAATTCTTGCGCACCAGATATAAGCGAGAATAAAGGCCCAGATACTTATGAATATGTCTATAAAGAGTTTTGTTGTAGATGCTGCCATGAGCATCCATCCTGGTTCATACTTAATTCCAGCTGCTGTTTCAGCCTTTGCTCTTACAAGAGCATCAACCACTGCACCAGATGCGAAGGCTGCCCCGTCTGTCTTGACAGCAAGACCCATCCATGCACCAGCAACCATAGGTTCTTTCCATAAGAAAGCCTGAGCGAAGAATGGAAGAAGTATGAGCTCAACAACAGCAAATATCACAACGAGTGAAGAGACCATTATTGGAACAACAGGTCTTGCTTTGATTGCTCCACCTGTTGCAATAGCTGCAGAAACACCGCATATGGATATTCCAGAGGCAAGGGGTGCTGCCCATTCCTTACTAAATTTAAACCACTTTCTTGCGATGAAATAGACTAAAGCCCAGTAAATAAGATATGCTTCAACTATAGCACAGAGCCCTCTAAAGAGAACAGCAGATGCAAGACCGAAGGCTTCAGCAGATTTTAGTCCAATTAGTGCACCCATTAGTCCTATTGCTGTTTTGATATAAAACTCAGGCTTAAGAGCTTCTCCTATTAATTTTGCAAAGGGTCTGAAAAAGTTTCCCACTATTAGACCAAGTAAGAGGGCAAATATGAATCCACCTTCACCTGTGAGTTTTAGTGACCAAGGGATTCCGGCTTTTTTAGCATCTGTTGCTGCAAAATAGGCATAATGACCTATAAACCAGCAAAGATAACTTAGCCAAAAAACAAAGAAGAACCCTATGTTGAATTTAACTAAGTTCGCTTTCATCAAAGCTGCACCGATAGAGAATACCGCTGCCATGAATAGGTAGGTTAGAAGGAGAGAAGTAAATCCAGAGAGTCCTTTCTTTTCATAGGTATCTCCTACCTTATAAACAGAGGCGTCCTTAACAGTTATACTTTCTTCTTTGCCATCAGCCTTTTTAATTGTAAGTTTGTTTCCATCAATTTTTGTAATCTCGCCCTTCACAGATTGAAACGCTTTTCCAGTTGGAGCTATTGCCTTGCTTGAATCTGTCCACTCTTTGGTGCTTACAACCCAGCCAAGAGGGTCTGTCCCTGTGTAAGATAATAGAGAAACAAGGAAAATAACAATAGCTAACCAGAAGGCCAACCAGTCTTCACTTACACCTTTCTTTTGTTCAACCATACTTCAACCTCCTTTCTAAAAATAATTTGATAATAAAAAAATTTTTTTGAAATCATCACCTCCTTTTACTTAAGGATTTTTAGAGTATCCTGAATTTCAGGATAATTTGAAGATAATTTAACATTTATTGAAAATTTTAATTTTGCAAAATTTATACCAAAAGAAACATATTGAAAATATTAATAAAATTTTTAAAAAAAGTTACTTAAAAGTTACATTTAAAAATTTTTTGTTACTAAATTGTAACATAAATTTTGTTTTATTCTAATTAAGGATTTCACAATTTAAATAATTACTTTGATTAAAGCTAAGTGCTTTAAGTTAATTTGCAGTTAAAACTCTTTCAAAAGCTTGCGATTTTTTGTTAAAGATTGCTACTATAAAAAGATTTAAAAATTTTCGGAGGTGAAACATGAATTTATTTAATTTAATAAGCAATGCATATGCTATGGGACCTGCTCCACAAGGAGGAGGGCAGGGAGACCCAATAATGAGTTTAATAGCAAGCCTTTTACCTTTATTATTAATTATTGTTGTTTTCTATTTTCTTCTTATTAGACCTCAACAGAAAAGAGCAAAAGAACACCGAAATATGCTTGAAAATCTTAAAAGAGGCGATAAGGTAATTACAGTTGGTGGACTTTATGGTGTAGTAGATAGTGTAAATCCAAATACAGTAGTTCTTAAGGTTGCTGAAAATGTGAAATTAAAGTTTTCGAAGCAGTCAATTGCCGCCTTGAGACCAGCCACCGATGAGGATTAACAGAGCCCAATGAGAAAAGGCATATATATTAGAATAGCTCTCATTGCTTTTACTGTTATTCTCGCAATTATTTTCTTTTTACCTAATACACCCTTCTTTAACTATATGCCTGATTGGTGGAAGAAAAATCTTCCCCACAAAGGAATCGTTCTTGGACTTGATTTAAGGGGAGGTTCTCATCTGATTTTTGAGGTTGACCTTAAAAGAGCAAGAGAGATAACTGTTGAAAGAATAGGCATGCATCTTCAAAGCCTTCTTGAAAAAAAGAATTTAAAGCCTTCGGTTAAAGTTCAAGGAGAAAGAATATTTATTCAGCCTGTTAATGAAGAGGTCAAAAAAATAATAAAGGATAACTATCCTGATCTTTCAATTTCAGAAAAAGGTGTAAATGTTGTCTGTCAGCTACCAGAGAGTGCTTTTAAAAGAGTTGAGACAACTTCATTGGAGCAGGCGATAGAGGTAATTCGTAATAGAATTGACCAACTGGGCGTTGCAGAGCCTGCAATTCATAAGCAGGGAGAAAATGAGATAGTAGTGCAACTGCCAGGGGTAAAGGATCCAAAGAAAGCTCTTGAAATAATAGGGAAAACAGCCCAACTCGAGTTTAAACTCCTTGATGAGGAAACTCCCCTATGGAAAGAACTCCCTTCTTTAATAAAGCCTCAAGAGGAAGAATCTTTTTTAACTCAATGGAAATCTAAACTTCCAGAAGGAGATGAAATAGTTTTTCAGAAGATTGTTAACAAAGAAACAGGAGAAGTTTATAAAAGACCATACATTGCTAAGAGAAATGTTTTACTTACGGGGGATCTTCTTGCTGAAGCCCACGTCAGTATTGACCAGAGATTTAATGAACCCTATGTATCTTTGAGATTTAATGACGCAGGTGCTAAAATTTTCGAGGATATCACAGCAAAATATGTAAAGAGAAGACTTGCTATAATACTTGATGGAAACCTATATTCAGCTCCTGTAATTCAGGAAAAGATTGAAGGTGGCAATGCTCAAATTTCAGGAAGTTTTACCCTTGAAGAGGCAAAAGATTTAGCAATAGTACTAAGAGCAGGTGCCCTCCCTGCACCTGTAAAACTTATTCAGAATGTAACTGTTGGTCCTACTCTTGGGAAAGACTCCATTGAGGCAGGGAAAATGGCAGTAATTATTGCATCTATTCTTGTTTCCCTGTTTATGATTTTTTATTATCGTCTAAGTGGTGTAATTGCTGATTTTGCCCTAATACTGAATATTTTACTTCTCATTGGTGCCTTAGCTGCCTTGAATGCCACATTAACTCTTCCTGGAATAGCAGGAATCGCTCTTGCAGTAGGTATGGCTGTAGATTCGAATGTTCTTATGTTTGAAAGAATAAGAGAGGAGTTAAAGCTGGGTAAAACTCCTAAGGCAGCTATAGAAACAGGTTATAAAAAGGCATTCTGGACTATCTTTGACTCTCATGTAACCACTCTTATTACTGCAGCAGTGCTTTTCCATTTTGGCTCTGGACCAATAAAGGGTTTTGCTGTAACTCTGTCTTTAGGTGTTGCTATAAATCTTTTTACTGCCCTAATTGGAACAAAAACAGTTTTTGACTTTATATATATAGGAAAGGAGCGTAAGAGCCTGAGCATATGATACAGATTCTTGGTAAGACAAATATTGATTTTCTCGGGAAAAAATATATTGGCCTAGGATTATCATGCATAATGATAATTCTTGGTATATTTGCCATATTTCAAATCCATGCAGGCAAAGCAAATCTTGGAGTTGATTTTGCAGGAGGAGTAAGTCTTCAGATAAGATTTTTCCAATCTGTAACTCTTAATGAAGTAAGAAGTATTTTAGACAAGGTAGGGCTAAAGGATGCAGATATACAGGAATTACCAACAGAAAAAAAGATTCTTATAAAACTTAAAAAACAGCAGGAAGGCATACAGGATACCCTTGAAAAAGCTCTAAAAGAAAATCTTTCCCCTAAAGAGCCAATAATAGAGTCGATTACTGAAATAGGACCTAAGATTGGTGAGAGAACTAAAAGGGATGCTCTTTTTGCCATTTTAGCAGCTACAGCAGGAATTCTTATTTATATTGCCATTAGATTCAGATTTCATTTTTCCATTGGTGCGACTTTAGCAACTTTCCATGATGTTATGGCAGTGCTTGGAATTTTTTATATTCTTGATAAAGAGATAAATTTAATCTTTATTAGTGCCCTTCTTACAATTGCCGGTTATTCTCTTACTGATACGGTTGTAGTATTTGATAGAATACGTGAAAATCTGGGAAAAGTTGCAAAAGGTGCGATGACTCTTGAAGCATTGATGAACAAGAGCATCAATGAAGTGTTATCAAGAACCATTGTTACATCTTTTACAACTCTCATGGCAGCAGTAGCTCTATTTTTCTTTGGAGGAGAAGTTTTGCATGATTTTGCCCTTGCCATGATATTGGGAATTTTAGTGGGGACCTACTCTTCCATTTTTGTGGCAAGTCCTGTTGTTTTGCTTATTGGTAAAAATTCTCTCATAAAGAGATAAAATGCAGTATTCCGAATGGGTGGTTGTCAAGACAAATCAGGATTACCTTCAGTATATATCAAAATCACTTAACATAACTCTTCCTACCACTCAAGTTTTACTCTCAAGAGGTCTCAAAGACCTTGATGAGATATACTCATTTCTTAATCCCCATTTGGATAGTATTAATCCTTTCGAAATTTCAGGAATTTATGAAGCCAAAGGGATAATCAATGAGGCAATAAAGGCAGGCAAAAAGATTCTAATTAATGGCGATTATGATGCCGATGGATTAACTTCCACAGCTATTCTTTATGATGTACTTATCAAAAGGGGTGCAGAAGCTTTTTATCATATACCTCACAGAATACACCATGGATATGGTTTAAGCACAAGCAGTATTGAGGAGGCAAAAAAACTCGGTGCAGAACTTATAATAACTGTTGACTGTGGAATAAGAGACTTCGAGGCAGTAGAATATGCTAATAAAGAAGGTATTGGTGTTATAATTACAGACCATCACGAACCTCTAAGGTTTAATGAAAAAATAGTACTTCCGCAGGCTTTAGCAGTTATAAACCCAAAAATTGATGGTAAAGCTTCCTATAATTATCTTGCAGGCGTTGGAGTTGCCTTTATGCTGGCAATGGCTTTAGACAGGGAAGAAGCTCTTGAGTATTTAGACCTTGTAACACTTGGAACTTATGCTGACATGGTTCCTCTTACCTTTGCTAATAGAGTTCTAATAAAGCATGGGTGGGGTCTTATTGAATCCCCAATAAGAAACTCCATAAAAATACTTAAAAATATTGCAGGGATAAATTCAAACTCTCTGAGAGGTTTTCATTTAACCTTTTGCCTAATCCCGAGAATTAACGCTCCCGGAAGAATAGACCATGCTGCAGATGTAGTCAGATTTTTAATTTCAGAGGACGAATCAGAATTGGATAGCCTTAGCAAATGGCTAAATCAGATTAATTCTCAGCGGCAGAAAACAGAAGAAAAGATAATGGCAGAGGTTGAAGAAAAACTTCAAAGAGAGTTTAATAATGAACCAGTTATAGTTTTATGGGGAGACTGGCATCCAGGAGTAGTTGGCACTGTTGCAAGTAAATTAATTGATAGATTAAATAGACCTGTTTTTGTTTTCTCTCTTCAGAATGAAATTGCAAAAGGTTCAGCAAGAGCTCCTTTAGGAACAGATCTTCAGGAATTTCTCACTGTTTGTAAGGATTTGCTCATAAGATTCGGGGGACATAAGCAAGCTGCTGGAATGACTCTTTTAAGAGATAATTTGCCATTTTTTAAAGAAAGGCTTTGTAACATTGCTCAGGATATGGAAAAGAATGATAAAAATATCCTTTATCTTGACGTAGCAGTAAGTTTAGGTGAAGTAACAGAAAAAGTGGCAGAAGAAATATCCCTCCTTGAGCCTTTTGGTGAGGGTAATAGAGAACCCCTCTTTGGAGCAAAGGAACTAACTGTGGTAAATTTAAGAAAGGTAGGCTCAAATCATTTAAAGATGTTTTTAAGACAAAATGGCAATAATCTCTCTGCTATAGGATTTGATATGGGAGATTCTCAAATTTTAGAAGGTTCGCTGATTGATGCAGCCTTTACTCCTACTATTAATGAATGGGAGGGCATGAAGAGTCTTCAGCTTCAGCTCAAAGCATTAAGGAAGGCGCAAAGATGAGATTTACAGTTACTGAGTTACTTACAAAGAAAAAAGTAGGGCAGAAGATAACCATGTTAACTGCCTATGATTATCCTTTTGCAAGTTTTGTTGATGAAGCAGGGATAGATATGATTCTTGTAGGTGATTCTCTCTCTATGGTCATACAGGGTAATGATACAACCCTTCCTGTGACAATAGAAGAAATGATCTATCATACTAAGATTGTTGCAAAAGCTACAAAAAGAGCTATGGTTGTGGCTGACATGCCCTTTATGTCTTATCAGATAAGCATTGAGGAGGCAACAAGAAATGCAGGAAGACTTGTTAAGGAAGCAGGTGCTCATGCAGTAAAGCTTGAGGGAGGAAGAGAAATTCTTGGACAGATTAAAGCCATAACAGAGGCTGAGATTCCTGTTATTGGACATTTAGGACTCACACCTCAAGCAGTTTTGAGAATGGGTGGCTATAAGCTTCAAGGAAAGCTCCCTGAACAAGCAAATAGAATAAAAGAGGATGCCTTGATGCTTCAAGATGCTGGGGTAGTGGCTATTGTTCTTGAGGTTATTCCATCAGAGCTTGCGAAGGAAATTACAGAAAGTCTTGAAATTCCAACGATTGGAATTGGTGCAGGTCCCTACTGCGACGGACAAGTTTTAGTGCTTCATGATTTATTAGGGCTTTTTGAGAGATTTACACCAAAATTCGTTAAAAAGTATGCCCATATTAGAGATGACATATTAAAGGCAATAAAACAGTATAAAGAAGAAGTGGAAAAGGGAGTATTCCCTGACAGAGAACACTCATTTTAGAGGAGGATGGTGGGGTGCTTAAGCCTGAAAAACAACTTGAGATAATTAAACGAGGCACTGTGGAGATAATTCTTGAGGAAGACCTTAAAAGGAAGATTGAGAATTCTTACAAAGAGAAAAAACCTTTGAGAATAAAAGTTGGTTTTGACCCTACAGCACCTGATATTCATCTTGGACATACAGTTTTACTTGAAAAGATGAGACAGTTTCAAGATTTAGGACATGAGGTTATTTTTTTAATTGGAGATTTCACCGGAATGATCGGTGATCCTTCGGGCAAAACAGAGACAAGAAAGCCTCTTACAAGAGAAGAAGTTTTGAAAAACGCTGAGACCTATAAAGAACAGGTTTTTAAAATACTCCATCCTGAAAGGACAGTTATAAGATTTAACAGTGAATGGTTTGGTTCTATGACAGCACTTGATATGTGTAGACTCTCTGGTGCTGAGACAGTAGCAAGAATGCTTGAAAGAGAAGATTTCAAAAAGAGATTTACAGAGGGTAGACCAATTACAATACTTGAATTTCTCTACCCCCTTCTGCAAGCTTACGATTCAGTTTATCTTAAAGCCGATATAGAGCTTGGAGGGACAGACCAAAAGTTTAATCTTCTAATGGGAAGACAACTTATGAAACTTTATGATATGGAAGCCCAGGTTGTTATAATGATGCCTTTACTTGAAGGACTTGATGGCGTCCAGAAAATGTCAAAAAGTCTTGGAAATTATATAGGAATAAATGAACCACCTGATGAGATGTTTGGCAAAGTGATGTCAATAAATGATGAACTTATGATTAAATATTATGAACTCTTAAGCCATATTTCAATTGAGCAACTTAAGGAACTTAAAGCTGGTATAGAGAAAGGCTCTATAAATCCAAGAGATGGGAAAGAATCTTTAGCCTTCGAAATTGTAGAGAGGTATCATGGCAGACAGGAGGCAGAAAGAGCGAGGGAAAAATTTATAAAGCTATTCCGCCAAAAGGATGTTCCTGAAGATATAGTAACCTTTGAAATACCCTATGAAGAAGGCGGAATATGGCTTCCCAAACTACTTAAAGAAAAGGGAATAACAAAAAGCACTTCTGAATCAATAAGATTAATTAACCAAAAGGCGATTAAAATAAACAATGATGTAATAACTGATACAGATATAAAACTTCAACCTGGTGATTATGTCATAAAAGTTGGAAAGAAGAGATTCCTCAAGGTAATAATAACTTAATGAAAGTAGCTTTAAAAAATATTCCTGCCATTGCAGTTGTTCTAAGGGACATTGATGTTCCCATAGTTGAAAAAGAAGAAATTTCACAGGCAGATTTAATTGAGTTAAGAATTGATCTCTTTGAAGATATTGAAAATATTGAAAATATTTTTAAAGAAGCAAAAGAAAAATTTAATTTACCTCTCTTAGCAACTATAAGAAATCCCTCAGAAGGTGGGAAAAGAGAATTTAAAAATAGAGGAAAACTTTACAAGAGAGTTTTACCCTATATTGATTTTGTGGACTTAGAGATTTTTTCTGAAGACACCCTCTCAATAAAACAGTTAGTAAAAGAACAGGATAAGATATTGATAACTTCCTATCATAGGTTTGATTCTACTCCTTCAATCGGTGACCTTGAAGATGTATTTACAAAAGGTCAGAGATTGGGAGGAGATATTGTCAAGATAGCCACAATGGTTAAGAATTCTTCTGACTTAGAAACGCTTTTACTTTTCACATTAAAGCATAAGAGAGATAATATTGTTGTGATAGGTATGGGGGAAAGAGGTGTTCCGTCAAGAATTATTAACCCAATTTTTGGGTCTTTAATAACCTATGCTGCTTTAAGGGAATCTTCTGCTCCAGGGCAGATTAATTTAAAAGATTTAGTGACAATTTTTAAAACCTTAGGTATAAGATAAAGTTTTTTTAACATTCTGATTCATGAAATTCCTTGACTTAATCAGATATGAATAAAAATGGGCTGCTTTAGTAGGTGTTCTTTTGAAAGTTTTAAAATCAACTCTGTAAAGTCCAAATCGTGCATCAAGCCCATGAAGCCATTCATAATTGTCAATTAAAGACCAGTAAAAATAACCTCTTACATCTATTCCTTCTGCTATGGCATTTTCAATAATGTCAACATGGGATCTTATGTATTTTATTTTTCTATTGTCATCCTTTGTAGCAATTCCATTTTCCGTAATAATTAGGGGAACACTAAGTTTTGAAGCATATCTTAAGACTTTTTTTAACCCCCTTGGATATATTTCCCATCCCATATCAGTAAGCCCATGTCCATCTATATCTCTATGTCTAAATTCTATGAAAAGTTTTTTTAAAGGATTAAATCTCATATGAACTCTTGTGTAGTAATTTATACCGAAGAAATCGAGTTTTCCTTGGATAGGTACCTCTATTTCAATTTTTTTTCTAAAAGGTAAGGGAAGAGTTATTGTACCCTCTATAAATCCCTCTATTATTGATTGATTATAAAATCTTTTTGCTATTTTTGATAAAATCTTATCGAAGGGATTCCATTTAACCCAAGGTGCAAAAACAGCCATATTGTGGGCAATACTAACCATAGCATTTTTATTTGTCAGATGGATTAAGTCATAAATATTACTATGACAAATAAAAATATTTTTTAGAGCCTTGATTGCTAAATTTAAGTCTTTATATCCTGGGGGAATGCAACCCTCTAAGTAGCCTCCAAGTATGAGAAGATAAGGTTCATTAAAAGTTATCCAATAGTCAACTCCCCTTATATTCTCAATAATCCTTTCTGCATATTCATTAAATTTTTCTATTGATTTCCTTCTATGCCAGGGATACTTAGTGATAAACCAGATAGGATGTGTAAAATGATGAATAGTAACCATTGGTGTTATGTTATTTTCATTGAGAAGATCAATAATTTTTTGGTAATGTCTAACTACTTCCTTATTCCAATAATTCTCAGAAGGTTGAATTCTACTCCATTCAATAGAGAAACGATAGGCATTAACGCC
>FQKF010451654.1_pt1 | contig 10495 bp, 7 predicted proteins | sample 1504521 | NCBI WGS metagenome assembly FQKF01 (sample SAMEA4475357, study PRJEB15587) | soil metagenome | biome: Soil; feature: Field | place: India | collected 2015-03-11 | depth 0 m
CGACCACATTGACCTGTACCAACTGCACCGTCCCGGGTTGAACGTGCCGGTGGATGAAACTCTGCGTGCCTTTGATGATCTGGTGCGCTCCGGCAAGGTACGCTACATTGGCTGTTCCACTCATCCCGCCTGGATGGTAATGGAAGCCCTGGCGGTGAGCGAGAAGTACGGGCTGGTGCGCTACATCAGCGAACAGCCGCCGTATAACCTGCTGGATCGGCGCATTGAGAACGAACTGGTGCCGCTGGCGCAAAAATATGGGCTGGCGCTGTTGCCGTGGTCACCCCTGGCAGGCGGGATTTTGTCCGGGCGCTACGCCAGTGGGGAGATTCCCAGCGACTCCCGCGCCGAGCGCATGGGCAACATGTTCCGCGAGCGCATTACCCGCCGCGGTGTGGAAGTGGCTCAAAAGGTGGCGCAGATGGCGCAGGAACGCGGCATGACGCCCTCGCAACTGGCTTTGCTGTGGTGCAAGGATCAGCCCGGCATTACCTCGCCGATTATCGGCCCGCGTACGCTGGAGCATCTGGAAGAGTTGCTCCCTGTGCTGGAGATGCGTCTCAACGACGAGGACCGCCCGTTATTTGATGCTTTGGTGCATCCCGGAAACGCCGTGGCAGATTTCCACAACAGCAACGACTGGATGAAAGCCCGAATCACAGATTGAGCCTATGAGTTTACTTCCTTTGGGTTTGCTTTCCATGGTGGAAGACAGCCTGACATGGGATGGGCTGACCGTGCAGGTGCGCAGTGAACCGCGTCTGCGAGCGACCATTCATCGCCTGGTGGAGGTTTCCTCGCTGGAAAAAGGGGAACGCGCCGCCTGGGCGCGCTTTCTGGTGCGGGGAGCATCTCAGTCGCTGGGGATTCTGCCTGCTTCCATTGATGGGCTATACCGGGCGCGTGCTCGCGGGGATGTCCCTGCGACCTGGACCACGCCAGCCTTCAATCTGCGCGTGTTGCCGTTCGAGGCGGCGCGGGCGGTTTTCCGCGCCGCCCGCAGATTGGACGCGGGGGCGTTTATCTTTGAAATTGCCCGGGTGGAACTGGACTGGACGGGGCAGAGCCTGGCGGAGTATGCTACGGCGGTGCTGGCGGCGGCAATTGCTGAAGGCTACCGCGGGGCGGTTTTCCTGCAGGGTGATCACTTTCAAGCCTCGGCGAAGCGTGCGCGCTGGGAGGAGAAAACCGCCCTTGAGGCGCTCATCCGCGAAGCCGTGCTGGCAGGGTTCTTCAACCTCGATCTGGATGCTTCCACGCTGGTGGATCTCAGCCATGACCGGGTATTGGATCAGCAGTTCGATAACGCCATTCTCACCGCCAGTCTGGTGGCGTTTGCCCGTTCGTTCCAGCCGGAGGGGATTTCTTTCTCCTTGGGTGGGGAAATTGGCGAGGTAGGCGGTCATGTGACAACCGAAGAAGAACTGCACGCTTTCATGCACCTTTTCCGGCGCGGACTGCATGCCCTGGCGGGCGATTTGGCTGGCTTGAGCAAGGTGAGCATCCATACCGGTTCGGCACACGGCGGAATTGTCCTGCCCGATGGCTCTTTTGCGCCAGTGAATATTGCCTTTGATGCCATTCAGCGTCTTGGTGAGGTTGCGCGGCAATCTTATGGTATGGGTGGAGTGGTTCAGCATGGTGCATCTACCCTGCCGCTGGAATACTTCCCTGCTTTTGTGCGCTACGGCACGCTGGAGGTGCATCTGGCAACAGCGTTCATGAACACATTTTTCGAGCATTTGCCTGAAGAATACCTCAAGGCCGTCCAGGCGTGGCTGGATGCGCGTTATCAGCACGAGCGCCGTGCGGAGCAGAGCGATGCTCAGTTCTATGCTGGGGTGCGCATGCACGCCCTGGCGCCTTTCAAAGAGACGTTTTTGCGTCTGCCGGAGGAAATCCGCCAGGCGGTGATGCAGGATTGGGAAACCCAGTTTGTGGACCTGATGGAGCGTCTGGGTTGTGCCGGCACACGGGCGCTGGTGGAACGGTGGGTGAATCCCCGTCCAGTGCCGTTCTATCTGGAAGATTACTGGCTTGAAGCCTCAAAACCTGCCGGAGAGAGCGATCTTTCGGGGTAGGAGGCAGAAGACGGTGTGATAGAATCTTTTCATAGTAGAGTGACGGGATGCGTTTACCCTCGATCCTTTATCCGGTTGAGCAAGCGTTTCGGTATCTTTATGGCGCTCTTCCCTTCTCGTGGAGGGCAGGGGCGCAGTACCGTCGCCTGCGCCGTTTCCTTTCTGAAGCCCAGTGGTGGGATGCTGAACGTATTCGAGAATGGCAAACAGAGCGGTTAGGATGGATGATCCGGTATGCCTATGAAAATGTACCGGGATATCGACATCTTTACGAAAAAGCCGGCATTACCCCCGCAGATTTCGGAACTTTAGAGGATTTACCTGCATTCCCTTTGCTAGAAAAATCCTTTGTTCAAACAGATATAAGGGCATTTACCTCACGCTCTGTTTCGCCGCGAAATTTAACATACCTTACTACAGGTGGCTCCACAGGTGTGCCCGTAGGTTTTTACCATACCAGAGTGAATCGATGGATGGAAGATGCCTTCATGCATGCCGGTTGGGAATGGGGCGGTTGGATTCCGGATCAAAAAACACTCACGCTTCGGGGATGGTTTCAAGGGACTCCGAAAAGATTTTTCTGGTATAACCCGCTTCGACGAGAATTGCATCTTTCCACTTACTACTTGACTGTTGAAACGTATCCTCAATATTTTCAAATCGCCAAACAGTTTGCTCCCTTATTTATTCAAGCCTATCCATCTGCAATGACTTTTTTTTCTCGCTTGATTCTGGAGCGCGGGGATGCAGGTGTTCTTCAACCACGGGTAATCTTTTTGGCATCGGAAACTATCTATCCATGGCAAAGAGAACTCATTGCCCGGGCTTTTCCAACCGCTCGCATTTTTGCTCACTATGGACACACCGAACAGGCGGGTCTCGGACATTGGTGTGAATATATCGACCAGTACCACTTCTGGCCCTTTTATGGTTATCTTGAGTTGCTTGACTCGCAAGGAAACCCTGTTCCTTTGGGGCAAGTGGGTGAGATTGTCGTTACATCTTTCTGGAATTATGGCACACCGTGGATACGTTATCGTACCGGGGATTTAGGAATTTTGGCAGGGAATTTTTGTTCTGCGTGTGGCAGGAATTTCCCTATTTTGTCGAATGTTCAGGGGAGGATTCAGGAGTTCCTGATCAGTCAGTATGGGAGGTTAGTTTCGTTTACGGCTCTGAATGTGCATAATGATTTGTTTGATCATGTTTGGCAGTTTCAGTTTTATCAGGATACTCCCGGAAAGGTGACTTTAAAATTGCTTCCCCGATCTGAGTTTTCTAAGAATGATTTAAATCGTATCCAACAAGAAATGAGTTCCAAGTTGGGAGAAGATTTTTCTCTAGAGACGGTTTGTGTGGAGCAAATTCCGCTGACCCCAAGAGGAAAATTTAAGGTGATTGAACAGAAGTGTTCTCTTGATTGGATAAAGGAAACAATAGAATGAGTGTTTCTTATCGGGTTGCTATTTGGAAAGGTGAGGCACGCTATCCGACTCTCTCGCCTTTTCATCCCTCTATAACCTATCCAGAGTATCGGGGGCACGATCTCTCTCAGGAAGAAAATCCGGCTTATGAAGGAGTGCGGGAGAGTTTCCGTTTATTGGGAATGGATGCCGGGCGTTTTAATACCCCCGAGTGGAACCCTTTAGGAGAAATTATTCATCCCGGCGATCGTGTGTTGATTAAGCCTAACTTCGTGCTCAGCCATCATGCTGATGGAGGAAATCTTTTTTCGATTGTCACTCATTCCTCTGTTATCCGGGCAGTTCTGGATTACGTGGTTTTGGCTCTGAAAGGGGAAGGCAGTGTTGTCATTTCCGATGCTCCCCAAATGGATTGTGATTTTTCGACTCTAAGCGAGCAGATGGGGTTGTCTATTCTGCAGGATTGGTTCTGGCATGCGTACAAAATGCCACTGGAGATAGTTGATTTGCGCAGTTTTTGGCAAAAGGAAATGCGTGATGGGGTTGCTTATTCTCATTTGCGCATGCCTCTTCCGGGCGATCCATTGGGGGAACAATGGGTCAATTTGGGAAAGCGCAGTGCTTTTTACGGGGTGACCGATTCTTCCCGCTTTTACGGAGCAGATTATGATCGGAACGAGGTGATTCGTCATCATCATGGGGAGGTTCAGGAATATGCACTCTCCAGGACCGTTCTCTCTGCAGATGTGGTCATTTCCATACCCAAATTGAAGGTGCATAAAAAAGTAGGGGTGACTCTCAATGCCAAAGGATTGGTCGGAATATGCACCAATAAAAATACGTTGGTTCATTATCAGGTCGGTTTTCCCGAGCAGGGCGGAGATCAATTCCCGCCAGACTTTTTGTCTCCTATGGAGAAATTATCGATTCGCGCACAACGATGGCTGTTTGATCATCTCCTGGCTCGCCAAAATCCTTTGTTCAACCGTGTGTATGGGTTGTTGCGTTCCGTATACCGGAAAACTTTGCGCCCGGTGGTGACAGGGGAAAGCGAAGCCAAGAAAAGGATTTTTGATGGTGGAAACTGGTATGGCAATGACAGTGCCTGGCGTATGACGGCAGACCTGACTCAGATGTTTTATCATGTAGATGCCCATGGAAACTGGTGCGACTTGCCACCACGGCGAATGTTTTCCATTGTGGATGGAATTATCGGTGGTGATCGGGAAGGACCATTGACTCCGCGAGCCCGTCCTGCGGGAGTGTTGATTGCTGGGGAGGATCTTCTGGCAGTGGATTGGGTGGCTACCCGCTTGATGGGGTTAAACCCGCAACGACTCCGGTGGATAGAGTGGTTGCAAACACATGGCTTTGCTGATCATTTCTCTGAGATTTCCCTCATTACTGAAGTACCAGAGTGGTTGGATTTGCTGAGTAAGCCTGGCAGATATCTGGAGTTTGAACCTCATCCAGGCTGGAAAAATTACCTGGAACTGGATGACTCAGGGACATGAAACGCTCGCCCAGTATTTTTCTTCGCCGCCTGGCACTCGTCTCAGTGGGAGACTTAATCGCAAAAGGGTTTACTGCTCTCACGGTGATTTTGCTGATTCGTTCATTGACAGAAGCCGATTATGCTTTTTATGTTTCAGCAGAAGCGGTAGCGTTTCTCCTCACGGAAGTTATTTCCAATGGGTTGAATATTGCGCTGGTACGTACTCTTTCCTTCCAACATAGCCGACATGGAGCAATCGATCTGCGTCTGCCGGTTCGTCTTTTCCTTTTTGAAGCCGCGGGAATCACTCTGATTGGTGTGGTGGCTGTAACTTTTCCCCAGCCTTTGGCAGTTTTGCTTTTGGGAAAAACCGAGGCTGTCCCTGCCGTGCAGTGGGGAGTTTTTTATGCACTGGCGCTTGTTTCGTTTCAATTGGGACGCGCCATGTTTCAAGCAGTGGAGAATTTCCGGGGGTTCACTTTTTTACTTTTGCTGAGACAGGGCGGGATTTTCTTCTTGATTCTGGTGAATATCTGGTTGGGTTGCCTGACGGCGCCTTTATTGATTGGAATACTCATAGGGGTAAATATTTTATCGGCTCTTTTCGGGTGGGTCAAAATTCAAGCCATGGGTGGAGCATCTGCAACCGATTCGGCATGGTTCTGGTCATTCTTACGCCAAGCCGCCTGGCTAATCGGGTATTTTGTGCTTCTGGCGGTGATTGCCCGCCTGGATGTGCTGTCTGTGAGTCGCTTTGCCTCTACCCTGGCGTTGGCAGAATATGGCACGGCGGCTCGGTATTATTCCATGGGGTTGTTGTTTTTGGGCTCTGTACATGCAGTGCTTCTTCCTCGCTTTGCGCGGGCTGAAATGCAGGTGCCGGATGTTCAAAGGCGATTTATAAGGCAATGGTTTCTGGCTACCTCTTGGGTGATACTTCCGATTGTCCTCTTTGATATTTGGGGAAAGCCCTTGTTTGTCTGGCTCAATGGGGGGAAGTATGCTGAGGCTTTCTCTATTTGGATTATTTTCTCTGTTGGAATCTGGTTCAGTCTGATGTTCAGTCCGCTGGTCAATATCCTTATCGGGCAACAGCGTTACCGTACACTGTTTTTTCTTTCCTGTATTTCTCTTGTCATAGCACTGATAGGATATAACCTTGTGGTTCCGCGGTGGGGAGGAATGGGCGCGGCGGGGGTGGCAGTGCTCTCTCAATTTGTGATCAACTTCGGTGCGTTTACAGGGTTGGTATGGAGCAAGCGATAAATCTTTTGATTAGAAAAGCGCGCCGTTTTGTTCAACGTAGCATGGATCACCAGGGATATTTCACTGGCTGGAACGCAGACTTTGAAAAGGTGGTTGTGCGCGGCAAAGACAGGGAAGAATTCCTTTCCCGCGTTCGAGAGCAATTCTGGCAGCGTTTTTTCTTTACACCAGAAGAAAGACAAATGCGGCTTTCATTAAATGCTCATCAACAGGAATCTATTCTTCAGAATGCTGACCAGATTCTTCGGCACGAAATTGCTCTCTTTACAGAGACCCCTGTTGCACTGGGAGCACGTATTCCATGGCATACCGACTACCTTTCAGGCTATACGTGGGATTCTAAAGTGCCTTTTTATCGTTGCTTACCAGCACCATACCCCGGCGGTTATGATATTAAAGTGCCCTGGGAACTCAGTCGTTTTCAGTTTGGGGTTTGGTTGGGAATGGCATATGCCTTTTCTGGACAGGAACAATATGCTCTGGAGTGGGTAAGGTTAATTGAGGATTGGATTGCTTGCAACCCGACAGGCATGGGGGTCAACTGGGCATGTACTATGGATGTGGCTATTCGGGTAGTCAACTGGCTGTGGGCATACGCTTTTCTTGCCGATTCCCCCCTTCTCTCCCCTTCATTTCACTTTTCTTTCATTCGGTCCTTATGGGAACACGGCAGATTTATTGAGCGCCATTTGGAAAATACCATGCGGGTTCCCTCCAACCATTACCTGGCAAATCTGGTTGGGTTGGGATATTTAGGGACTCTCATGCCACTTTTCCCTGAAGCCCTTCGCTGGCGGGAGTGGTCGTGGGGGGAGTTTCAACGTGAATTCCTTCGTCAGGTGTACGAGGATGGGGTAAGTTTTGAAGCCTCTACTTCATACCATCGTTTGGTGATGGAAATGGCTCTTTCTCTGACTGCTCTGATGAAGCACAATCGAGTACCGGCTCAACATGCATTCTTACAGCGTTTGGAAAAGATGCTCGAGGCGTTGATGTACTTGTGCCAGCCGAATGGAACTTTCCCTCTGATAGGGGATCATGATAACGGGCGATTGCATCGTTTGAAGATGTACAATCCCCCTGAAAAAGAGTGGTCGGATGGACGTCACTTGCTGGCAGTGGGAGCAGTGCTTTTCCAGCGCTCCGATTTTGCCGGCGCCGCAGGCAGAGAATGGGAAGATGCCCTGTGGATGCTTGGCAATGATGCTGTTTCTTTCATGAGAACTGCTTTACAGGAAGGGGACTTTCTCAACGGGGTGAGGGTTTTTCCAAAAGGGGGCTGGTGGGTATCTCATCATCCAAAAGGTGTGTTGACCATTGAATGGGGAGATGTAGGACATGCCGGTCGAGGGGCGCATGCGCATAATGATTCGCTCAGTTTTACTTTTTCTTCTTCGGGGGTGAACTGGATTGTAGACGGCGGAACGCTCTCGTACACAGGGGACTACCATTCGTATCATCTCAGTCGTTCCACTGCTATGCACAACCTTGCGCGGGTAGTGGGTGCTGAACAAAACTGTCATGACGAGAGAATTCCCTTCCGTATAATTCAGAGCGGCAGAATAACCGATTTTTCCTGGCGCGAAGAAGGGGATCTTTTTGAGGCACAGGGATATTTTCTGCACTGGGATCAAGTGCATGCGCTGGAACGCCGCTGGTTGTTTGATGGCCAGAGCGGGATTCTGCTGATTGCTGACCATGTCTATCCCTCCTCCAAGCCGGGGGAACTGTTTTTACATCTGAACTGGGGGGTGAATGAGGTAACGGAAGCGCAGGGTATTTTCCTGTGTCAATCTGGAGAACACCGGTTGATGATTCAGCCCCTCTCTGCCCATTCCTCATGGTGGGTAGAAATGGGAAAAATGGCTATCGGCTATCGAATCATTCGTCCTTCCCGAATCATTCGGGCGCTTTTTAACAATGGATGGGTAGTTTATGCCATTGGAGAAGCACAACAAGAACAGGATTGGCGGGCTCGTCTTCAAAGCACGCTTTACAGAGGGAGAAACATATGGGAGAGGATTCTTCTAGATACCGGGTGCTTGTCCTGACTCGTTTCTTTCCGCCATATGGCACGGCAGGTGGCTCTATTCGGATTGTGAAGTGGATGCGTTATTTAGCCCCTGAAGGATGGCATTTTACTGTACTGACTCAGGATCCGCAAAAACCCATTAACCGTTCGCCTGATTCCTGCGAGAACTTGCTGGGAGAGATTCCAGCCGGCACAGAGGTTGTTCGTGTGCCTGCACCTTTCACGCTTGCTGACCCGGTTGGACTGGGGTGGCGTGGGTTGCTGGCTTCAACGCTTTGGGGCATGCGAACGCTTTGGGTGGCTTTGAAAAAAGCCCCCAAGGTTGATTTAATCCTCGCCGTGGCTTTGCCTTTTACCACGGCCTGGATGGGCGCCTTGCTGAGCCGCTTGAAGGGGAAACCTCTGGTATTGGACTTGAAAGATGATTTCGTGGGCAATCCTATCCAGAAGTTTAAATCACCAATGCGTCGATTTCTGGAAAAAGAAGCAGAGGTGTGGGTTTTCCGGACTTGTCGTGCTGTAAGTGTGGTCACGCCCGAAAGCCTGGAGGTGTACCGCCGCCGCTATCCACAATTTGCAGAATGTATCCACTATATTCCCAATGGAAGCGATTTGGAAGAAATCCAGCAAATGAAAGATGTTCCCCAGCCTCCCATAGACGACCACGTCTTTTTGATCTTAAGCACCGCCGGACGATATGAGAGCGGATATCGAGATGCTGGCCCGTTTCTGCAATCGCTGGCTCTTTTTTTGAATAAGATGCCAGAGGCGCACCCCCATGTTCAAGCGGTTTTTCTTGGGAATGCTTTGGGCAAAGAGTACCAGCCCTTACTTGAACAGCACAACTTATCTGGGGTGGTAAAGAACTTTCCTGCAGTTTCTCGCCGGGAATTGGTCGGCTGGCTCAGGCGTGCGAATCTGTATTTCCTTGCTCAACCATTGGGAAATACTACTGCCATTGCTGGAACGCTTTATGAATACTGGGCGGCAGGACAGGCACCTATCCTGTTGTTTGCCGAGCCGGGTTCTGCCCAGCGTCTTGTGGATGAACGAAAGTTGGGAAGATGCTTTGGCTTTCATCAGATACAGGATGCTTCCGATTTTATGTTACAGATGTATGAAGTTTTTCAACGGGGTGAGCGTGTGCGGATTCCTCAGGAAGGTTTGGAACAGTACGATCGCCGAAAACTGGCTGGAGAATTTGGCGCATTGCTGGACAAGGTAATACAGGTTTCTCAACGGAGAGCGGTATGAATGCCCCCGAATCGCTTTCCTCCTTCAATCTGTTGGGAGTACGGGTCAGCGTGCTCAATATGCCCCTTGCCCTTCATACCCTGGAAAGATGGATTGAGCACGGCGAACACCAGTACGTTTGTGTTGCTAATGTCCATACTGTGACCGAATCAACCCGTCATCCTGATTTACGCCGGGCAATGAACCATGCGGGTATGGTGACACCGGACGGCATGCCGTTGGTTTGGATGGGGCGCTGGTGGGGGCATTCCTCCATAGCCCGCGTTTATGGCCCTGAATTGTTGAGACAGGCCTGCCGCTTTGGAGTTCCTCGCGGATGGAGGCATTACTTTTATGGCGGTGCTCCAGGCGTGGCTGAACGTTTGGTTGAGTGCCTGTCCAGAGAGAATCCCGGCTTACAGGTAGCGGGGGTGGAATCCCCCCCCTTCCGCCCCCTTACAGAGAGGGAAGAGGAAGAACTGGTGGAGCGTGTGCAAGTTGCTGCACCTCATTTGTTTTGGGTAGGTTTGGGGGCACCTAAGCAGGAACTCTGGATGGCAGAGCATGCAGGAAAATTGCCCGTTCCAGTGATGCTGGGTGTGGGTGCGGCTTTCGATTTCCTTGCCGGGCTGAAGCCTCAGGCACCTGCCTGGATGCAGCGTGCAGGACTGGAATGGCTTTTCCGTCTGATGAGCGAACCCAAACGCCTCTGGAGGCGGTATCTGGTAAACAATCCGCGTTTCATGTGGCTGGCATTGTCGCAGATGCTGGGATGGTGGCGTCCGCCTGAAGGAGACTAAGGAAAGTCTTCCCTGATTTCACAAAGCCCGGTGATTCATCTATTGAATGCCGGGCTTTGCATTTCGTTTTTTTCTTGGCTTTACAATTCTCTCTGCTTCCCTTGGGATAACTTTTCCCCGAACCTCTCAAAGGCTCTTAATCCCCTTCCGGGGCTTCTTAGATT
>FQKF010049318.1_pt1 | contig 10465 bp, 13 predicted proteins | sample 1504521 | NCBI WGS metagenome assembly FQKF01 (sample SAMEA4475357, study PRJEB15587) | soil metagenome | biome: Soil; feature: Field | place: India | collected 2015-03-11 | depth 0 m
CCAACTTGGGAGCAGGGACTGGGGGATGAGGGTCTGCAACGGTGACATGCTCTCCTGTGCGATCGCCAACGTGTTTACTTGCATGAGGAAGAGAATCTATGATTCATGTCAACAAAATCAATTTTGCTGATCGAATATGAAAGTCAGCTTCGTGAAGTATTGAAGACTTGCCTAAGTGAATTAGGTCATTGGAAAGTGACTCCTTTGAACTCAGTTTCTCAGGGGGTGGAGTTGTGTCGTACAACACGTCCAGATGCCATCATTCTCGATACTTCTACACCAGAAATGGATGCAATATTATTTATTGAGCAGTTGAAAAAGTATTCAATGATACATTCTATTCCCATTCTGTTAATGAGTTCACGAGCCAGTTGGTTTACCTCTGCTCAACTCAAAGAAATGGGATTTGCAGGAGTCATTGCAAAACCTTTCAATCCTGCAACGCTATCTCATCAAGTTTCAACACTGTTGGGATGGAATGACGAAACGTAGTTCTGTCGAGGAAATTCAGTATGTCCACATTGACGGTTTGGAAGTTTAATACTCCCGATGGTGCTGAAAAGGCGCTGGCCAAGCTGGAGGGATTGCAAAAGCAGCAGCTCATTGAAGTACTCGATGCAGCGATTGTGAGTTGGCCCCAAGGACGCAAAAAACCTAAGACCTACCAAGCGATTAACACAGTCGGAATTGGTGCGCTTGGGGGTGCGTTTTGGGGAATGTTGTTTGGCCTGATCTTCTTTGTGCCGTTGCTGGGTCTACTGGTGGGTGCCGCTGCAGGGGCTATTTCTGGTAAGTTTACCGACTATGGAATTGATGACGGCTTCATCAACGATCTCCGCACCAAGGTGACTGAAGGGACGTCTGCGCTGTTTCTGCTGACAGGGAAAGTCACCCTGGATAAGGTCGAAGCGGCTTTCACGGCTGAGGAAAAAGGAGAACTGATCCAGTCGAACCTGTCTGCTGAACAGGAAGCAAAACTGCGCGAAGATTTCGGCGCAGAACTCTAAGTCTCAGTCATCAACTTGGTTCCCGCCATTGTTGTGGTGGGGACATCTCTCACCACAACAATGTAAAAACTGACTAAAGAGACTGTAGCTCTAAAGATTGCGTGCTAGTGCAGCATCAATAAACCATGACTCAGGTATAAACTCATGAACAATAACATGACTAATAAATTGACAATACTAGCTGGACTAGCGATCGCCTCTGCCACGCTGATTCCCGCATTCAACCAGGCCACACAGGCCCAGGCCCCTCCGGTTCAAAGTTCAAACTGTGTCTATCTGCGAGAAGTGACCACTGGAAAATCTGTCATCCGTAAGGTGGTTGCTACTGCAAACACAAATGCAAACGTAGACTTCGCTGTCCCTTCAGGGATTCCGTTCAGAAGCTATATCGCTGAGTTTCTCCCTGAAAATAATGCTCGTTTCCGCGTTGCAGTCAACTTTCGGTTCGCAGATAACACAACCTCGAATGCAATTACCCGCGACTTAAACCCAGCGCGACGGTTCTTCCTCTACAACGTCCAACTGGTCAGCTCCACAGGTCAAATACCATTCCAGGTCAACACCAACGTCGTAGGTCAACGCAATACAGCCTATTCAGTTGCTGTGCTGGCTTGCCAGTAATTCATCCCACCCTGATGGTGCACGACTCCGCCTCACGCTCGTTTTCTGTTTTGACCTGCTCCTGAGCGGCTCTAAAGTCGCCCACGGTGGAATTTAGTCCCATGCTTTTCAGGGTGGCGATCGCTGTCTTTAATCACGCCAAATCAGTACACAACTGCGCCTTTGCATCTGCAACAGTTGGTTGACTGGCGCAGCTTGCCATCAAAATCACTGGGATGGACGCCAAATCCAGGCTAAAAACACGGCTTAAATTCATAACTTAAATTCATAATTTAGCTCCAAGTCTAACACCAGGCAATTCAAGAGTTGAATTTACGAAAGATGATAATATGACATGATTCTATGAAAATTAGAGGAATTGTTAATGGGAAAAAATCAAGCGATGATCGTGAATCAATTCATTCAGGGTTGATATCAGTTCATAGCACTGTATGCGTTGATTAACGCTAACTCTGTTGGTTATTAGTTGGTTATTGGTTGGTTATTGAGTCGGGTTGCTGTGGCGTAAAGCGTGGTTGCGGCGCACATTTGATACCAAGTCTCCACTAAGTCTCAAAACCAGGGTGACAGAGAGCGCGTTTCTCCTATTCCCCCCCTTCATCCGACTGTGTAAATGTTTGAAGAATTGGTCAGTGAATTTCAGTGCGGAAATCTCTTAAACTCGGAGGAAGGTAGATTTGGGCACTGGAGACAATGGACAAACAGAAGCGATTAGGCATTCTGACCAGTGGCGGAGACTGTCCTGGTTTGAATGCTGTGATTCGGGCGATCGTCAATCATGCCACGTTGACCTATCACTGGCAGGTATTGGGAATTCCCTACGCCACTCAGGGGTTGCTGGAGAGAAAGGCCATGCCCTTGGAAATGCACGGCATGGACTTGCGGGGGATTGACCCATTGCTGAGTATGGGCGGGACGATTCTGGGCAGTATCAACAAAGGCGATACCCTAGCCAAGGTGGATGAGATTGTCGAAGGATACCATGCCTTGGGCCTTGACGCCCTGATTGGTATCGGTGGAGATGGCAGTATTGCCATCCTGAACCATCTTGCCATCCAGGGGAACTGGCAGTTCATCGCCGTTCCCAAAACCATCGATAACGATATTGCCTTGACCGAACGGGTGATTGGGTTTGATACGGCGGTCAACACGGTAATTGATGCCATGACCCGTCTGACCTTTACTGCCTCTAGCCACGATCGCATCATGATTGTGGAAGTCATGGGCCGCGAGGCTGGTCACCTGGCCCTCCATGCTGGAATTGCTGGAGGAGCCGATGTCATTCTGATTCCTGAAATTTCCTATTCAGTGGTTGAGGTTTGTCAGCACTTGGCAGAATTGCGCGATCGCTGGGGCCGTAAGTTTGCTATTATTTTGATTGCAGAAGGTGCTCATCCCTCCAACGATGCAGGGGAGCCGATGGCTCAGCCAAGGCCCGCCTGTGGGATGGGACAGTATCTTGCGGATGAAATTTTGCGCTGTAGTGCTTATCCGGTCGATGTTCGTGTCTCTGTCCTAGGGCACACTCAGAGGGGGGGCATTCCATCGGCGCTCGATCGGCTGACAGCTGCTGCTTTTGGCAAAACAGCGGTTGATCTAGTCGCACAGGGGCAGTCTCAGCAAATGGTGGCGTGGCAGTGTGGGGGGGTAGTGGCAGTGCCCTTGCAGGAGGCGATCGCCCAGAGTCCATTGCTGGTCTCTCCTCAAGGCCAACTAGTACAAACAGCCCGTGGCATGGGGATTTATATCGGCCAGATGAGGGACTAATGCATTAACGTCAGTGCGGGTTAAGCAAGTTTTGGGGCACTGCGCTGGGCGCAGTGCCCCAAAACTTGCTGTTCCATACGTGTCGCGCACGAAACAGCAAGGGCCTCAGCGCATCCAGAACTCACGTTAACGTTCAAAATAGTTGATTTTTAAAACATTTGTAACTTCTTCACAAGTTCCTCATCTTTTCGTTTTACCTGTTGGTTAGGAGGACAAATGATTTGATCCTTCAGTTCAAAGTTAAGAAATTTATCTTTTAGCGCTGAAGTCATCTTTTTTATTTAAAGCCTTTGAACAGGAGGAATTTATGAAACGATTGATTGGCTGGCTGGGTCAACTGAGCTTGCTGCTCCTGATCGGTGTGCTCAGTCTGAGTGGTCTGATCTGGGGGTCTCCTGGATCGGCACTACCCCTCAGCACTGCCCCTGTCTCCACTGGTTTGGTGGCAGTGGCGGCTCCTAGTCCGGAAACCCGAGGGGCATGTGCTGAATTTGGGCAAAAAATTGATCTCAACAATGCCAACGTTGTCGCGTTTACTGATTGTCCTGGGTTTTATCCAACCCTAGCACGGTTGATTGTCCAGAACAGTCCCTACCAAAAGGTGGAGGATGTGTTGAAGATACCAGGACTGAGCGATCGCCAGAAACAACTACTGACTGCTAATCTTGACCACTTTACAATTACAGAGCCACGGATTGCTTTAGAAATGCGAATGCCTCCTAGACCCATGATGAGATAATGTTTTGATAATTCAGGAGGGAATGATTGTATGAAATCAAACACGCTACTAGACACCTCCCAGGCTATTCCCGAACGCCTGCAACAAAAGCTTGATCAACTCTTTCCAGGCAAACCCCTGAGTGATCTGATCATTCGTTACTACTCCAGTGTTGAAGATGTGGGGCGCGAGTACTTTGCAGAAACAGTCTTATCTGCCTGTGGCAATCGTCCTGCGGCTCATTTCCTGGAGCCATTTATCTCCTTTGTGGGCTTGGGAGAAGCGGTGATCCTGGCGCAAAAGGGGACAGTGATTTACGACACGGATCATGATAATGATAGTTGTACTGAAACAGGCCCCTTCTGGTTTGTCAGAACTAGAGACTCGTGATTTGGGGCTTTAGATGTTCGATTTTGAATGTTAGGGTATGTCCAAACTTCAAAATCAAGTTAGTTCCAGCAATTGATGACTAGAAAGGTCGAGGTCTAGGATGGATCTATGTATTCAGGGCAAAATTATTGCCCTGTGGTCGGTGTTTCTGTTTGGCATGGTGTTCCACAGCCAGTTGGCTATGATGCCCCTGCTCTATGGTGAAAGCGTGGAAATGCCGGCCTACAAAGGGAAAATGCCGCCTTCCCACTCCTGGCTGATGTTGGGGTTCTTCTCCATCCCAATGGTGATGATTGCGATCACCGTCTTCAATGATGCCCCCCTCTACCGCATGATCCATCTGGGCATTACCGCCATTTACAGCGTCCTAAATTTCACACACGCGGCAATGGACCTGATGGTGAAACCCATTGAGTGGTATCAAATCGCGTTAATGGTGCTTGTGTTTGTCAATGGGATCTGCCTTAACCTGCTGGCGTTTCAGTGGGTTCAGGCCATCTGACCAGGAAGAAACCAGTCAGGAATGATGCCAGCAGGAGGTCATACACCCATGAACAAACGATTTTGGGGCCTGGCGTTGGTGACGTTGGTAGGGGCGATCGCCTTCAGTTGCATGGCTCCCCCCTCTCCCTCTCCCGCAGAAAAAGTGCAGGTCATGGTCAGCATTGCGCCCCAAAAATACTTTGTGGAGCGAATTGGGGATGGGTATGTGAATGTTGATGTGATGGTTCCCCCCGGAGCAGAACCCCACACCTTTGAACCCCGCCCTGAACAGTTGAAAGCCCTCAGCCGCTCCGATCTGTACCTGCGCATTCGGATCGAATTTGAGGATGCCTGGATGGACAAACTACGGGCGGCCAATCCTCGGATGCTGGTGGTCGATACGACTGAAGGCATCCAGCGCCTCCCCCTGCCTGATGAGTTTCGGCAGGCGGGTCATGCAGGAGAGGCCGAAAACCTCGACCCCCACATCTGGCTATCACCGAGATTGGTCAAAACCCAGGCTCAGACGATCTATCGCGCCTTGGTGCAGGTGGATGCAGAGCACCAAGCGGCTTATCAGGCCAACCTGAGTCGCTTTCTGGCAGACCTGGATGCCCTGGATGCTGAGATCCGGCAAAAACTCCAGGGGGTTCAGTCGCGTCAGTTCATTGTGTTTCACCCAGGGTGGGGCTACTTTGCGCGAGACTATGGGCTGACCATGGTGCCAATTGAGGTGGGCGGACAGGAGCCGAGTGCGGCGGAGTTGGCGAGGCTGGTCACGCGGGCGAAACAGGATCAGATCAAGGTCATCTTTGCAGAACCGCAGTTCAGTCAGCAAACAGCGACTACGCTCTCTCGAGAAATTGGCGGTAAAGTCTTGTTGATTGACCCCCTGTCGCCTGACTGGATGAATAATCTACGCCAGGTCGCTGATACCTTTGCCGCAGTCCTGGGCCAGAAACCAGAAGTGCCTACTAGATTTCAACCACCACCTGCATTTATCGCTGAGTTCCTCTATGCTCCACTCTCCTGGTTATGAAGCAACCACAGGTCGTCTGGCGGCCCTCGGTGAACGCCCCGAAGTGATTGCCATTCGACATCTCTGGGCGGGATACAACCACGAGCCAGTGCTAGAGGAGATTAATCTCTCGGTGCGGGAACTGGACTTTATTGGGTTGATTGGTCCTAATGGCAGTGGCAAAACGACGCTATTCAAGGTGTTGCTGGGCCTACTGCCGCCCATGCGGGGAGAGGTGCGGATTATGGGGAAAAGTGTCCGGCAGGGACGGCGGTATGTCGGCTATGTGCCCCAAATGGTGGAGTTTGACCAGGAGTTTCCCATTAGTGTGTGGGATGTGGTGATGCTGGGGCGGTTGGAGCAGCGGCGGTTGCTGCAACCCTTTACCTCTAAAGATGCCCGCATTGTGGAGGCTGCTCTGCGGAGTGTGGATATGCTGCACTGGCGCGATCGCTCAATCAGTGACCTGTCGGGCGGACAGCGCAAGCGAGTCTACATTGCGCGGGCCTTGGCGACGGAACCTCGCATTTTGTTGCTAGATGAACCCCTGGCTGGCATCGACCCACAGATGGGTAGCCATATCTATGAGCTACTACAACACCTAAACCGAACGATCACGATTTTGATGATCTCGCACGATATTGGGGCGATCGCCTCTTGCGTCAAAACCATTGGTTGTCTGAACCGCCGCTTGTACTATCACGGCGAAAAGCAAATTACTCCAGAAATGCTGGAACTGGCCTACAAGTGCCCGGTGGACCTAATTGCGCATGGCATTCCCCACCGGGTGTTTCCCGCACATCCCATGGAACACTCCCCCAGCCCCTACCCCCCTGCTTCCAAACCTGATGAGAACGGTTGCCATGATTGAAGCGCTCCAGTTTGACTTCATGCGGAATGCCCTGATGGCAGGGGTGCTGGTCAGCATTGCTTGCGGGGTGATTGGCACGTTTGTGGTGATCAACCGAATTGTTTTCATTAGTGGAGGGATTGCCCACGCCGCCTATGGCGGCATTGGCCTGGGTTATTTTTTCCGCTTCAGTCCGACTTTGGGGGCGATCGTGTTCAGTGCCGCTGCGGCGCTGGGGATGGGCTGGGTGGAACGGCGGACACGGGAGCGCGCTGATACCATCATTGGTGTGATGTGGGCGATCGGCATGGCGATCGGGATTATTCTGATCGACCTGACGGGGGGCTATAAGGCCGACCTCATGAGCTACCTTTTTGGCAGCATCCTAGCAGTCTCATCCAACGATCTGCTGGTCATGCTGATCCTGGATATCGTTATTATTCTCTTGGCAACTCTGTTTTACAAAGAGTTGTTGGCAATTTCCTTTGATGAAACGTTCGCTACGGTTGCCAATGTTCCCGTAGATGCTATTTATCTCACTCTGATGGGCATGATTGCCCTGACTGTGGTGATGATGATGCGGGTAGTCGGACTGATCATGGTGATTGCCTTGTTGACTATGCCTGCGGCGATCGCTGGACAGTTTGTCAAGAGCATGAAGAAGATGATGATCGTTGCCAGTGTGCTGGGGATGCTGTTCACCAGCCTGGGGCTATGGCTGTCTTACACCCTCAACCTCACCTCTGGTGCCACGATTATCCTGGTCTCTGGTGTGGGCTACCTGCTGGCGGTTGCTGTGCGCCCCCTGCTGAAGCGCTTGCCCACGACTCATTTGACTTCGACTTAACGGATACGGATTAAAGCACACAGGAGGATTGGATCAATCGAGATCTGCCGTCCGATGAGGCGCAATTTGTCACCGGATCAGGATTGAACCTTGATAGCGGCTAGACCACTCGTTAGAGCTTGGATTGGTGCAAGGATTTGTTGACAGGGGACATCTCCCCGCTAATACACTCAATCGGATTGCAAGAGGAGGGCAAAGGATATGAAAAAGTTAATGCGAGGACTACTCAGTTTAAGCCTGTGTCTCAGTGTTTTGCTGGGCTGGTTTATGCAGGGATCACCTGCTCTGGCGGTCAGTTCTATTCGCTCAGGCGAGGCTCTGGTGATTGCGGTTGAGCCATCACCCAGAAATATTGTCGATGAAAAACTGTCAACGGAATTTGGCCGCAAGCTAGATCTCAATAACAGCAATATCCGTGCGTTTCAAAAATATCCAGGGCTTTATCCCAAGCTGGCACGGATGATCATTCAGAATGCGCCCTATCAAAAGGTTGAGGATGTGTTGAAAATTCCAGGGTTGACGGAGCAACAGCGTGAGCTATTGCAGCAAAACCTGGAGCACTTCACGGTCACAGAAGTGACACCAGCACTCGTGGAAGGAGGCGATCGCTACAACCCCGGCATTTACAAATAGACCGGAAATCGGATTGCCCATGCTGGTGTGCCGGGTGTAGGAGCATGGCTCCCAGCGTAGGGACGCATTCCTGCACCCCCACGGCACGCCAGGGGGCTGAGCCATTAACGCACCCTGATTCACGTGAGGTGATTATCATGACAGCGATGTTCCGAGAAGAGACGAACGAGGACCGCAACCCAACGACCACGCCAGAATTTCTAGCTCTCCTGAAACAGGGAGCCACCCTCTGGAATCAGTGGCGGCAAGCCCACCCAGACATCAATCCCTGTTTGAATCGATGTGATTTGAGAAATTTGGATCTCAGCCATTACAACTTCAGCGAAACCGATCTGATTGGTGCCGATCTAAATGAAGCGAACTTAAAACAGGCAAATTTCCAAAAGGCTGACCTGTGTAAGGCTATCCTCAAAGATGCGGATCTCTACAAGGTTGACCTTACGGGTGCTATTCTGTGTGCGGCAAATCTCAAAGGGGCTGACCTCAGCCGTGCCAACCTGAGTGGTGCAAATCTGACGGGGGCGAACCTGGCTCAGGCTAACTTGAGTGAAGCCAACTTGAGTGGTTCCCATTTGGATCAGGTGATCCTAGAGGGAGCGATTTTCCACAACACAACGATGCCGGATGGTACGGTGAGAGGCGACTAGTCAGGGGATTGCTAGGTCTAGGCGACGATATCTTGTCAGTGAATGGTTTGTAGTGCTGACTTCAGTCAGCCCCCTTGTAGTGAGGACCACACACTGAAAGAGTATGGGCTGAGGCAGTATACGTCGCAGACAAGGAGAATAGTGGTGAAGTATCTGATTATTTACTTTTCCTTTTCTGGAAACAATCGACTCCTCGCCGAGTACCTTGCCACCCAGATTGGCTGCGATTTCTGCCCCGTTGTTGAAAAGAAGCGTCGCACAGGGGTGACAATCCTGCTGGATACGCTATTTAGACGGGAACCGAAAATTCAACCCCTCGAACATTCGGTGTCAGATTATGACCACATCATCCTGGTCGCTCCAATCTGGGATGCGAAGTTGGCTCACCCCATGAAGACGCTGATTAAACAAGAGAAGGCAGCACTGACTAGCTATTCCTTCATTTCGCTCTGCGGCTATGAGCGCCCGCAACAACAGGAAAGCATCACACAAGAACTCTTGTCCCTCAGCGGACGGCTGCCCAGCACAGTCTGCCAACTGAGAATCTGTGATCTGTTTCCGCTAGAGAAAAGGAATGATGTTCCTACGATTTCGCGCTATCACGTCACCAGGGATGATCTCATCCAATTTGCATCTCAAATTGCTGAATTTCTCAGAGCACACCCACTACCGTCCCCTGCTGCCACCGATCTCGGCATTGCATCATCTGGAGATGACTTGTTGGCATGAGCGGCGTACTCTGGGCGCCGCTCATGCAATCTGTTCATCCTGCAAATCAGCACCCCCGCAAGCTTTTAGTAAAGAATCAGGTTTCGGGCAGTTTGGGTCGCGGAGCCTCGCGCTAGGGGCGTGGCACATCGGTGCAGTCTATCAGCACAGTCTAAGGGATGCTCTGCGGTAGGTTCGCAGCGGTCAAGCGGATGGACAAACGGGTCGGTGGGGTGATGGGTGACGGCTCTGAGCATTCCTTACGTTTGCTGCTGTTGCGTTGAAAGTTGCGTGCGGAGTTTCGCTCGAAACTCGAGCATGGCATCCAGAATTTCCAGCACCCCTTCCAGATAGGTGACTCGATACCAGAGGCTATTTCCCAGTGTTTCCAATAGCGCCTCATACTGCTGCCAGCTCACTCCGCTGGTGATAAACCGCTCTTCTTTACTGTTAGACAAAATTCATCGGGCTATACCGAATCCGGATCAACCCCCAGTTCTTGCAGCTTGGCCCGCAACCGCTCATTGCGCTGGCGTTCTGCCTCTGCGATTTCCTCTGGACTGGGCACCAAGTCACCCTCAGCGGTGAAAAAGCGCAGTTGGTTATTGTGGATGCCTAGGTACAGTCCCAACTGCTGACTCCAGCGCCAGCCTTGCTCCGTCGGTTCTAAGGGGCGATAGGTGCCATCCACCAAGTGAAAGCCTTCAAACTCCAGACTGTAGGGGTCAAACCAAAAGTAGTCTGGGGTGCGGAAGGTGTCTTGATAGATTTGCTTT
>FQKF010015985.1_pt1 | contig 10458 bp, 10 predicted proteins | sample 1504521 | NCBI WGS metagenome assembly FQKF01 (sample SAMEA4475357, study PRJEB15587) | soil metagenome | biome: Soil; feature: Field | place: India | collected 2015-03-11 | depth 0 m
GTTGCAGGCGATGAATACCGGCCACGATGGCTCGATGACGACGATCCACGCCAATACGCCGCGTGATGCCATCAGCCGTATTGAAACTATGTGTTTGATGGCAGGCATGGATCTGCCCGCGCGCGCTATCCGTGAGCAGATCGCTTCCGCTATTCACGTCTTCGTCCAACAGTCACGGCTCAAAGATGGTTCGCGCAAGGTGACCCAAATCACTGAAGTTTCGGGTATGGAAGGCGATGTGGTCGTCTTGCAGGATATTTTCGTCTTTGAGCAGACCGGTATTGATGAGAAGGGCAAGATTGTGGGCCAATTGCGCCCCACTGGGGTGCGACCGCGATTCCTCGAGAAATTCGAGGCGCTCAATATCTTCTTGCCGCCAACCATCTTTGGTTCGTCGGAGCGATTCAGCTTCTAAGCATCCCGTCTACCTCCGGCGCTAGAGGGAGGCGTCGATCCTATGGATGTCTTGTTATCACCAGAGATGATGCCGGTCACGTTAGGCGTATTAGGTCTCTTGCTGATCGTGCTGCTGGCCGTGGTGGTGGCGCTGATGCGACCGTCAGCCACGGTTGATGTGGCCCAGCGCCTTGAGACGTATGCCGGCGGTAAAGCGCAAGAACGGCCTAATGAGCCTGTTACGCGCCAAGCGATCGAGCGGATTGATGCCGTTGTTTCACGGAGTAAGCAGGGTAGCTCGATCAAGAATGAGTTGGCGCGGGCCGATCTGAAACTCACTGTGGCCGAGTTTATGGGCCTGAAATTGGGTGCTGCCCTGCTCGGCGTGGTGTTTGGCATGATCTTGGGGCGGGCTGATGTGCGCGCTCAAGTGGCTGCCGCACTGGTTGGCGCGATTGTGTTTTCGTTTCTGCCTAATATGTATGTGAGTTTTCGCGCCAAACAACGGGTCAAGGCGTTTAATAACCAGTTGGGTGATGTCATCACAATGATGGCAAATGCGCTGCGCGGCGGCTACAGCTTTTTGCAGACGCTTGATATGGTCTCGCGTGAGGCGCCCGCCCCCGCTTCGACCGAGTTTCGCCGAGTGGTGCAAGAAGTTGGTCTCGGTCGCTCGACCGAAGAGGCATTGCAAAACCTGCTCCGGCGCGTTCCCTCTGATGACCTCGATCTCTTGATTACCGCCGTTAGCATTCAGATGGAGGTGGGCGGTAATCTCGCTCAAGTCCTTGATACGATCGGTCATACTATTCGTGAACGGGTGCGTATTAAGGGTGAAATATCTACCCTCACTGCGCAAGGCCGGATTTCGTCGTGGATTATTACTGGCCTGCCGATCGCCTTGGCGACGTTTATTACGGTCGTTAATCCTGATTATATGGCCCCCCTGTTCACGTTTGGCATGCCGCCGGAGGCGTGGTGTTGCATGCCAGTGACGTCGTTGGTGATGATCGCAATGGGCTATTTTGCGATCCAGAAAATTATCGATATCGAAGTGTGAGGTGCAGCTATGATCGATATCTTGATTATCGCCGGAATCGTAGCGGTCGGAGCTGCGCTGATCATCGTTGCGGTTCGCCAGATGAATCAATCACGGGCGATCAGCGAACGTCTCGATCAGTATACTGATGTGTCGCTGTCGCTCGAAGAACTAGAGTTGCAGCAGCCGTTTCGCGAACGGGTGCTCGTCCCGATGTTTCGCGCTCTGCTGAATACGCTAGGCCGCTTTGGCCTCAAGCAGAATCAGGAACGGTTGAAGACGAACCTGCAATTGGCCGGCAATCCCGGCAATATCTCGCCCAATATGTTCATTGGCTTGCGCATGGCGCTGGCAATTGTGTTGATGATGGTGATGGGGTTGTTGGTGATTGGCCGCCTGCCGTTTATGCAAGCCTTGATGGGGACGCTGATCGCAGCGATGATTGGGTATACGTTGCCCGGGATTTGGCTCGATCGGAAGATCAAAGAGCGTAAGAAGAATATTCTGAAGGCGCTGCCCGATGCGCTTGATCTGCTATGTATCAGCGTTGAAGCGGGGTTGGCATTTGATTTGGCCTTGCAGCGGGTCGCGCAGAAGTGGGATAATGAATTGTCACGGGAATTCCAGCGCGTGTTGCAAGATATTCGCCTTGGCCGCACCCGTCGCGAGGCCCTGCGCGATCTGGCCGCTCGCACCGGCGTCGATGATGTGCAAACCTTCGTTTCCGCGGTGATACAGGCTGATCAGTTAGGTGTGTCAATGTCGAAGATTCTCCGCATCCAGTCTGATCAGTTGCGTGTACGCCGGCGCCAACGCGCGGAAGAGGCAGCCCAAAAGGCGCCAGTGAAGATGCTGATCCCGATGGTCTTCCTGATCTTCCCCGCTTTGTTCGTGGTTATCCTTGGCCCGGCAGTGCCGCGGATTATGAGCGCGTTAGGAGCTATGGGCGGATAAGTAGGCAGTGATGGTGCAAGTCGTTAACCAAACTCGTGGCGCTATCCTCGCTCGGCGATGCGAGGTGGCGCGCACCTTTTTACGTCGGGGTCGTGGCTTGTTAGGACGATCGTCATTGCCGGCAGACAGTGGTTTGTTGATCGAACCATGCAGTAGTATTCACATGCTCTTTATGCGGTTTCCGATCGATGCTATTTTCGTCGATAGACAGGGGCAGGTCGTGGCGCTCTATCCGTCGTTGCCGCCATGGCGGCTCTACGCTGGAAACCAGCGCGCGCGCTATGTGCTTGAGCTGCCGGCAGGGGTGATTGCGGCCACCCAAACCGCCATCGGTGATCAGATTGTGGTGCAGCCGGCAGAGTAAAGATTCGGCTGATTCACGGTATCAATTGGCCACGCAGAAGACAGTTCTGTTGTGGGAAGCATGATTTCGTTGAGATTGGCCTCTCTCGTTTATGGAGTGCGGCAGTATCACTGCCGCACTCTGCATATCTCACATTGCAGCTTTACCCGTGATGAGAGGTTGCCGGGATAGCGAAGTTAGCTCATCTAAACAATGAACTATTCCCAGATGTATTCGCGCTGGCTGGCGCCGTTGCTCGGCGTTGTTTTTGTCGCCCTCTATCTGCTCACATTCACCAAGGTGCATACGTATGATGCCCTCTCGTATGTTCTTGATGTGGATCGTAAGCCATGGCCAGAGTTGTTTCATCCCCATCACCTCCTCTATGGCCCGCTGGGGGCGTTGATCCGGTGGCTGGCGACCAGCTTCGGTTGGCAGGGCAGCGCCGAGCTGTGGCTGCAAGCAGTGAATGCCCTCGCCGGCGCGCTCGGTGTGGCGTTGCTCTTTTTACTTGGGCGCGCGGTGACTGGCTCGCCTATTGCTGCGCTGGCGGCGGCGCTGAGCGTTGGCTGGAGTTATGCCTATTGGTACTATGCCATTGAGGTAGAGGTCTACACCCTTGCCGCGGTTGCCCTGATCGCTGCGCTGTGGCTGCTGGCTGCCATTGCGCGCTGGCCACGCTGGCAGATGGCCTTTTGGCTGGGGGTAACGCACGGGGTGGCGGTGCTGGGCCACCAAACCAATGCTTTATTAGCGGTTCCGGCGCTGGTGACGCTTGGGTTGGCAGTGAGCAATCATCGTGACCGCCTGCGCTTGGCAATGGCCTATCTGCTGCCGCTGGGGTGCATCGTGAGTGGCGCGTACCTGTGGGTGGCGCTTGGCGTGAGCGGGATGCGCCGTTTGGATGAGGTATGGGCATGGTTGACCGGTTATGCCCGCACCGGGTTTTGGGGGGGCGCGATTGATGGCGCGAAGTTGGCCGGTTTGGGCAAGGGTTGGAGTGAAACGCTGGCCATGAACAGCGGCGCGATTGTCGGTGTGCTGGCATGCGCGCTGCTGCTGGCTGGGTGGCGTGGGATTGCCCGCTTGCCGCGCTCGTTGCTGGCCGGATTGCTGAGCTGGCTGCTCGTGTATGGCCTGTTCTTCCTTTGGTGGGAACCGGATAATATCGAGTTCTGGATCGCTAGCCTGCCGCCGCTGGCGGTGCTGTTCAGCGCAGCGTTGGCTACGCGCCACCCGCTCGATCGGTGGCGGGCAGGGGTGGCAGGTGGAACCGGGGTTGTTCTGGCAGTAGCGCTGCTGGTGCTCAATCTGCCGGCGATTGTGGAACGGGGTGATGCCAACCGCGATCTGCAACGCCGGATTGCCACGGCGCTTGCTGAGTTGAGCCAACCCGGCGATCTGATCATTGTGCCCGATGGTGTGCTCGAACTTTATCTACCGCATTACTGGGGGCGCGATACCGTCTATGGCCTTAATCAGGCAATGACGGCGAGCGGCGGTGATTGGCCGGCGGCTTGCGCCCTCATCCAACAACGGATCGAGACCGCCTTGGCGAGCGGCTATGCAGTGCTGATTGCCGATGAAGCGCAGCGACCGGTGCCTGCTCCACCCGGCCAACCGCCGACCCCGGCTGAGCGGTTTGGCTTGACCGTTGAGCAGGTGGCGGCCTGTTACGCCCCCTTCCAAGCCAAGTTGCGACCGGTGGCATTGGCTGATGATCTGCCGTCGTATCGCATGATCCCGCGCGCGAATGCGTTATTGTGGACGGATGGCTGGGATTTTCGCGCTGGACGTTGGGGTTGGCGCGCTGCCGGAGTGGTGGCTGAAGCCATGACGGCTGCCGGTTGGCAAGTGACGCCGGCCTTCGATCCGGTGCTGATCAGTCCGCCGTTGCTGTTCTCGCTGGCTGATGTGGCGGCGATCGAGGTGCGCTTGGCGGCGACAACCACTGCGCGCGATGCCCAACTCTTTCTGCTCGATCCAGCCGGCCAGACCAGCGAAGCGTATTCGCTCCGCTTTACCTTAACGCAGGGGGCGACGGTGACTACCTACCGGTTGGATGTCACCGCCTTGGCCGATCGGCTTGAGCTAGTGGGCGGGTTGCGCTTCGATCCGGTCAGCGCCGGTGATGGCGGAACAGTAATCGTGGAGTCGATCCGGCTGGTGCGGCGACCGGCCGGAGGTGGTGAATGACGGGTACCCGCTCATCTTGGCGCATTGCTGCTCTGTTCCTTATCTTGCCCGCTGAGCAGCAGGTATGCGTAGAGGAGGACGCCTGAACTGATCGAGACGAACAGTTTCAGAGCCAGTGGGAGGGTGGTGGGTGAAATAAAGGCTTCGATCAAACCGGCGACGACCAAGATCAAAGCGCAACCGATCAGCAACACCACGGCGCGCCGGGCAGCTACGACTAAGGCGCCGCGCCGGCTTAGCGTGTCGGGCCGGAGGATCGCCCAACCGAGTTGCAGACCGGCGCCGCCGGCGATAAAAATGGCGCTGAATTCGAGCGTGGCATGCGCGGCGACAAAGCCCCAGAGGTTGCTCGCAAAATCGAAGCGTTGGGCAATGCCGGCAACCGTACCCAATAGCAAGCCGTTTACGAGCAACACGTAGAGGGTGTACAACCCTAACGTGACCCCGCCGGCAAACGCTCTGATCGCCACCGTGATATTGTTGGTCATAATCTCGGCTGAAGCGGCGGCGGGGCCTTCATTGATCCGCAACCACCACTCTTCGCCGTTGCGAATCTGATTGACGATGAAATCAACCCCGGGCACGAAGGTTTCACCCAAGGCGGGATCGCGGAAGGCGGCAATAAACGAGGCGATCGCCGGCAACAGAAACACCAGCGCCGCGGTCAACGTCATCGGCCACGTGGCGCGGAAAGTGTGCGGCAAGGTATAGCGGAAGAAGGTGACCACCCGATTGGGTTCGGCGGCGCTGTAGCGATAGATCACTCCGTGAGCGCGCGTCACGAGCTGGTTGAGGTAGTTGGTAAGGGTATGATCGGGATAATCGCGGCGGGCAATGGCGAGATCGGTGCAGACTTGCCGGTACAGTTGGCCCAGCTCGCGCAATTCATCCGCCGGTAATTGGCCGATCCCGCCGTTTGCGCGGGTGATCAGCTCCTCAAGGCGTTGCCATACCTTATGGCGCTGGCGAATCTGGTGTTCAGGCGTGGTCATTGCCGGATACATGTGCCATTGGCGAGCGGTTGGCCAAGCAATGCCGCGGTCAACAAGGTGGGTTGCGGCCCGATGAGGTAGACTTCGAGGCCGGGCACGGTCTCGACCAAGCGCCACATCAATTCAAGCTTGCTCCGCATACCGCCGGTGACATCAGCGGCGCGCGATTCGCCGGCGCCGGCCAATACCTGCCCAATATTGGCGCGATTGATCAATGGAATTGGCTGGGCCGACGGGTCACGGTGCGGATCGGCGGTGTAGACCGCCGCCTCGCCGACCAGCACGATCCGGCGCGGTTGCAGCGGACTGCGGAGCGCCAGAAAGCTCAGCAGCGCTTCGGTAGAGATGATTGCGGTGCCTTGAGCCGTATCAAAGGCGACATCGCCGTGGATCACCGGCGCCAACCGGCGCTTGAGCGCCTCACTGATCGGCGTAGTTTCCCAATCGGTAATCTGGCCATTGGTGCTGCATAGCGAAGCCGACGGTTGCAAGCTGACCGCCGGCACGCCAGCGGCGAGCAAGGCGTCAACCACGATCCGGTTGAGACGTAGCGCTGCGGCAGCAGTGAGGGCAAAGCCGGTATGGTCAGCGTCGAGCGGTATTCCGCGATGAACGCCGTAGCGCGCCGCGTAATGATGGCCAAACGAGCCGCTGCCATGGCCAAGCACTAACGCCAGTGATGGATCGGCAGTGCGCGCCGCCGCCACGGCGCCGGCCAGCGCCTCGATCACGGGCACATCAGCCGCTTCACGCCCAGTCTTATCGGTAATGACCGAACCGCCAAATTTGACGAAGGTATACACGGCAGTTACGACGGAAAGATGATCAAAACACCTAAAACGGTGAGACCCCACAAGATAATGCTCAGCGCCAGCGGGAGATCTTGCAACACCAATTCTTCGGGTGCGCCGCCGCCATCGCGTTGATAGATCAGGTACAGATAGCGGAAAATGGCATAGACTACAAACGGGATGGTGATCATCAGCATTGGAAACGGCTCTTGGGGCGCAACTGGCGCCGAGAAGGCCGTCATGCTGTACGCCATCACGATGCTGGCGGTAACGATCGCCTGCATCTGATCGAGCAAGGGGATCGAGTACTCTTCGAGGATGCGCCGGTGGTTGCCGGCCCCGTCTTCAAGCAGTTTCAACTCGTGGCGGCGCTTGCCGATGCCAAGGAAGAGCGCCAACAATCCCATACAGACGATCAGCCACGGCGTGATCACAATATCGATCACCGCCGCGCCGGCCACGGCGCGCAAGATAAAACCGGCGGCAATGATGAGAATATCGAAAATCACGACATTCTTGAGCCAATAGCTGTAGAGGAAACCCTGCACCACCACGTAGAGGGCCAGCACGAGCGCAAAATCGAGATCGCCATCAAGCCAGACCGCAAACGGAAAGACTGAAACAATCAATATTGCTGCAGTTACGGCTGCGACAGCGGGGCTAAGTAACCCAGCCGCTAATGGGCGATGGCGTTTTTTCGGATGTGCCCGATCTTTCTCAATATCAACCAGATCATTGATCAGATAGATGGCGCTAGCCGCCATACTAAATGCGACAAACGCCCCGATCACGCGCAGGAGCTCAAGCGGTTGATTATACCAGAGACGCCCTTCAGAAAAGGCGATCGCGGCAAAGACGAACACATTCTTGATCCATTGTCGCGGGCGCATCGTGCGCACGAGTGCATGCAATGAACGGATGCTGAGCGGCGCAGTGCGTTCGATGGATTGGGTTCCGGAGAGATTGTTCATGCTTGCCTGTTAATGCCTTGGTACGATTAACTTGTCTTGATTGTACTCGACAAAGGCAACAATCGTCAACGCATGAGGAAGTATCGTGATAGTTAGTTCAGCACGTTAAAGTGCTTTCTCCCTATCTCCCTGTTCCCTATTGCCTGCCCCCCGCCTTGGTTGCCCGCGCCTCTACATTCGTGTACAATGACTGCCAGCTTTAGCGTGGCCATCCCGACGAACAACGTTATGCACGAATTGCTTATCGCCACCCACAATCCGGGCAAATTGCGCGAATTTGCCGCCATCTTCGCCGATCTCAACCTGCGCCTCTATTCATTGGCCGATCTCGGCATTACAACGGTGGTGGAGGAGACGGGGCAAACCTTTGCCGAGAATGCGCGGCTGAAGGCCGAAGGGTACTGCGCGCTCAGCGGGTTGCCAACCTTGGCCGACGATAGCGGTTTAGAAGTAGCGGCGCTCGGTGGCGCGCCGGGGGTGCATTCGGCCCGGTATGGCGGCGTGACCGGCCCGGCGCAGTTGCAGTATCTGCTTGACCAGATGCGCGATGTGCCGTGGCATCAACGGCTGGCTCGCTTTGTGTGCGTGATTGCGCTCGCCCATCCCAATCGTCCGGCCGAGCTGGTTGAAGGCACGTTGCCCGGTGTGATCGAGTTTGCCCCGCGCGGCAGCGGCGGGTTTGGCTATGACCCGCTCTTCTACGTGCTCGATGAAGATGCGACGCTGGCCGAGCTGAGTGCCGAGCGCAAGAATCAGATCAGCCATCGGGCGCAAGCGGCGCGGGCCGCGCGCGAGGTGTTGGCGCGCTGGCTGCATACATCACCATAGCACGACCTTTCTCGGCGTAGCGGAATGAAGGATGAGGGCAATATTGCTGGCGTACAGGGTTGGGCAAGCTAGTTGGAGGATCGTGTGTTGGTTGCGTCGTTAGCTTCAGGCAGCGCCGGCAATGCGCTGCTGGTGCAGGCGGGAGATGAGGCGTTGCTGATCGATGCCGGCATCTCGCTGCGCTCACTCGAACGATTGCTTGCCGAGCGCGGCGTTGCTCCCGCACAGGTGCGAGCGGTGCTGCTGACCCACGAGCACGACGATCATACCCTGAGCGCACTAGCGTTCGCGCGCCGGTACGGCGTTCCGGTGGTGACCAATGCGCCGACGTTGGCGGCGCTCGGTGAAACGGCGACGGCACCGGTCGCGGCTTTGCCCGTTGGTGAACGGGGCGCGATCGGCGCATTTAGCGTCGAGAGTTTTCGCGTGCCGCACGATGCTGCCGATCCGGTTGGGTATCGCGTACAGGCGGCGGGCGTGACGGTTGCGGTGGCCGTTGATTTGGGCAGTTGGGATGCGACAATAGTAGCCGCGCTCAGCGCGGCGGATCTGATTGTGATTGAAGCGAACCATGACCGCGAGTTATTGCCGTCTGCGCCGTATCCGCCGGCGGTACGCCGGCGAATCAGCGGGCCGCGCGGCCATCTCGATAACACGCAATGCGGCCAGTTGCTGGCCCAGATTGTTGCGAATGGTGCGCCGAGCGCTGTCTGGCTAGCCCACCTCTCGCGCCATGCCAACACGCCACCGGTAGCGGTAGCCGGGGTTGGGCGGGTGTTACGGCAGGCTGGCGTACAACGGATCCCGCACTTATATCCTCTGCCGGCACACGCGCAGCCGATCGCGGGCGGCATCCCGATCTGGCGCGCCAGTGAACGATGGCAGCAACCGCATCTGTTTGCATTTGATGAATCATGAGCTTTACTATCAGCAAAGGAGATGATCAATGCCGATCCAAAAAATGGATTACATCTGGTTCAACGGTGAGTTGGTGGAATGGGATAAAGCGACAATCCATGTGATGTCGCACGTCGTTCATTATGGTACCAGCTTCTTCGAGGGCATCCGCTGTTATGAGAAGCCGCAAGGCCCGGCGATCTTTCGCTTGACCCCGCACATACAACGGTTGATCGACTCGGCTAAGATTTATCGCACCACCATCCCCTACACCCTCGATCAATTGGTGGCGGCGGTCAAAGAAACGGTGCGCGCCAACCGGCTGCGTGCCGGCTACATTAGGCCGGTCGTCTTCCGCGGCTACGGCGAAATTGGCGTCAACCCGCAGAATAACCCGGTCGAAGTGGCGATTGCCACCATCGAATGGGGCAAGTATCTTGGCGCTGAAGCGATGGAGCAAGGGGTTGATGTGTGCGTTTCGTCGTGGAATCGCTTTGCGCCGAATACGATGCCGGCGTTGGCCAAAGCGGGCGGCAATTACATGAACTCGCAGTTGATCAAGATGGAGGCGCTGGCAAATGGCTATGCCGAAGGCATTGCCCTCGACGCCGATGGTCACGTGAGCGAAGGCAGCGGCGAAAACCTGTTTTTGGTGCGCAATGGAGTGGTGTACACGCCGCCATTGACGTCCTCGATCCTCAGTGGGATTACCCGCGATACGGTGATGACCCTCCTGCGCGAGATGGGGGTCGAGGTGCGCGAGCAGATCTTGCCGCGCGAGATGCTCTATATTGCCGATGAACTATTCTTTACCGGCACTGCTGCCGAGGTAACGCCGATCCGCTCGGTAGATCGCATCCCGGTGGGCTCCGGTCGCCGCGGCCCGATCACGGCTGCTGTGCAAGAGGCCTTCTTTGGCATTGTGCAAGGCGAGCGGCCCGATCGCTACGGCTGGCTGGAATACGCCTAGGATGAATCGCGTTGGCGCCGGCAGCGTATCGTTTCTCGTCCCGCCCCCCGGTGGAGTGCGGCAGTCCCCCTGCCGCACTTC
>FQKF010009699.1_pt1 | contig 10448 bp, 12 predicted proteins | sample 1504521 | NCBI WGS metagenome assembly FQKF01 (sample SAMEA4475357, study PRJEB15587) | soil metagenome | biome: Soil; feature: Field | place: India | collected 2015-03-11 | depth 0 m
CTGCGGAGCCGGACAGCCGGCCGGCTCTACAGCGCCTTTGCGTTAAGAATCTTTGCGTCCTCTGCGCCTTTGCGTTTTACCCCTCTGCGTCTTTGCTCGCTTGGCGCCTTTGCGGTAGCGAAACGCCGGGGTTGGGGTGCGAGCCTTAGTCAGCCAAAAAACTGTTGCAGTGCCGCTAGCGTATCGGCTGGCGCCTCTTCGGGCAAGAAATGGCCGCCGGGGACGCTATGGCCCTGCACATCGACGGCATACTCGCGCCAAACCTGCAACACATCGTAGCGTTTGCCGACAAAACCGTCGCTGCCCCACAACACCAGCAGCGGGCACAACACCTTGCGCCCGGCGCGGAAATCTTCATCGTCGTGCGTGAGATCGATGCTAGCCGCTGCCCGGTAATCGGCGCAACTAGCGGCAATTGCGGCGGGATCACGAAAACAGCGCACATACTCAGCTACTGCCTGATCGGTAAAAGCGGTGGGTGTCCGCCCCCAATGCGCCAGCTTGCTGCGCACCCAGAACTCAGGGTCAGTGCCGATTAGCCGTTCGGGTAACGGCGCCGGTTGGATGAGAAAGAACCAGTGGTAGTACGCCGTGGCAAAAGCGCGGTCAGCGGTGCAGTACATGTGATGGGTCGGCGCAATGTCGAGCACGGCGGCGCGTGTTACCCGATCAGGATGGTCGAGGCACATGCGATGCGTTACCCGCGCCCCACGATCGTGCCCGGCGACGGCAAAGCGGGTAAAGCCCAACTGTTCCATCACCCCGACCATATCGGCGGCCATTGTCCGTTTGCTATACGTTGCGTGCTCGGCATCGTCAGCCGGCTTGTCGCTATCGCCGTAGCCACGTAAGTCGGCGGCTACCACTGTAAACGACGTTGCCAATGACGGCGCAATCGCATACCACATCGCATGCGTCTGCGGGTAGCCGTGTAGCAACAGCAGCGGTGGCCCGCTGCCGCCGATCGCGCCGGAAATCGTCGTGCCGTTGATGGCTTGTCGAAATGGTACGAAACCGTCCAGAATAGTCACGTGACACCACCCTGTATGCTCTTTGCTATATCAGGTATAATCAATTGTATCCGAAACTAATAATCGTACCGGCGGATGAGCGTAAACAATCGTAAGGTTCGGGGAGGCAGCGGACAATGCACGACATTCTTGACGCGATCGACCGCTGGTTGGCCCGTGGCGAGCAGGTGGCGATTGCGACGGTAGTGCGCACGATGGGATCGTCGCCGCGGCAGGTGGGGGCCAAGATGGCGGTGTCGTCGGGCGGCGCAATGATCGGCTCGGTCAGCGGCGGTTGCATCGAGGGCGCGGTGTTTGAAGTATGCCAAGAAGCAATTGCCACCGGCCAAGCTCGCCTGCTCCATTTTGGCGTCGCCGATGAGACGGCATGGGAAGTGGGGTTGGCTTGCGGCGGTACGATTGATGTGCTGGTTGAGCCGCTGCGATAAAGGGTTGCTGCCGGCGCAGCGGGCGAGCCGCCTGCGCTCCCATGGCGCGCTGGGGGTGCGGTCCGCTGGCCCGCACGGCGCTGCCGGCGCAATGCTCGAGCTGCTCGCGCTCATCATGTGGGAATAGCAAACTATGTTTCAGTAAACTGTAGCTCCCTTTCTTTGACGACGGACGAGAAGGGGCGGCTGGATGAGGGTGCAATGTCGTATGAGCGCAATCTATGAACTGGTGCGCGACGCCGTGCGCAATGGCCGGCCATTGGCAACCGTCACGGTGCTGGCCGGCGGGCCGGTCGGGGCTAAGCTGGCCGTGACACCCGATGGCCAAACCTTTGGCGATTTGGGGGATAGCAATCTAACGGCGCAAGCAGTGCAGGCAGCGCTGCCTTTGCTGGCCCAAGGCGATACCCAAGCGATCACGCTGGCCTCTGGCGCGACCGTCTTTATCGAGAGTTTTGTGCCGCCGCCAACCCTCTTTATGGTCGGCGGGGTGCATATCAGCATCGCGTTGGCGGCGCTGGCCAAAGTCGTTGGCTTCCGCACCGTCGTGATCGATGCCCGTGAGGCGTTTGCCACTGGTGAACGATTTGCCCATGTTGATGAACTCGTCGTCGCGTGGCCCGATGAGGCACTTGCGGGCCGGCTCGATGCGCGCAGCAGCGTAGCCGTGCTCACCCACGATCCCAAGCTCGATGACCCAGCCTTGCGAGTGGCATTGCGCTCACCAGCGCGCTATATTGGCGCACTGGGCAGTCCCAAGACCCATGCCCGCCGCCTTGAGCGGCTGGTCGCCGAAGGGTTTACTGCCGAGGAATTGGCCCGCATCCACGGCCCGATCGGCCTGCCGATTGGCGCGAAGACACCAGAAGAGATCGCACTGAGCATTTTGGCGCAAGTGGTGCAAGTTGCCCGGCGCGGCAAGCCGGCATAATTGGCAACGCACAAGAGACACGGATATACCCGGATGGGGCAATGGATGCAGTCCGATGTCGTTATTGCTGGAAGCTGCCATTGTCTACGTTGAATATGCGCTTGGTGCTAGCGAGGAGACCTGACCATGCCGCCGCTTGATCGCCGTCAAGCCGAATTGCTCTACGAAGGCGCACAGGCGCTGGTGCGCGGGGATAAGGAACGCGCGCGCGAGTTGCTGCTGGAACTGGTGGAATTAAACGAACAAATCCCGGAAGCGTGGCTTTGGCTGAGCGGTGCGGTTGACGATCCCGCCGATCAGCGGGTGGCGCTGGAAAATGTGCTGGCGCTTGACCCCGACAACCCCTATGCCCGAGAAGGCTTGGCGTACCTTGATGCGCAGGGGTGAACGCATAGCTTGAGGGCATAGATAACTGGGTCAGTGCGGCGGTATCACTGCCGCACACCATAATGAATTGTCATCGCGCGGGTGTAATGTGGTTATGGAAACCGGTGCGGCGCGGCTCCTCATCAAATCGCCCGTATACCGTGATAGGACACTTATGGCGTGCGGAAGTCAAACTGCCGCACGCCATAGTGAATTGCTCTCGCGCGGGTGTAGTGTGATTATCGACCACCCCTAGCGACACGCACGACCGTGCTCAACGTGCATGCTATTGGGCAGCATTCGGTGATATGCCGCCTCTGCTTACCCCGCCAGCGCTTGCCCGACCCAATACGTATGCCGGCTGACCGTCACCATCCCGCGCACAGCGATGCCCTCGACCGGAGTGACTTCCGCTTCATTGACTAAGACAAGGGTAGGTTCGACGCCGGGGAAGCGCATCTTGTAGGCGGCAATCGCCGCGGCGATCTTCTGCGCTACCGGTGTTTTCGGGTTGTCGTCGTACCACATCAAGAAGGGTGGCTGCCGGCGTGTGAAGGTTTCACTACCCGGTGCGGGAGCGGCTGCTACGGGTGCCAGCGTCGTAACGGGTGCGCTGGCTGGCGCTGATGATTTACGAGCCATAACCGATCTTCTTTCTCTCAGATTGCAGAAACGAGCATCCGCAACGGCGTGAGTCACGATCCTCCTCCTAGCGTCACTTACGTTGGCGCAGGAGATGGTTGCTCAGGCCCTAGCAGTTGGCGGCTGCGCTTGCCCCCTTGCAATAACCAGCGATCAAGCGCGTCGCAACGTGCTGTTATCCTCACCCCAAGGGCGCGCTTAGACGGGGGCAATGGCATGAAGATATGCGCCAGCGCCGGATTACCAGCGCGACCAGTGCCCTCGCTCGTGTTGCCGGTACCACCGGCCCGTTGCCAGATCGTGGATCAAGGTCTGCTCGCCGCCGTCGGTGCAACGTACCCGGTAGTAGCGTAAATCGCCGTCGTGCCGGCACACATCACGAATCCAGACAACGCTGCTGACCCGCTGCACGCGATCATCGTGGCGGAAGGCGGCTGGCAGGAAGCCAAACCGTAAGGCAAGCAGTTCGATTGGTTCGCTGCGCGGCGGGCAACGCATCCGTTGCGGCGCCGGTTGATAGGCCGCCTTTTGTAACGTTTTCCAGCTCAGCATCGCATTCCCCCGGTGTTGGCATGGCTGCTGAGCTGAAGTATATCAGAACATTTGTTCAATGTCAAGCCGGATCGGGGCGTTCCCAATCGCCGCTGCGCCCGCCTCGCTTGGCGATCAGGCGAATCCCATCAATCTGCATCAGCTTATCAACCGCCTTGCACATATCATAGATCGTCAGCGCCGCAATGCTCACCGCCGTGAGCGCCTCCATCTCCACCCCGGTCTGGCCAGCGCAACGCACCGTCGCTTCAATCTCCAGCGCGTTGCCAGCGGGGTCAGGGGTAAACGTAACGCTGGCATGGTTGAGGTTGAGCAGATGGCAGAGCGGAATCAGTTCGGACGTGCGTTTGGCCGCCATGATCCCCGCCACCCGCGCCACCGCTAGCACGTCACCCTTCGGCATCCCCCCGCTCATAATCAGACTGAGCGTCGCCGGCTGCATGATCACCCTCCCGCGCGCAATCGCTTCGCGCGCGGTGATCGCCTTGTCGCCGACATCAACCATCCGCGCATGACCCGCAGCATCGAGGTGGCTCAGTTCGTTCCCTGACTCGCTCATGGGTTCCTCTCTGAATATCGATTTGATGACCTTTACCCATCCATTCGCTCAAATATTCTACTCGATCTCTGCTAGTACGCGCATTTCAACCAAATTGTTGCGTTTTTAGATGCTTTGGCCGCTTGAAACTGGGTGCTAGGTCGGCTATAATGTGGCGGCGGGTGGGGAAAAGTGGGGAAAAGTGGGCAACTTTCCCATCTACGTAGGAGTAACGGGCGTGTTTCTGGGGACGCACGAACATACCATCGATGAGAAGGGCCGGCTGGCAATTCCGGCCCGCTTTCGCGCCGATCTGGCCGGTGGGATGGTCGTGACCCGCGGTTTTGACCGTTGTCTGCTGATTTTCCCCTTGCCGTTCTGGAGTGATTTGACCCGCCGGGTCAGTGCACTGTCGTTGACCGATGAAGATGCGCGCATGTTGCGCCGGTTGCTGTTTGCTAACGCTTCCGAGCAAGAAATGGATCGGCAGGGGCGGATTTTGCTGCCCCAGAGCTTGCGGGAAAACGTCGATTTGGCCGATCGGGCAGTGTTGGTGGGTCTTGATACCTTTATTGAGGTGTGGGCGCCTGATCGCTGGCGCGAGGTCGAAGAGCGGCTCGCCAGCCAAGGCCCGCGCTTCGACGAACAGATGCGAAAGTTGGGGATTTGATGGTGGTCACGTTCCAACATACGCCGGTGTTGCTGGCTGAGGTAGTAGCGGCTCTCGCGCCGCGGCCCGGCGGTCGCTATCTCGATGCGACCGTTGGCGGCGGCGGGCATGCGCTGGCGGTGTTGCAAGCCGCCCAACCCGGCGGGGTGTTGTTGGGGATTGATGCCGATCCGGCAGCGCTGGCTGCTACTGCCGAGCGGCTGGCCGAGGCCGGTCTCGGCCAACAGGCCGTCTTGCGTCACGGATCGTTCGCCGATCTGGCGGCTTTGGCCGCTGAGGCCGGTTTTACCGCCGTCGAAGGCATTCTGTTCGATCTGGGGGTGTCGTCGTACCAGCTCGATACGCCGGAACGCGGTTTTTCGTTTGCCGCCGATGGCCCGCTCGATATGCGGCTTGACCCGACCCAAGGCCCGACGGCGGCTGATCTGGTGAATCACTTGAGCGAGCGCGAGCTGGCCGGCATCATCTTTCAGTATGGCGAAGAGCACGCGGCGCGCCGGATTGCGCGCGCGATCGTCGAACGCCGGCGCTCGCAGCCATTTCAATCGACTGCCGATCTAGCGGCGGTGGTGGCCCGCGCCGTGGGTGGCCGTCACGGTCGGATCCATCCGGCCACTCGCGCGTTTCAAGCGTTGCGAATCGCGGTCAATCACGAGCTTGACCGGTTGGCGGCGGCGTTGCCGCAGGCGGTCGCGCTGCTCGCCCTTGGCGGTACGTTGGCGGTGATCAGTTTTCATTCGCTCGAAGATCGGATCGTCAAGCAGTTTCTGCGCGCTGAGGCCGCCGGTGAAGCGCCGCGTTTAGCCATCATCACCAAGAAGCCGGTGGTGGCCAGCGCTGCGGAAGTTGCCGCCAATCCGCGGGCGCGGAGCGCCAAATTGCGCGTTGCCGTTCGGATTGCGTAACGAGGGCGGCTAGAAGAGGAAACACGATGGCAGTCAGAAGCGACCAGATTCCTGCTCTGTTGGGGCGAGTGCGGCTGCGCCGGATCGATCTCTCGCGGTACCTTAAGCTTGATGGCGCACGCTATATGCTGCTGCTGGCGCTGATCTGCTGCCTGTTGAGCGTGCTAACTCTCTTGCAGAGCGGATTGGTGGCGCGGATGAACTACGAGCTGGTGGAGCTGCGCCAGCGGCAGGTGCAACTGACCCGCGAGTATTCGCAGTTGCAAGAGCAGATGGCGCGGGTGCAGTCGGTCGAGGCGCGCCTCAAACGGGCCGCCGAATTGGGTTTCCGCCAACCAACGCCTGATCAGTTGCGCTATGTGCGCATTCCAAATCTCCCGAGTCTCGATGAGTAACGAGCTATGGCTGCTACCACTCGCCGGACACATTCGACCACTTCCACCACCGCTGTTACCCCGCCGGTCGGGCGTCTCGCCCGCTGGCGGTTGCAAGCGTTGTTAATTGGTTGTGTGGTGATCACGCTGATTGTGACCGTGCGGTTGGTCGATTTGCAAGTGGTGCGCAGCCAAGAGTTGGCCAACAAAGCGCGGCTCGAGATTGAAACGCCGGTGTTGCTGGCCCCGCGCCGGGGCCAAATTACTGACGCGAAAGGCACGGTGCTGGCGATGGATGTCGAACGGCAAAGCCTGTTTGCTATTCCGCCGCAGGTGCCGGCTGACCGTAAAGCTGAGATTGCCTTGCTGGTCGCTGGACTGACCGGCTCCCCCGCCGAGCCGATCTTGTCGGCGCTTCGCTCTGACCGGCAGTGGGTGCGCTTGGCGCGCTGGCTTGAACCAGAGGTGGCGGCGCAAGTGGCCGAACTCAAGCTGCCCGGTCTGCGGCTGGTCTACGAGCCGATGCGCTTCTACCCGCAAGCGATCACCGCGGCGCAGGTGGTCGGGGCGCTGAATTTGAACGGCGAGGGGATTAGCGGGATTGAGGCGTATTACGATCAGCTTTTGCGGGGGACGGAAGGCCGGGTGGAGGGTGAGTTCGATCCGGCCCGCAACCCGATTGCCACCAGCCTCTCGCGCACCCTGCCGCCGCAAGACGGCGCCAACCTGCAATTGACGATCGATCCGTTCATCCAGCAGGTGGCCGAGCGCGAGTTGAAACAGGCGATTGACGAGCAGAATGCCGATGGCGGGTCGGTGATCGTGCTCGATCCGCGCACCGGCGCGATCCTCGCGATGGCGAGCTGGCCGTTCTTTGACCCCAACCGCTGGCAGGAATACCTGCCGGAGGTGTACGGGCGCAATCCGGCGATTGGCGTGGTCTATGAACCGGGCAGCACATTTAAGATGTTTACGGCGAGTGCGGCGCTCAGTTCGGGTGCGGTGACGATAAATACCACGGTTAATGATCCGGGGTGGGTGGTGCGCTATGGCCGCACGCTGCGCAATTTCGACGGCGCGCCGCGCGGGGCGCTGACGCTGGCCGGCATGCTCTACTATTCGAGCAATGTGGCGGCGTTGCAGTTTAACGAGCTGACCGGCCCGGAAGCGTTTTACCGCACGCTGACCCGCTTCGGCTTCGGCCAGCCGACCGGGGTTGATCTGGCTGGCGAAGAGAGCGGGATTGTCAATTTCTACGGCGGCGCGGGCTACAATCCGCTGACCTTTTTGATCAACGCCTACGGCCAAGCGATTTCGGTGACGCCGTTGCAATTGGTGCAGGCGGCGGCGGCCATTGCCAATGATGGCGTGATGATGCAGCCCTACGTTGTGCAACAGATCTGTCGCAACGAAGAGTGTGTGCAGACCAAACCGCAGGTGGCTGGCCAGCCGATCGAGCCGGAGGTGGCCCGCGCGGTGCGCGAGATGTTGGTCGAGGCGGCCAACCACTATGCCCCGGTCATCTGGGGGCCGCGTACCGGTAATTGGCGTGACCAATGGCTCGTGCCCGGCTACCGGGTCGGGGCCAAGACTGGCACCGCGTCGATCCCGTTGCCCGGCGGCGGCTATGACCCCACCTATACCATCGGTTCGGTGTTGGGGATTGCGCCGGTTGATGAGCCGCGCTTTGTGGTGTTGGTCAAGATCGATCGCCCGAAAAAAGATACGCTCGGCGTGTTAACCGCGATTCCGGTCTATTACAACGTGGTCGATCAATTGTTGCGGTACGCGCATGTGCCGCCAGATCGGTCACTCGTCAGTCCGGGACAACCGTAGGTATTGGTATGGCGTTCGCTCTCTCAGCTTGGTATCAGCCGCCGCCGCTCAATCGAAGTGAGCGGAAGGGAGATGCTATAATGGCCTCCGCGAGGCGCTTGGCGCGCAAGGTGACGTTGGGAGGGCGACTTGATCAGGCTCGACAATTTATTGTATGGGGTGCAACCGCGCGCGACGCGGCAGGCGGTGGCAATGCCGTCGCCGTGGGATGGCCGGCTGATCGGCCCAGTGGTGACCGATTCGCGCGAGGTGACGCCGGGATCGCTCTTTGTGGCGCTGGCCGGCGAACGCACCGATGGGCATCGTTTTTTACCCGATGTGGTGGCGCGCGGTGCGGCGGCAGCGTTGGTGTCGCCGGTGACGCTCGCGGCGTTGGCTCCCGATCTGGCGGCGGCAGCCCGGCCATGGCGGTTGATCGAGCCAACCCAAAGCGCGTTGTTGGCGAACGTTCCGCTTGAGGCGTGCCTCCTCATCGCTGTAGACGACCCGCTGCAAGCGTTGCAGCGCGTGGCTGTCTACCATCGGCGGACGTTCACGCCAACGGTGATTGGTATCACCGGCAGCGTGGGCAAGACCTCGACCAAAGAGGTCGTCGCGGCTGTAGTAAGCCAGCGATTGCGAACCTTAAAAAGCCAACGTAGCTTTAACAGTGATGTGACATTGCCGGCTACCTTGCTCGGGCTGACTGCCGACCATCAAGTGGCAGTGCTCGAGATGGGGATGTGGGCGGCGGGCGAGATCCGCTTCTTGGCGGCGCTCGCTCGCCCCCACATCGGCATTGTGACCAATGTCGGCCCATCGCACCTCGAACGGCTCGGCAGCATCGAGGCGATTGCCAATGCAAAAGCGGAATTGCCTGAGTCGTTGCCGGCTGATGGCTGGTGCATCCTCAACGCCGATGATCCGCGGGTGGCGGCGATGGCGACGCGCACGCCGGCGCGGGTGCTGACGTATGGCTACGCGCCGCACGCCGATGTGCGCGTGACTGATGTGATCAGCTATGGCCTGTACGGGATTGAGCTCACGGTCGTCTATCAAGGCGCGCAGCATCGTTTGCGCACCCCCTTGATTGGGAAGCACCACGCCTATACGGCGCTGGCGGCTATCGCGGCAGGTTTGGTGCTCGGTTTGGATTGGGAAGCGATTACCGCCGGTTTGCGCGCACCCGGTGAACAGTTGCGCCTGCGGGTGGTGCAGAGCCAGACCGGGGTGACGATTATTGACGACACCTACAATGCGGCGCCCTTGTCAACAATCGCTGCGCTGAACGTGTTGGCCGAAACGCCGGGTCGCCGGATCGCCGTGTTGGGTGAGATGCTTGAATTGGGGGCGGCAACCGCAGAGGGGCACCAGCAAGTGGGTGCTGCCGCTGCCCAGACCGCTGATTGGTTGGTGGCGGTTGGCCGGCAAGCGCAGACGATGGCTGAGGCGGCGCTCGCGGCTGGTATGCCGCCCGAGCAGGTGGCAATCTGTCCTGATAACGAATCGGCGATCGAACTGCTCAATCAGATGATCCGCTCTGGTGATTGTCTGCTTATCAAAGGATCGCGCGGTGTGCAGATGGAAACAATCGTTGCCGCGCTCCAAGCCTGAGCGTTACCCCATGACAACAGGAGAAGTTGCGTGAGCGTCCTGCGTGCAGTGTTGGTTCAAGATATGGCGCGCGCCCTGTTGCTCGCCGCTGCTGCGTTTGCGCTAACCCTGATCGTTGGCGCGTGGTGGGTGCAGTTTGCCCGTAAACACAAGCTGGGCAAGCGCATCCGGCCCGATGGCCCGCAGAGCCATCTGGTCAAGGTGGGTACGCCGACGATGGGTGGGATTATGATCGTCAGCACCGTGGTGGTGTTGACCGCGCTCTTCAATCTGGTTGATCGCTGGTCAATGCTGTTGCCGATCGGTGTGATGGTGAGTTTCGCCGTCTTAGGCGGAATCGATGATTGGTTGTCACTGACCGGCTCGCGTTCCAAGACGCATGGTTTCACGGCCAAGTTTAAGTTTTGGATCATGATGGCGGTGGCCTTCTTCGCCAGTCTGGCGCTCTATTTGCCGCAGCCTTATGGGCTAGAGCACGAAGGCTTGGTGCAGATCCCCTTCGTCGGCCAAGTCAATATCGGGCTGTGGTTTATCCCGATTGCGGTGCTGATCATCGTGTTCATCTCGAACGCGGTGAATATT
>FQKF010032128.1_pt1 | contig 10418 bp, 8 predicted proteins | sample 1504521 | NCBI WGS metagenome assembly FQKF01 (sample SAMEA4475357, study PRJEB15587) | soil metagenome | biome: Soil; feature: Field | place: India | collected 2015-03-11 | depth 0 m
GTTCAGTTGAATTTCACGACTGTTATCGAAAACCAACTCGATGCGGGCACCGGCATAGTTTTCCGAAAAGAATCGTTCGCGAGCCGAAGCGTTGTTAACGTTGAAATAGTTCGTGCGGTCGTGTCTCACAAATCCTGTTCCCCTTAGACTTAAAACGGGATTAAAAGGATATTTCAGCGTGTAGGAAATCGAATGAATTCCCGTTCGGAAAGGGTAAAAGCCGCTTTCCAAATCCACACCCGAAAGATGCTGTCGATGCACGGTGATTTTATGATCGAAAAGCTTTTTGCGGTTTTCATACGAAATCAACACCTCATTGTTCCATCCGCCATAGGTAAAAAGTTCGCCGATATTTGAAAAACGGAAAGCGCCGATAAGCTGGTGGTCTTCCATTAAATCGCTGAAGCCGATTTTGTTCAAAATGTTAAAATCCGGATTAAGATAGATGGGATATCCGAAAGAAAAACGCTGATAATTGGCTCCTAAATAGGAACGGTCCAGTTGTGTGGAAATAAAATCTTTGTAAAATGTAACGTAGTAATTTTGTTGTATGGGAATTTTTATTTGGTCGGAATGGGTTGGTTTTTTTAATGTATCTTTCTTGTCCGGAGCGTCTCCGAACATTTTTTTCTTAAGCGTGGTGTCATCGGAAAAAACATAATTGTTGAAGTTTAAACCTTTTTGATTCTTATCATCGGAAGGCGCTTCTTCCTGCACTTTAGGCTTCAGGTTCGATGTGGAGGAATTGTAGTAGTGCGGGCTGAAAGAGGCGGGCTTGGGCATGTTTTTAAACCAGGTGTTGAGGGGCTTTTTAACAAGGGAATTTGTGTCGATTTTTTTGATAAAAATAAAATCCTTTCCGTTATAGTGCGTGGTGCCAAGCAGCACACCGGATTTGTCCGATGAAAGGGTGTAATCTAAAAGATTTCGGTCGGTGTTTTCAATGGCCGAAGGGTTAAAGAAGTAACGGTAGTGTTCGGTGGTGTCCACATAAGCAATGGTACTGTCGAAGCGGGCTTTATAGAGGTTATAAATGCCGTTTTCATTGCTGACGTACAATATGTTGTTTTTATATGCCGAGGGTTTTCGTTCGTCAACCTGAGGCGTTTGCGTGATGCGAATGAGGGCAATGTTTTTTCCCAGATACCGCGCCATATACAAATCGTGCTCCAAAGGCTGCTTGGCCAGATAATTTTCGTCATCGACTTTTCTGAGGGTGTCTTCTTTACGGTTGCTGGAAAATATGATTTTGTCGGGGCCTAAAAAAACCGGGTCGGCATCGTCCCAACAGTCGTTAGTAATGGCTTCAAGCCCGCTGTTGTTCAGTGTGAAAACAAAAATGTCGCTTTGGGGCTTTCCCTTTCTGACGCCGCTGATAACCATTTTTTTTCCGTCGGGGCTGAACGAAAATGCGTTGATTTTTTCAAATCCGGGCAGATACCGCATATTGTGTTTTTTTTCTTCCCAATCATAGGTGTGTATGACAAGTTGGTCTTTTTTTTCGTAAACCATGAAAAGAAGGGGAGCCGAAGGATGAAAGCGGAGCAACGGGTAGTTGTGGTCGGGAACCTGTTCCAGCAGATAGCCGAGCCTAAGAATTTTTTTCTTCTTATTAAAAGGATCTTCGGAAACATAAACCTTATACTTGCTTAATTCGTTTTCCACCCAGGCAGCCTTTTTACCGTCGGAGGAGATGGCGGCGTGGAAATATTTTTTTTCCGGGTGGTATTTTCTTACGACGCTGTTGTTTTGAATGCGGGACGTGCGCGCCGAGTCGCGGCTCAGATAAATTCTTCTTTGGTGGGTTTCGGTTAATTCCTGCAATAAGGAATTAAAGCCTGTTCCCAATACAATCAATATGGCATTATCAATGGAGTGGGTGATTTTTGTCATATAAAGAATGTTGGGAATAACGCTTTCTCCGTAAATATCGGCCAGATAGAACCAAAAAGCATGTCCGGCCCTTTCGGCTTGTGCCCCCTTCAGGCGATTGAGCTTGTCGAAATCGCCGAATTTTAACATGTCATACAGGTAATTGTCCATTTCGGCATTCCAGCCCTTCGAAAGAAAAGATGCCAGGCCCTTTACGTACCATTCGGGCAGATTCTCGGCCAAAGATGAACGCAGCATTTCGCGTAAGCTTCCCTCGTTCAGGATGTTTTTAACGTAAAGTTCGGCCAGGTTATACCGCAACTGAACTTCCATTTCGGCCAAACTGCCGTTAAAAAACACAAACACCTTGTCGCCCAGCGAGCGGCTGGTACCCCCTGTGTTACCGGCAGTTTCTCCTAAGCTGATGCCGATATTGCTCTGCTTAAAATCTTCCTGATTGTTGAATACAAGGATGTTAATTTTATCATCGGGGAAAAAGTCCAGGCGCTGCGAAAGATTTCGAATTTCCCGGTCGGCCGCCACAGAAATATATTTCGCAAGTCCCCCGCCCCCTGCATAGCTGTATACCCTGTATTTTTCAAAGTCAAAATAGGTCCAGTTAAAAGGTTGGCGTTGAACCCGGTTTTTCCCAAACTCCATTTGCAGGCCATAGTAATATTGGCCAAAAGCTGGGCGTAAAACGAAAAACAACAGTATGTAAATCCCGATTTTTTTCAGGAATATAAAATTACGAAAAAATGAAATAGGTGTATTTTTGCACGATACAAATGATTTTTCGAAAACTGTTTTTTTTAATTTCCCACGAAATCCGAACCGACATTCGTCGAAAGGCCGAAATGTTCGGGATATTGTTGTATGGTTTTTCTTTACTTTTTTTGGTGGGTTATTCCGCACAGTCCGTTAAGGATACAAAAACGGCCTTGATTTTGTTCTGGATGGTGGTGGTTTTTTCATGCCTTTTCGTGAGCAGAAAATCGTTTTCCGACCTTAATTCGGGATCAAGAGCCATCATATTTACGTATTATCATCCGCTGGAATTTTATCTGTCCAGATGGCTCTATGCCTGGGTTATAAATTTTTTTTCGGCCATGTTGTTTTCTGTTTTTTTTGCCGTTTGGTTCGGTATGGATTTTTTTTCATCATCCGACGGCTTATTTTTTCTTTTCAGCGGCATAACCGCCATGCACACGGTTTTGTTTTTATCGGCCTCCTTCGGCATGATACACGAAAAATCCGCAACGCTTTCCTTGTTGACGGGAATCCCATTAATCATACCCGTTATGATGACTACGCTTAAAGCCGGGTTTTATTTGGCCGACGGCACCTTCGGGGTTTTTGGCGAAAATTTAATAAGCATGTTGTGGGCCATAACGGGGATTTCGTTTGCCCTGTCCCTTGTTTTATTTCCGTATCTTTGGAAGCCCTGAATGAAGCCCATACCCTTTGCTTATAAACTGACAACCGCGGCTCTGCTGTTGTATTCGTTTATTTATGGTCTTTTGGTGGAAGTGCCGGCTTTGCCCATATTGAACGAAACCATCCGCAATTTGTTTTATCATGTACCGGTTTGGTTTTCCATGATGTTTATGGCGGCGGTGGCAGCGTATAATTCGGTGTTCTATCTTTTGCGAAAGGATTTGTCTTACTTTGAAAATGTCTATGCGGCCTCGTTAATGGTTCTGTTTTTTTCCGTTCCGGGTTTGCTTACCGGAATGCTGTGGGCGAAATTTACATGGGGCACATGGTGGACGTTTAATGAGCCCAAGCTGAACGGCGTGGCCATGAGTATATTGATTTATTGTATTTTTTTCCTGCTGGTTATGGGAATAAACGACAGAAAGTCCAAAGCTTCGGCGGGAAGTGCATTTAATATTTTTTCTTTTGTGATGATGATGATATTCATTATGGTGTTGCCGCGACTCACGTCTTCCTTACACCCCGGCAACGGCGGAAATCCGGCCTTCGGATCCTACGACCTTGACAACCGGATGCGCACGGTGTTTTATCCTGCCGTTGTCGGGTGGATGATGTTGGCCTATTGGTTTTACGATTTATTGAAAAAGGTTTTATGGCTGCAAAAAAAATATCCTTCAAAAAAGGTTTCATTTTGATTTTCTTTTTGATTTCCCCGGCGCTTCGGCCTCAGGCGGAAATGGCCGATGCTTTTCGCTCGGAAGGCAAGATTTATGTGGTTATAGGGGTTATTGCGGCGGTGTTGTCGGCGCTGTTGGCTTTTCTTTTTTGGATAGACAGAAAGGTAAACCGCACCATCCAGAATATTAAAAAAGATAAGGAGTCGGCAGGGACATGAAAAAATATATTCTTTTTTCCATTATATTGATTTTAGTGGGGGTGGGCGTATTGCTTTCCACCTTAAACAAAACAGCCACATATGCCGGATTCGATGAAGCAGAAGCCGCTCCCGGAAAAGAGTTCCACGTGGTGGGAAAATGGAACAGGGAAAAAGCATTGATTTATAATCCGGAAATAAATCCGAACCGCGTGGTGTTTTTTATGACCGATGCAAAGGGGGCTGAAAAAAAAGTGATATTACATAAAGCCATGCCCCCCGATTTTGATAAAAGCGAACAAATTGTGCTGGTGGGCGAAATGAAAGAAGGCGTTTTTCATGCTAACGACATTTTACTAAAATGTCCGAGTAAATACAACGAAACCGCCAATTCAAACAATACGGCTCCATGAATTTAATTTCATCATTCGGCGAGCGATTGTGGGCCGGGCAGTTGGGCCATGCTTTGGTATTGCTGTCTTTTCTTACGTCATGGTTTTCTTTTTTTCTGTTTATCTCTAAAAACAAAAACACGCGTCCTTTAGCCGAAAGGTTTTTCAAAGTACATCTTGTTCTGGTTTGGTCCGTTGCCTTATTGTTGATATTCATGCTTTTTAACGGATATTTTGAGTATCAATACGTTTGGCAGCACAGCAATAAGGAAATGGACATGAAATATGTGCTCTCGTGTTTGTGGGAAGGGCAGGAGGGAAGTTTTTTGTTGTGGATTTGCTGGAATGCACTCCTGGGGGCTCTGTATTTTAATCTTTCGAAAGAAGATGTTCAGGTCAAGTCCCTTTCCATGGCGGTCGTATCGCTGATACAGGTTTTTCTGACATCCATGATTTTGGGTGTTTACATCGGCGACTATCGTTTGGGCAGTTCGCCCTTTCTCTTGTTGAAGGAACACCCCGATTTTATGAATCTTCCTTTTTTAATGAATGAAAATTATTTGAAGAATCTGGACGGCAGAGGATTGAATCCTTTGTTAATGAACTATTGGATGGTAATCCATCCGCCTGTATTGTTTTTGGGCTTTTCATTCAGCATGTTTCCTTTTGCTCAAATCCTTGCACGCCTGGTCCATGAGTTTGAAGCCGGCTGGCATCATCGGGTTTTGCCCTGGCTTTGGGCCGGTGTTGCCGTGTTAGGAGCGGGCATTCTTATGGGAGGCGCCTGGGCATACGAATCCCTGAGCTTTGGAGGATTTTGGGCATGGGACCCCGTGGAAAATTCGTCTTTGGTACCCTGGATGATGTTGGCGGCCGGCGGGCACATGATACTGATTGACCAAAAAAGAAACAAGGGCTTTGTGGCCGGGATTTTCATTGCGGCCATGAGTTTTATTTTTGTTTTGTACTCAACCTTTCTCACACGAAGCGGCATATTGGGCAACGCCAGCGTTCATTCCTTTACCGACCTGGGTATGCAGGGGCAGCTTTTGGCCTATTTGTTTGTGTTTTTGTTCTTATTTGTGTTGTTTTTTATACCCAAGGAAAAGAATATTTATAAAATACTCTATTTTGTTATTTCACTGTATGCTTTCGTTTTTTCGGGTTTTTACGATGCCCTGGAGTACGGCATGAATGTTTTCTTGCTGATTTCGGTGATTTTTCTTTTTTATTCCGGCTTTATCCGTGCCGAGAAAATGCGCTCCTATCAGATGGAATTTTTTTCCCGGGAATTTCATTTGTACATGGGCGCCATGGTTTTTTTTGTGCTCTCGTTGCTTATTATCTTTTTGACGTCTTTACCCGTCATCAACCGGTTGGCCGGAACGGCTTATGCCATGCCAAAGCCCATGGATTATTCCCTTTTGGCCATTCCTTTTGCCGTTGTTGTTTTGCTTATGATGGGATATGCCCAATGGATGAAATATAAAAAGGACGATTTAAAAGCGATATTGAAAAAAACAAGATGGCCCTGGGCGTTAACGGCTTTGGTTGCTTTTTCTGCCGGTGTTCCTTTGTTTTTTTCGGGCAACGCACATGCATATACGCTGCAACACAAAATTCTTTTTTTTATTCTTTTTTTGGTTTGTGTATTTGATGTTTTTTCCAATGTGCTTGCCGGTAAAAGTTCTATCTTCGGTAAAATAAAACAGTCGGGGAGTTATTTCTCTCACGTCGGTTTTGGTTTGCTCATTTTAGGGGCGTTGGTTTCGATCAGTAAAAAATCTGTCATATCAAAGAATGCCACCGCAACCGACTTAAGACAGCTGGGTAAAGATTACAATAATGAAACGGCATCCCTGCTCAAACAAAACGACACCGTTCCGCTGGGACCATACCTGGCCGTCTATTCAGGCAAAAGAAGAGAGGGAATGAATGTTTATTTCCGCGTTGACTTTTTTGAAATACAAAAAGGGGAACGAAAAAAATCTTTCACGCTTGAACCAAAGGTTCAGGATAATCCTAAAATGGGTAAGGCCTCCGATCCCGACACCAAGCACTATCTTCATAAGGATGTCTATACGTATGTTTCTTATGCCGATCTTTCCACCCCGGACGAAAAAGAAAGTAAAGAAAATTTCGGAGAATCTAAAAACTATATTGCCCACCTGAAGGACACCATAGTTTTGAGTAATGCTTTGGTCATTCCGGACTCTTTGTATTTTGAAAAAACAATGGAAAAAACCGATACTGTATTGAAAGTGTACATGAAAATGAAAATAAAAAACGACATAACTTCGGTTTATGATATTAACCCGTATCTTATCATTAAAAACCAGTCTGTTTTCTCCGATTTTCACAAGGATAGCACATCGGGCATCATGGTGAATTTCTGGAAGATAAACCCGCAAGATGCCAGCTTTGAGTTTTTAATTCGCGAGGATGAAGGCAGAAAAAAAGACTTTATTGTTCTGGAAGCCATCATGTTTCCGGGCATAAATTTATTGTGGCTGGGTTGTTTGATAATGGTTGCGGGGGTTTTAATTACCGTAATTTCAGGATTTAATAAAATTAATGGATAAGAAAATCAACATACTTATCAGTGGTTATGGTAATTTGGGGTATCATATTTACAAAGCATTAAACGACAGCGGCAAATTAAATGTCAAAATCATTTCAAAAACACACAAGAAAAAACTGCCGGGAAATTTTATTCCCGACCTCATCTGGGTATTGAAAAAAGATGAGTATGTAAAAAAGGAAATCTATCGTTTAAAAAAATTGTTCCCCCGTGCTTTGTTTGTGTCATCATCCGCCGCAATCGATATTCATGCAATCAAAGGCACATCGATTGTCACCCTTTATCCATTAGGCACATTTAAAAAAAAGAATTCAGGAAATTTTCTGCAACGATCGCCCTTTTTTCTGGAATTCGGAAACCATATTAGCGAAGATCATAAAAAAATAATCAAAGAGGTTTGCAAGGCATTAGGGATAAAACCCATTGAACTAAGTTATAAAGAAAGAATGAAATTGCACCTGGCGGCCGTGTTTGCCAACAACTTTACGAATGCGCTTATGCATGCAGCCCTTGGGCTGGCCGGTAAAAATGCCGGATTTCTCTTACCCATCATAAATCAAACGCTTGAGAATATTCAAAAACTAAGTCCGGAAAAAACCCAAACAGGTCCGGCCGTGCGAGGGGATTTAAATACCATTCGAAAACATCTGGATTTTTTGGCCGACCAAAAGGAATTAAAAAAAATGTATATAACCCTCACCGATTATATAAAAAACCACTTACGAAAAAATGGAATTTAAAATCAAAGCAAAAGATATAAAAACCGTCATTATGGATGTGGACGGAGTGCTGACCGACGGAAAAGTTTGGGTAATGCCCGACGGAAATCTGATTAGAAACCTTTCTTCCAAAGACGGATATGCCATTCAACTGGCCATAAAGAAGGGCCTAGCCCTTTGTATTTTAAGCGGAGGAAACAATCGTCCGGTTGCTGAAGTTATGAAAAATGCCGGCGTTCAGCACATATTCCTCAATCAGGCTGACAAATTACAGTGTTACAAAGATTTTGTTTACACCTACGGCTTGTTTGAAGAAGAAATTATTTACCTGGGTGATGATTTGCCCGACTGGGAGGTTATGAAGAGGTGCGGTTTGGCGGCTTGTCCTGCCGATGCGGCGCCGGAAATTAAAGAGCTATCGCATTACGTTTCATCTCAAAAAGGGGGTGACGGTTTTGTCCGCGATGTGTTGGAACAAATACTTCGTGCCCAAAACAAATGGGAAATCACGAATTGGTGACGAATGATTGATTTTCTTTTGATTCTCATTGCTTCATTTTCGCTCATAGCGCCCTGGTTTGGCGGTTTATCTTATTTGGTTTTTTTCTCATGGCTGCCTTTGTTCTTAATTTGGGAGAAGGTTCAAAGCCGTTGGAGAAGAATAATTTATACCTACTTGGTTTTTGTTTTATGGAATGCGGGTGTTACCTGGTGGATTTGGAACGCATCGCCCGGAGGAGCAGTTTTAGCCATTTTAGCCAATGCTTTTTTAATGACAACTACGGCCTCGTTTTTTTTTGTTTTTCGTCGGGGGCTGAAAACCGCCTATCCGCTTTTTTTATTTATTCCGCTTTGGTTAAGCTTTGAATATTTACACCAATATTGGGACCTTTCATGGACATGGCTGACCCTGGGGAATGTTTTTTCCGACGCCAAGTACATGGTCAGATGGTATTCTTTTACGGGGACATCAGGCGGATCATTGTGGGTGTTGTTAGTTAATATGCTGCTGTATTATGCACTAAGAAAAAAAGAAAAAACACTTTATTATCTGACAGCCCTTTTTTTAACCGCGCCGATATTGATTTCGTTTTTTTACAAGCACTTCGCGAGCCCATCGGCATATCGTGTGAAGTATGCCGTTATTCAGCCTAACATAGACCCTTACAACGAAAAGTTTTATTTTGATTTTGAACTTTTGTATGAACGCACATTAAAATTGATAAAATCCCAATCCAAAAAAGCCCCCTACGACATAATGGTTTTTCCCGAAACCTTTATTACCTATGATTTAAACGAAAGCGACCTGAACAAAAATGAAGTTGTAGAAAAAATAAGACAGGATTTTATTCTTTCCGGCATGACGAAATACGTGCTAACAGGAGCCAGCACCTACAAATATTACGTGAATGAACCCCCCTCGGTCACGGCCAGAAAAGACAGAAACAACGGTTTTTATTTCGATATGTACAACACGGCCCTATGGATAACGACCGACAGTGTTTTCGTGTATCACAAATCCATATTGGTTCCGGGCGTTGAGAAAATGCCTTTTCCGTCCGTGCTTAAATTTCTGGATGATTTTGCCATTGATATGGGCGGTACTACCGGAAGTTTGGGTGTTCAAAAAGAACGGGCGGTTTTTTCTGCCAAAGAAGGGTGGTCTGTGGCCCCCATTATCTGTTATGAAAGTGTTTATGGTGAATACGTGGGCGATTATGTGCGTAAAGGGGCTGATTTCTTTTGTGTAATTACCAACGACGGATGGTGGGGTAATACGCCCGGACACGTTCAGCACCTGAAGTTCGGTATATTGCGCTGCCTGGAATATGAGATGCCCATGCTTCGGTCGGCCAACACCGGAATATCAGCCGCGGCGGATTCGAAAGGCAAATTAATCCAATCGCTTTCCTACGAAACAAGCGGAGTTATTGAAGGAGAAATCAGCATCAGCCAAAACCGTATGACATTTTATGCTAAACACAAAGATATTATTTCCAGAGCGATGTTGGCTTTTTCTTTCCTGATCGCAGGATATTTTTTATACACCAAATTCAGCAAGAATCGAAAAAGCGGCGAAATGGTTTAAAATCATAAATTTGCGGTGTTTATGATGAAAAAAGTAGTAAAAGACGCTGCCGAGGCTCTTTATGATGTGAAAGACAATGTTACCATCATGTTTGGTGGTTTTGGCTTATGCGGAATTCCGGAAAACTGCATTGCCGAATTGGTAAAAAAAGGCACAAAAGGAATTACGGCCATCAGTAACAATGCCGGCGTGGATGATTTCGGCCTGGGATTACTCTTAAAGACAAGACAAATAAAGAAAATGATATCCTCTTATGTGGGTGAAAACGACGAGTTTGAGCGGCAAATGCTGAGCGGAGAACTGGAAGTGGAGTTAATACCCCAGGGAACGCTGGCAACGCGTTGTTTGGCAGCGGGCTACGGAATGCCCGCCATTTATACTCCCGCCGGGGTTGGAACCGAAGTGGCGCAGGGAAAAGAGGTTAGGAAATTCACGTTCAACGGACAAGAAAAAG
>FQKF010027250.1_pt1 | contig 10396 bp, 6 predicted proteins | sample 1504521 | NCBI WGS metagenome assembly FQKF01 (sample SAMEA4475357, study PRJEB15587) | soil metagenome | biome: Soil; feature: Field | place: India | collected 2015-03-11 | depth 0 m
ATCGTCCTGTAGCAGGAGGTGTTTCAATGAGCCAGGGCGGACAGTGTATCGCTGAATTTCCATGCGCGCAAAATTAGCAGGCGGCTCTGGCTATAGAGCACTTATCCAGGGCTGGAATTTGGGCAATATACGCCGGCACGGGCGTTTGCCACTAATTTTTGACTAAAAGTAGCCAAAAAGCAAAAAGATGTTGCAGCCATTCATGTGCTTAATTTTACATTTGCTGCACTTTCTTTCACTAAATGCTTTTTGTATTATGCTACACAAATTGCTACTCATAGGGTTTTTTGTCATGCTCAACCTCGCCCTGTGGGCGCAGGGAACGGTCGTCTGGTCTGAGAACTTCGACGCGGTAACAACCCCACTGCCGGCGGGCTGGACACAACAGACCCTGGCCACAGACGGCGGCTGGAAGGTGGCCACTACGACAGCGCACTCTTCGCAATACTTCACGATACCCTCGCGTCCGGGGCGCGTGATGGGTACCAACGACGACCAGTGTAATTGCAACAAGAGTAACGAAATCCTCCGCATGGAGCCCATAGATTTGAGCGCTCAGAACGGAGAGTTGCGCTTGCTGTTTGATCTTTTCTTCTTCAAAGGCTCTTACCAGGGCAAAGTAGAGTCGTTGCAATTGCTCGCCTCTACGGATGGTGGCGCCAATTGGAAGGTACTGCGCGACTTCAACGGCGCAGGCGACTGGCGCCTGGCTATCATCGACCTGACAGAGTTTGCGGGTAAGGCAGATGTACGCTTAGCTTTCCGCTACGATGATGCTGCGGATTGGCTCTACGGCGCTATGATTGACAACATGCGTATCGTGATCCCCGACAACGTCATCCGTGCGCGTCTTTCGGGGGTCTCGGCGGGCAAGTATATCCCGGCCGTGCCCACAGTAGTATCGGCTTACGATAAAGTGCTGCCCGGGCATCAGGTTGCCCTGCGCGGGGTGGTGCAGAACAACGGCTTTCCGGACATTACCTCCTACGAGATCGAAGTGAAATTCCCGAACGGAAATACGGAAAAACACACTTTTGAAAACCTGAAAATCGGAATGGCTCAGACATATACTTTTTTCATTCCGTATCCTACTCAATTGGGCACGAACAATTTTTCCTTTGATGTGCGTCTCTTGAACGTGAACCAGGTGGGTGACGACGATGATAGCGATAACACCGGTAAGGCTTCTTACAGCGTGCTGGGTGTTGAGCCTCAGCCCAACCGCAAGGTCGTTGTTGAGGAGGGCACCGGTACATGGTGCGTGTGGTGCCCACGTGGCACAGTGATGATGGACTATCTGGCGAAAGAGTATAAGGGCATGGTGGTACCGATTGCTGTGCACAACGGTAGTTCCAACCCGATGCGTCTGGCGGCATACGACAGTGAGTTTTCCAAGTTGCTGGCAGGCTATCCGGGAGGGTTGGTAGAGCGCGAACAAGATATTGATCCTTTGCTGGTTTCGTCCGGAGAGCCTAACTTCGAGATGAGCTTGATAGAGCACCTGACGTGGCCTGCGCAGGTCATTATCACGCAGAACGTGGACTGGAACCCTACGATTCGGCGCGTAGGTATTCGCAGCTCGGTGCAATTCCTGAATGAAATGAACGGTGATTTCCGCCTGGCAGCGGTGCTTCTCGAGGACGGCGTAAGAGGGACAAGCTCCGGCTTCAATCAGGCCAACGCTTATGCCGGCGGAACGCGGGGCCCCATGGGCGGCTATGAGAATCTGCCCAATCCGGTGCCAGCGGCTCAGATGGTTTACAACCACGTCGCTCGTGCTCTGTTGGGTGGCTTCCGGGGGGCTGTTGGTAGCGTACCTGCCAACAACCCTGTCGGCTCAGTGATGTCGTACGAGTTCTCGGCTACCGTTCCGACAACGCAGAACATCAACAATATGCACGCCGTTACGATGCTGATTGACCAGGCGACGGGGCGCATCATCAACGCCGAAATGACGCCCATTCCGTTTGTCTCCACTTCGGCGCCTGAAATTGCGATAGAGCCGCTGCACCTGTCTATCGCACCCAACCCGGTGGTGGACGAGGCCATGCTGACCGTGCGCGTGGAAGGCACCGCTGACGTATACATCCGCGTGTTCAACGCGGTGGGCATGCAGGTAGCCGAGCGCATCTACGACAACGTTTCGGGCCGTCAGTTCTTGCCCTTCAACGCCGGCACGCTGCCCAACGGCATGTACAATTTAGTTGCCACAGCGAAAGGGCAAGTGGTCTCCACGCCGTTTGTCATTCACCGCTAAGTGCACCCATTTGAGGTAAGCAAAAGCGGCGGTCGGTAGAAAAGCCGGCCGCCGCTTTATTTTTATAGTGCGGGCCTCAGCGCGGCTCTTCGTCCAGCATAATCACTTCGGACAGGTCGGTGCATTCCATATACAGCTGGTCTATGGGTTTCTTGAGTATCGGATGTTGCAGATCGGGCGCCAGTTCGAGCATGGGGGCCAGCACGAAGGCCCGTTTATGCAGTTCGGGGTGCGGTATTTCCAGACCCTTGTCGCGAATAACACGGCGCCCATAGAACAGGATGTCAATATCGATGGTGCGAGGCCCCCATTTTTCCTGGCGTTGACGGCCCAGTTCACGTTCGATTTTGGCGATAGCATCCAGCAATTCGCGCGGCGAAAGGGTGGTATTCGCCATGATTACCCGATTTAGGAAAGGCTCCTGTTTGGTGTTGCCCCAAGGCTCGGTTTCATACACATGACTGCGCCGCGCAATTTTACCGATAGAGCGCTGGATGAGTTCCTGTGCCTGGCGAAGATTGGCTGCGCGGTCGCCCTGGTTGCTGCCCAAAGCTAAATAAACATTGATGTATTTGGCGTCTGGTCGTGCAGGCATAGGAATGGTCAGGTTAGGAAAGCGAAAAAAAGAAAAGGTGTTCTTCAGGGGCTGACAAACTACTGGCTCTGTGTATCCACGGCGGCAACACAGTCTATTTCGACAGCGCAGCCATAGTGCAACACACCGCACGGTATAACAGCACGGGCGGGCCGATGTTCGCCCATGAACGCGGCGTAGGCAGCATTGACGCGCGGCCAGAGTGCTACATCGCTCACATAAATGTTTACCTTGAGAATGAGGTCTATCCGACTTCTGGCAGCAGTTAGAATGGTTTCGATATTCTGTAGGCACAATTGTACCTGCTCTTCTACGCTACCCAGCTGCACCTGTCCGGCAGCATCTATGGGCAGCTGGCCAGAGACGAAGATTAACCCACCGTGCACAATAGCAGCTGAATAGTGGCCTTTAGGGACGGGTAGGGTAGCGGGCTGAACGTGCTCCATGGCAGGCAATTTTCAGGCAAAGATAGGCTAATGCTCCAGCTTTCGAATAGGCATTCTCTCGTTGAAGAAGCCGTTGCAGCAAACCCTCTATTTCGTCCTATAAATGCTTAAAAAAAGCCAACATGCTAGGCGAATGCGGTATTCATCTTTGCCGTAAACAAAAATTAAGGGAGTATGAAACAGCATTATCAAATTTTGATCATTGGCGGCGGCAATGCCGGCATTTCATTAGCAGCCCAGCTTTTACGCAAAGATAAGAGGCTGGATATCGCCATCATGGACCCTGCTGACAAGCATTATTATCAGCCTGCATGGACATTGGTAGGAGGGGGCGACTTTGACATCCAGGATACTGTTCGCTCAGAGGCCGAGGTGATGCCGCGTCAGGTAACCTGGATTAAAGAGGCCGCCACACAGCTAGACCCGGGCCAGAACGCCGTCGTAAGCCAGACGGGAGCGCACTACACTTATGATTATCTGGTCGTTTGCCCCGGTATCCAGCTGGATTGGCACAAAATCAAAGGCCTCGAGGGGCATGTGGGCAAAAATGGTATTGCCTCTAATTACACTTTTGAGACAGCGCCGTACACCTTTGAGTGTATCAAGAACCTAAAACGCGGAAAGGCGCTGTTCACCAATCCGAATACCCCTATCAAGTGTGGTGGTGCACCTCAAAAAATCATGTACCTGGCCTCCGACTACTGGCGTAAGCATGGTGTCCTGAAGGATATTGAAGTCCATTTTTATTCGGGCGGAGGTGTCATTTTCGGTGTGAAAAAGTACGCAGATACGCTCCAGCAAGTCATCAATCGCTATGGTATTAAAACCCATTACCTACACAATCTGGTAGAGATTGACGCCGAAAAAAAGCAAGCGACGTTCGATGTGTACAAAGACGGTCAGGTAGTGGACCGCGTTACTGACACTTACGACATGATTCACGTAACGCCTCCACAGAGTGCGCCAGATTTTATTAAGAATAGTCCATTGGCCGTACCGGGCAACCCGTTGGGTTGGGTGGATGTAGATAAGCACACCTTCCAGCATGTGCGCTATCCGAACGTGTATTCCATTGGCGATGCATCCAGCACGCCTAACGCCAAGACAGGCGCAGCTATTCGCAAGCAAGTGCCGGTACTGGTCGAGCAACTCCTTAGCCGAATACGCTTGGGTAAATCCGCTTCCGCTCAATACACGGGTTACGGTTCCTGCCCGCTCATCACTGGCTATGGCAAATTGGTGCTTGCCGAGTTTGACTACAACAACGAGCCCGTGGAAACCTTCCCATTCGACCAGTCGAAAGAGCGCTGGACGATGTACCAGCTCAAGCGACATATTCTGCCCTGGCTGTACTGGAACAAGATCCTTAAAGGTACGGCCTGAGCTGAGCGCAAAAGCTACAGCAGTACGTTTGTTTTCAAGGTTTGAAGGTGTGCGCCGGCGCGCTGGAAGGCGCGTTGGCGCTTTTTTATCAAAACTTGCGCCCGCTGCGCACGCGGTTGACAAAGGCATCGGCCAGCGCAGGGTTGGCGGCTATGATCTCGTATATCTCGCCATTAGGCATCTTTAGCTGCGTGTCTTTGGGCTTTAGGGCCAGTAGTGCTTCGTTGAAGCGCACACTGCTCGATACCACATTCAACGCTCCCGCCTGATAGCCAAAGAAGTACCACAGATCGGCCGAAGCCTTGATGTACAGGTAGAAGCGATCGTCGCGGTTACCGGGCATCTTGTACTCCACATAAGCCGTCAACATTTTTTGAATAGGCTCACCTGCAATCGAGACGATAGGGATGCGGTCTTCTGTACTGAGGAACGACTGATACTCCGGATTCCAGATAACCGGGTGGCGCCCCAGCAGGAAGGTATATTTGTTGTCTTTGCGCGGCAGTTGCAGAAAGTTGCTGTTCAGGTTGTTGAACGCTTCCACTAAGTCTGTGGAGTCGGTAACGAATTCGCTCAGTGCCTGGCGATAGAACGCCTGCTGGGAGTTGAACGGCGGCACGGGTGCATCGAAGCTGGAGGCCCGGATGTCGTTGAGCATCAGGTCCACGAGCACTTTGGGGATGGTTACCTCGACGCCGGTCATCAGTTCGCCCACGATGACATAAGTGGCCGTATCCGGGATATTAAACTCCGTCTTCAGACGGCCCGCGCCCTTTATTTTCATGAATTCCAGGCCCTGACCCAGCTGTACCGGGCCTTCAGTCGAAAGCGTACCGGTGCGATTGTCGTAGGTAAGCTTTGGGCCGCGCAAGTGCGCAGCGGAGAAGACGCGCGCCGAGTCACCGAAAATGAAGCGGTCGTTTTGCTGTTCGTAGCGGAAGTAGCCCTCGCCATTGAAGATAACCCGGTCGAGCACAGAGGTAGGCGGCTGCAGGAGCGATGGGTACATCTGGCCCGTTTCGCGGGACTGGAAAAAGCCCACAAATAACGGTTCACCGTTGCTGTCCTTGGGTTTGGTTACCCGAATAATAGGGTTGTTCTTGTCCACCTCCGAGTAAACAGAAAACCAGGGTACTTGGGTGAAGTTGGTCTGGATTTGCGCCAGCCCATCGAAGCGCAGGTTTTGCTGGTTGGCTTTGAGGATAACCGTTCCGGCGAATCGTGTTTTAGCGTCAATATGGAAGCTGTCGCTAGCGCGCACTTCGCCACTGGCTGTAGTGAGTACCTTTTTGGTGGCGGGTGTGCCCGGGCCGTAACGTTCGCCGACGATGTTGTTGAAGAACACCTCCTGTCGGCGGCCGGGTAGGTTGTATTCGTAATAGCCTGAGGCCTTGTAGTCTTTGCGGCCCAAGATATTGACGGTGGCACGGTTGATGGTGTGGTATTTGTTGGAGGTATCGGCCACAATGCGCGCCTCCGAAAGCGGTCGCATAACGCCGCCCGGGTCAATGTCCACATTGCCATCGGACGGGTAGATGAAGGCATCGGCAGACTTGATGACCTCCACACCACCGACTTTCAGGCGGCTGTTGCGCATGTCGTAGAGGGCCGTTTTGCCGCGGAAGTTGAGCGTGTCCTGCTTTGGGTCTGTCGAGACGAAGTAGCCTGGTTCGCGCTCGTCGCTTTTGAAGGTTACCGTCTGGCCCTTCATGTCCCAGGTGAATTCGTTCATCGAAGTTCGGTAGCGGTTGAGCGGTAGGTCGGTATTAGCGTCGGCGGTGTTAGCCTTAAATTCGCCCAATTGGCGGTCAAAGTCCAGCTCGCCGCGTACGTTACGCGAGTCAAAGACGATGCCCTGACCGTCGAGGGCCTTGATTTGCAGGTCCGCCGTATCGGAGCTGGCCTGAAATGGCCCATAGGAAATAACACGTGCCGTGAGCCGCCCGCCAAACCAGTCAAATTCGCCGCGCCCTTTCAGGCCCGAAGGCGTGAGCACCAGCATGCCCTTGTGGTAGTAGCCCGGCTGACGGAACAGCTCAAAGGCTTTGGCTCGGCTTTCCACATACATCGAGTCGCGGTAAGGCAACCAGTTCACTTTCACGTCTTCGCCTTTGGCCTGAGGTACCTTCACCGCACTCTTGCGGTCTTCTTCCATGAAGAAACGGCGCGCCGTACAGGTCATTTGTTTAGGGCGGAATACAATATCCTCCGACTCGATGTCGGCCGTCAGGTACTCCACCGTTCCAATGCCCAGGAAGCCGCTGTTGCTCAGATCAATTTTGCCCGTGTAGTTGCCGCGCCGTTGATAAACAGGATAGCCCTTAGGCGGTGTTTGGTGAATGAAGCCAAAAGAGCGGTCGTGTTCGCGCACAACGATGGTTTCGCGGAAAGGGTCAAAAATCTCTGCCGACGTCATCTCGCCTTTAAAGCGCAGACGGTCGGCCGTGTAACTGTCTAAGCCGTTGAAAGTGAAGGGGTCTAACTTGAAATAGAAGGAGTCGCGTTTGTACACCCCGCTCTGGGTGGTCGAGTCGTCATAAAACACAAACGAGTATTTTTTCGACTCTAACGAGGGGAAGATGTCAATGTCCACCTTACCCGACTTGTTGTTGGGAGCGTCCACCAGCAGGAAGCCCGATACCTTTTCGATGTAGGAATTCATCGCGTCAGCAATAGGATTGCCTTTATCGTTGGTTTTGCCGGTGGGCAGGTAGAAATGCAGGCGCTTGACGGAGTCAAACTGCACGTGGAACCTTTCGTAATTAAAATACATGCTATCGCCGAGGAAAACCGCAAACCCTGCAAAGAGCCGTCCGCCCATGCGCATATCGCGGTTTTCGAGCAGCGTAATTGTTTCATTGGGCACGATACCTACGCGCTGGCGCTCGCTCAGCTCTATGCTGGACACCCCCCTCACGGATGTTTCTTTGGTTTTCAAATCCAGCGTAGCGCCCGGCCCTGATTTTTCGTTTGCCTGAATTTTAATGGCGTCATAGTCGCGTTTGCCCTGGCTGGCCAGCGCGTAAAGGGCCAGTTTAGGGCGTGGCTCGATTTCGTGGCGTTGGAAGTTGTAGTTGATGAATCCTTTGGCCACCATTTCGGCCAGCAAAGTTTGGATGCTGGAGTAATCGAACTTGGGATCGAGTGCGCGGGCAAAGACGTCGTCCGAAATAATCTTGCTCATGCGCGTGCTGTCCCAGGGCGTCTCCTCCGCTAAGCGATGTAGCACAGAAATGGGGTTGACGCTCGTGATGTTTTGCATGCGCACGTACTCCGCCGGGTCGAAGCGGTTGCTGCTCTCGAACTCCACCTTTTGCGCAGCACCTTTGACGCCTGCAATGCTGGAGGAAATTTCCAGTGAGTCTTTGAGCACATGCCAAGATATCCGTTCTGCGTTTAGGTTCATATTGTAAAACGACGAGAAAAACGGGTTGCGCTCTGGCCCTTTCTGTCCGCGCGTTAGAGTGATGACCTGGTTCGGGATGTCTAAGCGGAGGTTGACGGCCGGGTGATAAATGCTGTCTTTGTCCATGAATAGGCGCGCCGTTACACCCTCGGCGATGACGCTTTCCTCCCGACGGATGATAAACAGGTCGCCTATGCCAAAAAAGATGCGCTCGCGTTTTTTGTTGTACACCGTCAGGCGCGCCGGTTGCCGGCCCGAGCCGTATCCGTACACCGAGCGGCCCTCAATGCGGAAGCCGCCTTCATACTCGATGCCCTGGCCGATACGTGTAATCTTCAGGGTGCGCTCGAAGGACTCGAATTTCGGATACTCTATCGTCATGCCTTTGGTCAGGACGACCACGTTTTCCTCCAGTTTGCCCCAGAGGCTGCGATTGGGAAAAAGTACCGGATAGAAAAACTCCGCCGAGTCGCAGGTGAACATAGGCTTTTTGGCTTCCACCGTATAGTTGGTCAATCGCGCATAGACCGTAGAGTCTAAGCCCGTGCGCGTCCAGTCTAAGCGGCCCCCCGTGCCGCGCCAGGTTTCTTCATACGGGTAATAGGCGCCGGAGGTGCCCTGAATGAGCGTAGAGTCATTTTTGCGCACACCCACCAGGTCAATGTTCTGGCAGCGCAACACAGGTGTTTGATTTTCAAAAACAAAATCCACCTTTCCGCCGCGCACTTTCCAGATGATCAGGCCTGCCTCGCGCGCCCAAAAGGCGCGTTGGCTGAAAAAGTCTGCTGAAAAATCCAGAATTTGGGAAATAGGTTTGGTGCGTCCCTGCTCAATAGCCGCAATGGCGGTTTCCAAATACACATGCCACTGGCGAAACAGGATAGAGTCTCCTTCGGCTTTGGCAGCCGTCAGGGCATTGATGTAGCTTTTGTAGTAAGGAAAGGCGCTCAGGCGCTGCTCACCCAGCAGGTTACAGAGCCGGATAACGCCAGCCATCTCTTCAGCCGAATAAAGCCCGCTGCGGTACTGCTTTTTGAACACCGCAAATGCCTCCGCCATATCGGGTCGTTTCGAGGCGTTCATGAACTGATCCAATTTCTCTACAAACTCGTTCGGGTTTTCGGGAAACGTTGTTGCCTGCGCATTCAAGCGCCAGCCAAAGCAGACGAACAGCAGCAGAGCGGTCAGTACGGATTTTTTCATAATAAAAAAACCGGATGAGAAGGGTGAACAAAAACGGCTTGAGAAACGGAAATCGCCGGCCCGAAAGTACGTACATGCCGATTGGCGAAGGCGCCAACAACGGTAAAGAGCGCGCTAACGGCGGCGAAGGCTGCAATAAGCGGTATGGATGAGATGGACACCCTATCGAAGCGCTCCGGCGAGCGGCTATTTTTTTGAAAAAACGCCTCTCGAGCCGGTGCTATGTCTTCTCAAAAGTCAGGCAAAGCCACTGCCCGCGTTCGCCGCGGTTTTTCAGGGTAAAGCCTGCCTGTTCGGCGGCAGCCCGCACAGTGTTGGCATCAGAGAGGAGGATACCTGAGACGAGCAGCCAGCCGCCCGGCCGCAGGCTTTGGCTCAGGTTGGGCAGCGACGCCAGAATAACGTTTCGGTTGATGTTAGCCATGATGCCATCAAAAGCGCGCTCCGACACGGCGCTCAGGTCGCCCAGATAGGGTTTCACCTGTGTGGCCACACCGTTGGCCGCGCTGTTTTCCGCTGTACTTCGGAAGGACTCCTCCTCGATGTCCACGGCAGCAACCTCCGCGGCGCCCAATCGAGCGGCCAGAATGGCCAGCACGCCAGAGCCGCAGCCGAAGTCGAGCAGGTGCGCTCCGGCACAGGGCAAATCGCGCAGGGCGCGCAAGCACATCCACGTCGTCTCGTGGTGGCCGGTGCCAAAAGCCATTTTGGGCTCAATGACCAGTTCGTGTGCCACGCCGGCGATAGGAGCGTGAAAAGGGGCACGCACGGCGCAAAAATCTTCGATAACGACAGGCGAGAAATTGGCCTCCCAGATGGCGTTCCAATTCTGCGCGGGCAAAAATTGAGCTTCCCACGCAAAGGGAAAATGCAGTTGCAATTCCGACAAAAGGACCTCGGCGCTTTCGCGGTTGCCCGGAGCATCGGGCAGGTAAGCGTCGAGGCCCTCGTCGGTTTCCTGAAAACTATCGAAGGGCGCTTCGGCCAGAAAGGCCACCAGGATTTCTGCCATGGAGCCGTCGTCAGTCCGAAGGCGATACTTCCAGTAATTCATTGGCGCCTTAGAGCAGCTTGCGCACCTCTTCCTCTAAGTTGACACGCGGGTT
>FQKF010007810.1_pt1 | contig 10371 bp, 7 predicted proteins | sample 1504521 | NCBI WGS metagenome assembly FQKF01 (sample SAMEA4475357, study PRJEB15587) | soil metagenome | biome: Soil; feature: Field | place: India | collected 2015-03-11 | depth 0 m
GGAATAATTATTCAAAAACCATCAGCCGCCAGGCGGGGAGGTTGGCGCGGGGCTGGTTCGGCACATCGGGGCAGTGACGCCTTTTCCTTCCTACACCCCTGCCGCGCGCCGCAGCGCTTCGGCGCGGTCGGTCTGTTCCCACGGCGCGTCAATGTCGTCGCGCCCAAAGTGCCCGTAGGCGGCCGTCGGGCGATAGATCGGGCGTCGCAGCCGCAAATCGCGGATGATCGCGCCGGGTCGCAGGTCGAAGTGTTCGTCGATCAGCCGGACGATTGTTTCTTCGGGGACCTTGTTGGTGCCGAAGCATTCGACGCTGATCGAGAGCGGGCGGGCGACGCCAATTGCGTATGACACCTGGATCTCGAAGCGATCCGCCAGACCGGCGGCTACGACATTCTTGGCGACCCAGCGACAGGCGTAGGCAGCGGAGCGATCAACTTTCGTCGGGTCTTTGCCCGAAAAGGCGCCGCCGCCGTGGCGCGCCATGCCGCCATAGGTGTCGACGATGATTTTGCGCCCGGTCAGTCCGCTATCGCCCATGGGACCGCCAATGACAAAGCGGCCGGTCGGATTGACGAAGTATTTCGTCTGCTCGTCGAGCAGTTCGTTCGGAATGACCGCCTGAATAACGTGGCGAATGATGTCGTGGCGAATCTGATCCTGGGTCACGTCGGGGGCGTGCTGATTGCTGACCAGCACGGTATCGACGCGCACCGGACGCCCATATGAATACTCGACGGTCACCTGGCTCTTGCCGTCGGGGCGCAGGTAGGGCAGCACGCCTTCCTTGCGCAGCCGCGACAGCCGCCGTCCGATGCGGTGCGCCAGCGCAATCGGCAACGGCATCAATTCCGGCGTCTCATTGCAGGCGAACCCGAACATCATCCCCTGGTCGCCCGCGCCAATCGTTGCAACCTCTTCCTCGGTCACATGCCCATCGCTGCGCACTTCGAGCGCGCGATTCACCCCCTGCGCGATGTCGGGCGATTGCCCGTGGATAGCGACCATAACGCCGCAGGTGTCGGCGTCGAAGCCATACGCAGCGTCGGTATAGCCGATATCCTTGACGGTCTTGCGCACAATCTCCTCGATAGGAATGTACCCCTGCTCATAGGTGACTTCGCCGATAACGACGATCAGCCCAGTGGTCGTCGCGGTTTCGCAGGCGACGCGTGCGCGCGGATCGTGCGACAGAAAGGCGTCGAGCACCGCATCCGACACCTGATCGCAGATTTTGTCCGGGTGCCCTTCTGTCACCGATTCTGAGGTGAAGAAAAGGCGGGGCGATTTCATAAAGGATGTTGACATAGGTATCGGTCCCTCGTTTTTATGTTCCTTCTTCCCAGGACGCCAGGTATTTCGCCTGTTCGGGCGTCAGCGTGTCGATGGCGATGCCCATCGATTTGAGTTTGAGCGATGCGATCTCGCGGTCGACTTCCTTTGGCAGCGCGTGCACGCCGTTCGGCAACTTCCCTTTGTGGGTCAACAGGTACTCGCTTGCCAGCGCCTGGTTGGCGAACGACATATCCATCACCGCGCTGGGGTGCCCTTCGGCGCTTGCCAGATTGATCAGGCGCCCTTCGCCGAGCAGGTTGATCCGGCGTCCGTCCTTGAGGATGTACTGATCGACGAACGCGCGCGGCTGGCGCTTTTCGACCGCCAGCGCCTCCAGATCGGGAATGTTGATCTCGACGTTGAAATGCCCCGAATTGGCGACGATGCAGCCGTCTTTCATCACGGCGAAGTCTTCCGCATCGAGCACATTCTTGTTGCCGGTCGCCGTGACGACGAAATCGGCAACCTGCACGGCTTCGCGCATCGGCACGACGCGGTAGCCGTCCATGGCGGCTTCCAGCGCCCGGATCGGATTGACTTCGGTGACGATGACATTTGCGCCCATGCCCCGCGCGCGCTCGGCAATGCCGCGCGAGCAGTAGCCGTAGCCGCCGACGACGAACGTTTTCCCTGCCAGCAGCACGTTTGTTGCGCGCAAAATCCCATCGAGCGTGCTCTGCCCGGTGCCGTAGCGGTTATCGAACAGATGCTTCGTATCGCTGTCGTTGACCGCAATGACCGGGAACTTCAGCACGCCATCGGCTGCCATCGCCTTGAGGCGGATGACGCCGGTGGTAGTTTCCTCGGTGCTGCCCAGCATAGCGGGGATCAGATCGGGGCGCTGTTTGAGCACGCCGGTCACCAGATCGGCGCCGTCGTCCATCGTAATATGCGGGTTGTGGTCGAGCGCGGCGGTGATATGTTTGTAATAGGTCTCGTGGTCTTCGCCCTTGATGGCATAGACCGGAATCTCATCGTGCACGACAAGCGAGGCGGCGACATCGTCTTGGGTGGAGAGCGGGTTGGATGCGCAGAGCACCACATCGGCGCCGCCAGCGGCGAGCGTTCGCATCAGATTGGCGGTTTCCGCCGTCACGTGGAGACAGGCGGACAGGCGCACGCCCTTGAGCGGGCGTTCGCTGGCGAAGCGTTCACGGATCTGGCGCAGCACCGGCATCTCGGCTTCAGCCCAATCGATCCGGCGGCGGCCATACTCTGCCAGGCTGGCATCTTTGATATCGAAGTTTGTCCCCATGGTGCGTTGGTTCTCCTGTGTTCAAGCGTGCGATCACGACGCCCAGCAAACGAATCGCCCGCTGGCGACGCATCTCTGGTCATTCTATCCACGGAATGTGACATGTCTATGACCTGTTCTCACCCAAGAATGAGCATTCCATTACCGAAGCGGCGACGCGACGCTCCGTTGCGTCAGTTCGGGTGCGCGCCCAAAGACGCGCTCATAACGAGAAGCGAACTCGTCTGGCGTGTAGGAATGCTCCTGGCACCCGCGGCGCTCAATGGCATACGAGGCGGCCAGCGCAGCCACACGCCCTGCGACCGGCAGCGGCATCCCGCGCGCCAGCCCGAACACGAATCCGCCCAGGTAGGCATCGCCGGCGCCGGTCGGATCGACGACCTGCTCAACCGGCGCGGGCGGCACGTGATGCACCTGGTTGTGTCGCTGATCGTAAATCGTTGAGCCATGCTCGCCGCGGGTCACGACGGTCAACGGCGCTGCGTGCAGCAGATCCTCAACGGAGCGTCCGGTCGCCTGCGCCATCATGGCAAACTCGTAGTCATTCCCGACGAGCGCCGTCGCGCCGTGCATGCCAGCCAGAATCTGATCGCCGCTCAGGCGCGGCGTCTGTTTGCCCGGATCGAAGACGAACTGCGCGCCCATGCGTCGGCACTCAGCCGCGTGACGCACCATTGCTTCCGGATCGGTTGGCGAGATAATCACAATGTCGTCGGGTCCCAGGTTCAACTGTTCGAGCGACAGGTGGCGCGAATAACTTGCCGCGCCCGGATAGAACGCAACGATCTGGTTGTTGTTGCGATCCGTATTAATAAAGCACGACGCGGTAAAGTCTTCGCTCACTTCGATGATGCCGCTGGTATCGATGCCCTGGCGCTCCATCCAGGCGCGATACTCGCCGAAATCCTGTCCGGCGCTTGCCAGCACCAGCGGGCGTTCACCGAGCAGCGCCAGGGTATAGGCAATGTTTCCCGCGACCCCGCCGCGCATACGGCGCATGGTATCCACCAGAAAGCTGACCGTCAACTTATGGAGCATTTCTGGCACGATATGGTCCTGAAACGATCCAGGAAACACCATGATGTAATCATAGGCAAGCGATCCGGTAACAATGATACGACGCATAGGCACACCTGTCAGATTAATGCATATTCTTCACGAATCCGCCGGGAAACGCCAGCAAGCAGCTGCAAGGCTCGTTCGGCGCTGGCGCTATCGAGAGAGCCAAGCGACTGCGCTGGCGAAATGACCGTCTGGTGGAGCAATTGGTCGCGTGCGACGCCCTGTGATATGAAATAGTCCAGCAATGAGGCAAACGCTTCGAAGAGCGAATCAACCGATGCCATCGCCAGATGTTCGGTATCGGACGGGACGATCCCGATGCCGACCATGCCGCCGCGTTCGAGGAACGCAATCAATTCGTTGCACCCCGATGCGCACAGGCGCCGATACGCCGCACTCTCGGCGATCAACAACTCGACCGATGTGTGCATCAGGCGATTGAGACCGACATCGCCGCATGTATACAGCGCCCGGCATCCGCTGACGCCAGCCAGCACATCGTCTATCTGCCCGGCAATGCGCTCCCAATCGTGGGGGAAGAACGGCGACGCAACAGCTTCGAGCAGCGGTTCATCGACGCAGATGATGGTGACGGGCGCTATCTCGCTCAAGCGCAACTCCTGCCATGCCACGCGCAACCGCAGCATGTGGGCAATGGCATCGAACAGCATATCATCGTAGATCAACGGTTGCTCACGCTCATCGGTCAGTTGCAACGCCACGCTGATCGGTCCCAGGATTTGCCCCTTGATCGCACGCAGATCTCGTCCTCCGCCGATGCGCGCGATTTCGGCGAGTCCGGCGGCGTCATCGGCGCTCAACGCTGCATAGGTGATGGTGTGTTCAAGGTACGCCAGCAACAGCGATTCAATCCGGCGCTCCGCCTCATTGCGATCAACGTACACCCGTTGCGCCGCAGCATCAACTACCAACCCAGGAAACCCGATCATGCTCTGCACCAGGCAGTGTTCGCGAAAACTGCGCTGCGGCAACTGCGGCCAGGCAAGCAATGTTCCCGCGTACCGGCGCGAAATGTCGAGCGCCTGCGCCGCGCTGCGATGGGGAAGAGCGCCGAGCGCCAACGGCAGGCACGCTGGTTGAAAGGGCAATGGCATACGTCAACGAGACCCCGACGCCACCTGTTGCAACGGATCGTCGAACGGCGGATAGATCACACCGCACTCCGTGATGATCGCCGTCACTAGGCGGGCTGGTGTGACATCGAACGCCGGATGCGCCGCAACCACTCCTTCTGGCGCAATCCGCTGACCGAAGCATGCGGTCACTTCATCGGGACTGCGCTCCTCGATAGGGATTGCATCCCCGTTCGGAAGGGCGAGATCGATCGTCGATGATGGCGCTGCTACATAGAATGGGATGTTATGGGCGTGCGCCAGCACTGCCAGGCTATAGGTGCCGATCTTGTTCGCAACATCGCCATTGGCGACGATGCGGTCGGCGCCGACGATCACGCAGTCGATCGCGCCGCGCTGCATAAAATGCCCTGCCATGGTATCGGTGATCAGGGTCATTGGGATACGCTCCTGGAGCAATTCCCATGCGGTCAACCGCGCGCCCTGGAGAAACGGGCGGGTTTCATCGACATACACATGGATTGGGCGCCCTTGTTCGTGAGCCGTGCGGATCGGCGCCAGCGCCGTGCCGTAACCGGCAGTCGCAAGCCCGCCCGCGTTGCAGTGCGTCAGCACATGACCGCGCAGCGGGATCAACGCAACCCCGTGACGCCCGATGGCATGGCACATTGCCAGGTCTTCCGCCAGGATGGCATGCGCCTCTTCGAGCGCCGCATGCGCAATGGCTTCAGGATCGGGGTTGATCAGGCGCCGGGTTGCCTCCAGAACGCGCCGCGTCGCCCAGCTGAGGTTGACCGCTGTTGGGCGTTGGGCGTCGAGGAGCATTTTCGCCGCCGCCAGATGCTCGGAGACGCGCTGATGGTCGCCATCAGCCGCATTGCTCGCCGCACGATACGCTGCAAGCGCCATACCATACGCCGCAGCGCATCCGATCGCGGGTGCGCCACGGATCTGCATCGTGCGGATGGCGCGGGCTACGTCTTCGACGGTCGAGCAGTGAACAATGGCGGTTTCGTTCGGCAGCAACCGCTGGTCAATCAGGCAAACCTGCCCCGCGTCCCACCAGACTGTGCGAAATGCGCTGCTCATGATCAGGAACCAGACGATGTTTTGACTACAGAGTGTGAGTATAGCACGCATACGATGCACGTGCAAAAGCGAGGTCATCATTGCCTGAAGCGCCGCTCTCTGGTAAAATGCGGGTAAAATTGGGGCATTCTCTACCTGAAACGCACCATGATGAATCGCACGCCCAAACCTGATCTCAATGGCGTTGACCTTCTGCTCCGGCTTGGTTCCGACCTGTCGCAGGCAACGAGCCTCGATGCAGGGGTCGCGTGTGTGGTCACCACGCTTGAGCGCACCTTTGCGCCTCGTGATTGCCAGGTTGCCTTGCTGATAGCGGGAGAGCCGCAGGCGGCGCACAGCTCCGGCGCTGTCCAGATGCCTGATGATGCTCACCTTGCGGCGTTGCGCGCCGGAGAAATCGTTGTCGCAACCCGGCACGATACAGGCATGCGCTGTTTTGCTCCGTTGCGGGCGCGGCGCACCCTGATCGGCTGGTTGTGTCTGATCGATCCGGTGTGGTCGCCCGATCTTGCGGCGCTGCTGGAGTTGATCGCTGCACAGTCTGGTCCGGCGCTGGCGTTGCTCGGCAACCTTGGGCGGCGCGACGATCAGGCGGCGCAGTTGCAGACATTGAATGAAATCGGGCGATTGCTCAGCGGCGCCTTTGACCGCACCCAACTGTTTGCTGCCATCCACGCGGCGGTGCAGCGCGTCGTCGAAGCGCCAACCTTCCTGATTGCGCTGTACGATGCGCAGACCGATGAACTGGAGCCGGTGTATCTGGTGCACGACGGGCAACCGCGACCCGCAGGCGAACGATGGTCGGTCGATGTCGGGTTGGTGAGTGTGGTGATCAGGGAACGCAAGCCGCTGTGCGTCAGCAACTATGCCGAAGAGTGCGAGCAGCGCGGCATCCAACCACGCATGCTTGATGGTCGCGTGCTGGGTCCAGCCTGGCTTGGCGCGCCGCTCATCGCCAATGAGCGTTTGATTGGCATCATCGTGCTGGCAAGCTCGCGTGAAGGGTATGTGTATCGTCAGGAGCATGTCAATCTGCTGATGACGATTGCGACGCACGCGGCAGTGGCGCTCGACCGCGCCTGGTTGCACGAGCGCACCGAACGCCAGGCGCAGCAGTTGACGGTCTTGAATCGCATCGGGCGCATCATTACATCGTCTATCGACCCGCAACAGGTGCCAGGCATTATCCTGCGCCAGGTGACGGAGTTGCTTGACGTAGAGGAAAGTTCACTGCTTCTCACCGATGAGGAAACGGGTGAGATGGTGTTCGCCTATACCACCGGGCAGGTCGGGCAGCGCATCCTGGGGCGACGGTTGCCGCCCGGCGTCGGCATCGTCGGGTATGTCGCCGCCACGGGCCAATCGGTGATTGCGAATGACGTGCAGTCCGATACGCGGTTCTATCGTTCGATGGACCTTTCGACGGGATATACGACCCGCGCACTGCTAGCGGTGCCGCTGCGCAGCGTGAGTGGCGTGGAAGGGGTCATCGAGGTGATCAATCGCCGTGATCAGCGCCCGTTCACGGTCGAAGATCAGCGCCTCCTCGAAGCTCTGGCGGATTACGCAGTCATTGCGCTGGAAAACGCGCGCCAGTTTCAGAAGATCGATCAGGCGCTGGCGCGACGCGCACAGGAACTTGCACGCACCAACGAGCAGTTGCAGCAGAACCTGCGGAGTCTGACGGCGCTCAATGCGTTTGGGATGGCGATCAACACCACGTTGCGCAGCCCTCACGAGATCTTGAGCATGACGGCGCGCGGAATCGCGGAAATGACGGGTGCGCTCGGCGCAATGGCGCTGTTGCCAGCAGATGACAGTTTCCGTCCAGTGGTGTCGATTGGTCTGCGGGCGCCCATCGATGATCGTCTGCTGAACGTCGTCCGCAACGTCGTCACCACCGGACGCCCCGATGTGCTGCCGCCCGACCCGGAGTCGCCAGGGCGCTTGCCGCGCTGTACGCTGTTCATCGTGCCGCTGCGTGCAACGCAGCGCACCCTTGGGTGTGTGTGCGTCGCCTATGCGAATGCGCTGCCGGAACCATCGGACCGCGAAACTGTTGTGTTGTTTGCGTCGCAGGCGGCGGTTGCGATTGAAAGCATCGAACTCTTTGGCGCTGTGCGCACCGCGCGCGACCAGATGATGTCGATCCTGGCATCGACGCGTGAAGGGATCATGTTGATCAGCGCCGATGGTTCGGTTGCGGTTGCGAATGCTGCCCTCTCTGATCTGACGGCGCTCGACACCAGCAGCATCCAGGGCGTTCCGGTCGATACGTTTTTGTCGCGCTGGTTCGAATCTTCAGCCTACGCCACTGAAGAATGCGCCGCATTGCAGCGCGCGATTGATGACGCGCTGACCGGCGCCGCTCAGTTTATTGCCGGTGAAATGAGCGGCAATCCGGGCGGGTTGCGCTATCTGGAATGGACGGTGCTCCAGGCGCAGAGCAGCGGGAACAGTCACGGCGGCGTCCTCCTCGTTCTGCGCGATATCACCGCTGCACGAGAAGCCGATCGCCTGCGGCAGGATCTGACGCATATGATTGTGCACGATCTGCGCGGCTTGCTCTCCAGCGTCATGGCGTCGATTGATTTGATGATGCGCGGCGTCCCGGGCGCGCTGAATGATCAGCAACGCCATGTGGTGCAGATTGCCAATACCGGCGCGACGCATATGCTGGATATGATCAACACGCTGCTCGACATCAGTCGCCTTGAAGCCGGGCGCATGCCGATTGAGCGATGTCGTGGAGCGATTCGCAGCATTGTCTCTAATGCGGTGCAGCGACTGTCGCCGCTCGCGCTGGATCGCGCCATTGCCATCGAGATCGATATTGATGAAGGGATGCCGGATATCTATGCCGATATCAGTCTCGTGGGGCGCGTTATTCAAAATCTGGTGAGCAACGCAATCAAGTTCAGCAACCGCGGCGGATTGGTCAGGGTGCGCGCGGTTGTTCGTTCTGAGGATGGGCAGGAGAAAGTGCTCGTTACTGTCAGCGATCAGGGGGTGGGCATTGCGCCCGGCGATCGCGAGCGGATCTTTGCCAAGTTCAGCCAGGTTGGTGAGCGCCGCGGCGGCACCGGGCTTGGGTTGGCGTTCTGCAAACAGGCGCTCGAAGCCCACGGCGAACGCATCTGGGTCGAGAGCGAACTGGGGCGCGGATCGACGTTTTTCTTTACGCTCCCGATTGCAAGGTGACAGTCATATTCGGAAGGGCGGGTGGAAAAGCGTCGCTGCTGCTCTCGCACCCATCAGCGCCATTGGGCAAGAAGCCTGATCTGACTGTCACCTGATTAGAACCCGACATTGATGATGGTGCGACCGGTGCGATCCTGGAAGAATCCCACGCCATCCTGGATCAACCCGACATAAAACCCCATCTTCGTCTCTGGCTGGCGAATCCGAATGCGCCCGACGATCTCCGCTTCCTCGCCGGGCATCAGCAGGTCTTCCTCGAACGGAATCCGCCACTGCTCCGGCGGACGCGGCGATAGCGCCCAACGGTAGGGGTAGCGTTTGGCAGCGCCGCCGCTGTTGGCGTCCCAATCGACGCCAACCCGCCAGAAGCCGCCGGATCGCGCAACGTAGGCGCCATCCGCAATCGATGAGAAGACCTGATCGGTGTCGTACTCGTATCCCGATGGCGGACCATAGGTGCGGATCGGCACGTTGCCGGTATTACGGACGCGCATCGTGACGGTGATTACCTCGCCAAGCATCACCGACTGCGGCGCCATGTAACTGTAGGTGATGAGCGCCTCCGGCTGCCCGCCGCCCGCAATCGTAATTGATCGGCGCTGTTCGACCAGGTTGCCGAAACGATCCTGCGCGCGAATGATCAGGGTGTACGCGCCATCGGGGAGCAGTGCGCCGTCAACGGTGCGTCCGTTCCAGACATGTTTTTGCAACGCCGGTTCTTCTTCGGCGGCGGTGACGAACGGAAAGGTGGCGCCATCCGGGGCGGTCACCACAATATCGACCGTCGCCGTTGTCGGTAACTGATACGTAATCTCCGCTACATCATCAATCGCGTCGGCATTGGGCGAAATGGTGTCGGGGGCGATCACCAGGTTGTCGATCAGCGGCAAGGGCGTGTCCTGCCCGATAATCGTCAGCCGTTGCTCCGCCGTCTGGCGTGCGCCGTCGTCGCCAACCGCCTCGACGACGACCGTATACGCGCCGCCAGGAAGCATCCGTCGCAGCAGCGTTGGATCGTCGGTTGGCGCGGTGCCGTCGAAGCGCAGCGCATACGGTTCACTGGAGGGCGCGCGCGGCTCGCCGCGGCGGAGCGTATAGCGCGTCCCCCCCTCATCGACCAGCGCAACGGTGACGCGCGCCGGGCGTCCAATGGCATAGGCGATGGTTACTGTCTCACCGGAACCTGTCGGACGCAACTCGTTCGCCGACAGTGTTACATCGCTCAGAAGCGGGCGCGCAGCGCACGCTGAGAGGAGCAACAATGCGGTGAGGGTGAAAAGAAGCGTGATGATCCGTTTCATTGAGGAGAACCGAGAACTGAGAACCAAGAACCGA
>FQKF010163407.1_pt1 | contig 10367 bp, 8 predicted proteins | sample 1504521 | NCBI WGS metagenome assembly FQKF01 (sample SAMEA4475357, study PRJEB15587) | soil metagenome | biome: Soil; feature: Field | place: India | collected 2015-03-11 | depth 0 m
GATCATCGAGAAAAACGGAGTAATTTTTTTTCGAAGTTTCTCCTGGCTCTCCCTGGTGAGTCGATTTTTTTCAATGTAAACATACTAGATTCACAGAGAACCTCATAGAAAAATTTTTCCCACTTTGTAGTATCAAATATGGAGAATTATTTGCCAGCATTCGTTCCAGTACGTATCCATTTTCTTCATTTTAATCATAGGTAAGTAATAAATTCATGCTTTTTTTATCATAAATATCTGTCGCGAAAGATTTAGTATTGCTATTTAACCAATATTTCAACTTTATTCTTATTTCTAATCTATTAATTTGTTAACTTTAAGTATAAAATTTAAATTACATCATATGAAAATTAAGTTTAATTATCTAATTGCAACAGCTGCTTTAATGATGCATATGTCAGCATATGCTGGTGATCAAAAAATAGTTGTTTTTTCTCCAACCGAAAATACTTTTCCATTAGTGAGAAATGGTTATGCTGCCTCAATTATTGTCGATAAAAATGATTATAAAGGAGTGTTAAAAGCTGCAAACGACCTTAAAGATGATATTTATCGGGTGACCCAGGTGACAACGCAGGTAAAATTCGATAAAGAAATGATCGATACAATGCCAGTGATTATTGGAACTCTTGGAAAGTCCGATTTAATTAATAGACTTGTAGCGAATAAGAAAATTGATGAAAATCAATTACATAATAAGTGGGAAAAATTTATTATTACCACTGTTGAACAACCCTTTGATGGTGTTAAAGAGGCGCTGGTCATTATTGGTAGCGATAAACGCGGCACCATTTATGGAATTTATGAACTTTCATCTCAAATGGGAGTTTCACCATGGTACTGGTGGGCCGATATACCTGTACCTTCTCACAAAGAAATATATGTAATGAAGAAATCATTTACACTGGGTGAGCCAAAAGTAAAATATCGTGGTATTTTCATTAACGACGAAGCTCCTGCTTTATCGGGCTGGACATGGGAAAAGCATGGCGGTTTCAATCATAAGCTTTATACCAGGGTGTTTGAGCTTATTTTAAGATTAAAAGGAAATTATCTTTGGCCTGCCATGTGGGGAAATGCTTTTTTTGTCGACGACACCCTTAACGGTCCATTGGCCGACGAATACGGAGTTGTTATTGGCACCTCGCATCACGAACCTTTATTGCGTGCACATGCTGAATGGCCAAAATTTGGCAAAGGAAAATGGAATTATCAGGTGAATGATAGTGTTCTTCGTAATTTCTGGCGAAACAGTTTAATGGAACGAAAACAATTCGAAACCATACTAACTATAGGTTTGCGTGGCGATGGCGATGAACCCATGACCGAAGAAGCCAATATAGCGTTGCTCGAAAAAATAGTCAGTGATCAGCGCAAAATTATTGGTGAAGTTTATGGAAAAGATCCTGCCAAAGTTCCCCAATTATGGGCGCTTTACAAAGAAGTACAGGATTATTATGACAAAGGTATGCGGGTCCCTGATGACGTAATTTTGCTACTATGCGACGATAACTGGGGAAACATTCGTAAGCTTCCCCTACTCACCGATAAAAAGCATCCCGGAGGATATGGCATTTATTATCATTTCGACTATGTAGGTGGTCCAAGAAATTATAAATGGCTTAATACTAACCAAATTGAAAGAGTATGGGAACAAATGCATATGGCTTACGAATATGGAGTCAATAAAATATGGATTGTTAACGTAGGCGACATAAAGCCTATGGAATTTCCTATTGAATTTTTCCTTGAACTAGCCTGGGACCCTGAAAAATGGACTGCCGACAACGTTCATTTGTATTATTCTTATTGGGCAAATAAATATTTCACTCCAGCGCTTGAACCTTACGTATCAACAGGCCTTAAGCTTTACACCAAATTTAATGCTCGCCGTAAACCCGAGTTGCTAAATCATAAAACATATAGCATAATTAATTATCAAGAAGCTGAAAAGGTTGTTGATGAATACAATAATTTATACATACAAACAAAACTAGTTTATGATACTCTACAACCTCAATGGAAGGATGCGTTCTACCAGCTGATTCTTCATCCAATCGAAGCATGTTCAAACTTGTATAATATGTATTTTGCTGTTGCAAAAAATTATCAATATGCCGAACAACAGCGGTCAGCAACCAATGCGATGTCCGATAAAGTTAAGCAATTTTTCAGACGAGATGCCGAAATAACCGACTTCTACAATCATAAGTTGGCCAACGGAAAGTGGAACCATTTCATGGATCAAACTCATATTGGTTATACTTCATGGCAACAGCCCGATTCCAACATCATGCCAGTTGTTAAAAATATTCAGGTCCCTCAAAAGTCTGAAATGGGGTTATGGGTCGAAGGTAGCAGTGCTTTTTACCCTGCACAGGCAATATTAAAACTTCCTGAATTAAATAACTTACAACAATCATCCACATTTTTTGAAATATTTAATAGAGGTAGTATTCCTTTTGGTTTTGAAATAAAAACCTCAGCTCGATTTATAAAAATATCAAAATTAAAAGGAAAAATCGAAAAAGAGGAACGTTTTTGGGTGAGTGTCGATTGGGATAAAGCTAAAGAAGAAAAAACGATTGAAAAAATCTTTGTTAAGGCTCTGGGTAAAACAGTAACTATTGATTTACCTATTGTAAAATATAATGCTGATGAAATTAAGCAAATGACTGGTTTTGTCGAATCCAATGGTTATATAGCCATCGAGGCAAAAAATTATTCAAATGCATATGATGCTTATCATTACCAGTGGAAGAATATAGATAATCTTGGTCGTACTTCTTCCGCAATGGTAGTAAAACCATCCACTTTTCAAAATCTGACACTCGATAGTTTAGTACCAAAACTTGAATATCAAATTTATACTTTCGATACAGGAAGAGTTGCCCTCCAAATTTATTTTTCACCAACTCTTGCTTTTAATGAAAATATTGGCCTTTCATATGCTGTAGCCATTGACGATGAAAAACCACAAATTATAAATATGCATAAGCATGTCGATAATAAAACATGGGAAAAAATGGTAGCCAATAACATTCACATTTTAACAACCTATCATCATATTAAAAATAAAGGAATGCATACCATTAAATTTTGGGCACTCGATGGAGGAATAGTGCTTCAACGCATAATTGTTGATTTTGGCGGTGTTAAAGAATCGTACTTAGGACCTCCTGAAAGTTTTAGAAAGTAATATTTTTTGGAAATATTCTAAATTATTTTTTGTTTATTTATTTTTTGTTTTTAATTTTGCAACCAATAAAATCGAACAGACAAAGACAACGGTTATGAAAGCTACTTGTTTCTTTTATTTTTACTTTTGGTTTACTTCGGAAACACCGGGGCTTGATTAACTATTGTCGTAAAAAATATATAAGTCCCGGTCAAAAGCCGGGATTTTTTGTTAATATATGCAATGAATAAAATGTATAGAGATGACATCGAAAACAAAAAAAACCGTTAAACGAATTGCAATTCAGGGGGGCTATGGTGCTTTTCATGAAATAGCTGCAAAGTATTATTTCGAAAACGAAGATATTGAAATAGTCACCGCCAACACGTTTCGCGATCTGTTTAAGTCGTTGCGAAATAACCATGCCGATCTGGGTATTATGGCCATTGAAAATTCACTGGCCGGAAGTATTCTGCCTAACTATACGCTTTTACAGGAATCGAATATGAAAATTATCGGCGAAATCTATCTTCGTATCAAACAAAATCTTGCAGCTTTACCCGGCACACGTATCGAAGATATTGATGAGGTTTATTCACATCCAATAGCCATTTTACAATGCCAATTATTTTTCGATAATTATCCGCATATTAAACTTGTCGATACCATTGACACTGCTATTAGTGCTAAAGAAATAGCTGAAAAAAAACTTAAAAACAAAGGAGCCATTTGTTCCGAACTGGCAGCAAAAACCTATGGATTAGAAATACTTGCCTCAGGAATTGAGACCAATAAGATGAATTATACCCGTTTTTTAATTCTTTCCGATCGGATTGGCTATCACAAAATGACAAAAAAACTCGAAAAAGCTTCGTTGAGTTTTGCTTTAAAGCACGAAACAGGTAGTCTGTCTAAAGTGCTATCCATATTATCCTACTATGGTATAAACTTAACTAAAATTCAATCAATGCCAATTCCCGGAAAAGATTGGGAATATCAGTTTTATGTCGATGTTACTTTCGACGATTATGTCATGTATCGCCAATCGCTCGATGCCATCAGGCCTTTTACGTCGGGACTTGAAATTATGGGCGAATATGAAAAAGGACGTACAGTAATGGAATAATAAATAAGTAAAAATATGGAATCAATGCATTTACAACCATTTACGTTCGAGGGAGTACCTAACGAACGTCCGCTGGTAATTGCAGGACCATGTAGTGCCGAATCAGAAGCACAAATGGTCGAAACAGCCATGCAATTGTCAGCATTAGGAATAAAAATATTTCGGGCTGGCATCTGGAAACCTCGAACACGACCAGGTTCGTTCGAAGGTTATGGTTCTATAGCTCTACCATGGATGAAAAGTGTAAAAGATGCTACCGGAATGCTTACGGCTACTGAGGTAGCTAATGTAAAACATGTATATGAAGCACTCAAAGCAGGTATCGATATCTTATGGATAGGTGCACGTACATCGGCCAATCCGTTTGCAGTTCAAGAAATTGCCGATGCCTTAAGAGGTGTCGATGTGCCTGTATTGGTAAAAAATCCCGTTAACCCCGATCTTGAGCTCTGGATAGGTGCTATTGAACGTTTATATCTGGCCGGTGTTACACGCCTGGCAGCCGGACATCGTGGTTTCTCTACTTTCGAAAAAATTGCCTACCGTAATGATCCCAACTGGCAAATACCCATTGAACTGCGTCGTCGAATACCAAATATCCCTTTGATTGTCGACCCCAGTCATATTTGCGGTAGTCGCAATACTTTGTTCGAAATTACTCAGAAAGCAATGGACCTGAACTACGATGGTATCATTATCGAATCGCACATCAATCCCGATGCCGCTATGAGCGATGCCAAACAACAACTTACACCTAAAGATTTAGGTGAGTTGCTTGGTCGTTTGATTATCCGAAAAGAATACATCGAAAATGGCTCAATGGTCACCATTGAAGAACTTCGTTCACAAATTGATAAAATTGATGATAAAATTGTCGAATTATTCGAAAAACGAATGCAAATAGCCGAAGAGATTGGAAAAATTAAACGCGAAAATAACATTGCTGTGCTGCAAACCAAACGATGGGATCAGATAATTACTAACCGTGTAAATCAAGGCAAGCAAAAAGGATTAAGTGAACATTTTATTGAAACCGTTTTTCGTGCTATTCATGAAGAGTCTATTAATCATCAAACCCAGATTATGAATCAAAATCAAACTGTTAAAACTGACTAAAAATCAATAAATGGAGCAATTAGTAATACATACAGCATCCAAACCATCTCATATTTTAATTGGGGAAAAATTATCGAATCTTAAAAATTATATTCCACCTAAATCAAAAGTTATTGTTATTACCGACGAAAATATTCTTAAACACTATCGCGATAAAATTGAAGAATACCCTGTTATAACAATTCAACAGGGAGAACAAAACAAAAACCTGGCTACCATTGATTATATTATGGGACGGCTGATAGAGCTTGAAGCCGACCGCTCATCGTTTATTGTTGGAGTAGGAGGAGGTATAGTTTGCGATATAACAGGATTTGCCGCATCTATCTACATGCGTGGTCTTCGGTTTGGTTTTGTAAGTACCACGCTTCTATCGATGGTCGATGCCAGTGTGGGAGGAAAAAATGGAGTGAATTACCAGGGTTATAAAAACATGGTTGGGGTTTTTAACCAGCCCGAATTTGTTATTTGCGATATCGACATGCTTAAAACACTCGACCGCCGCGAATATATCGGTGGTTTTGCCGAAGTTATTAAACATGGTGCCATACGTGATGCTGCACTATTTGAGTTTCTTGAAAACAACTTTCAACAAGCGCTCAATTATGAATTAGATGCAGTAATGCGATGTGTAAAAGATTCGGTACGTATTAAAGCTGCTGTTGTTGAGAACGATGAACGCGAAAAAGGCGAACGTCGGGTGTTAAATTTTGGACATACTTTTGGACATGCCATTGAAAAACTTACGGGTATACCGCACGGTGAAGCGGTGGCCATTGGAATGACTATTGCTGCAAACGTTTCGTGCCAATTAAATTTAATCAGTTCTGACGATTCCCTGCGCATTAAAAAGCTTATCCAAAATTTTCAGCTTCCTGCCGAACTTCAGATCGATCCCGAGGTACTTGTAGATGCAATGAAAAAAGATAAAAAGCGTGAAGGCGAAGAAGTTCATCTGGTATTGCTTGAATCAATCGGAAAAGCTATTATTAAAACATTGAGCTATAAACAATTAACTGATTTAATATATGATTTGCGTTAGTTTAAGCGAACCCGATTTTAATAAGTGTCTCGATTTGGTTCAAAGATTTGAACTGTCCGAAATTCGTATTGATTTATGTCGGTTTAATGCAGTTCAGATTGAAAAACTTTTTTCGTCGGGGGCTAAATTGGTTGCAACCTGTAGACCTAATCATATATCCGACGACGAGCGAAAAAGGTTACTTAAAGTGGCTATCCAGGCAGGCGCCCGATATGTTGATGTTGAAATTGAATCAGATTACGGATTTAAACAGGAAATTATTTCTACAGCGCTGAAAAATCATACCGATGTGATTATTTCATACCATAATTTTGACCATACACCCAGTAGTGAACAGCTCAAGATTATTATAAATCAATGTTTTGATATGGGCGCCGATGTGGCTAAAATTGCCTGTATGGTAAACAAACCCGAAGACAACGCTGCTCTTCTTTCGGTCTATCAAACAGGTAAGCGAATCGTTTCTATCGGGATGGGTGAGCTGGGGAAAATTGCTCGTATTGCGGCTGTTTTTCTTGGAGCAGAGTTTACATTCGCCTCAGCAACCGACGAGTATGCTACTGCACCTGGTCAAATTAGTTATACCAAACTTAAAACGTTAATTGAACTCCTCAAAAATTCATAACATAATTTTTTGGATTTTTTTGAGTATAGGTTCTTTATTCTTTTTGTTTATCAATTTCATTTTTAAATTATTATGAACAGCATAGGAACATTATTTCGGCTTAGTATATTTGGCGAATCACATGGTAACTGTGTAGGGATTGTGATTGATGGCGTACCAGCAGGTATACCTCTTACTCAGGCAGATCTGGAAACTGATCTGGCCCGACGTAAAAGTGGTGCCAAAGGTACTACACCGCGTCAGGAAGCTGATATACCAAAAATCATGAGTGGTGTTTTTAATGATTATACTACCGGTGCACCTATTATGATATTATTTGAAAATACAAATACCCGCTCACGCGATTATACATTTTTACTAGAAACTCCTCGACCCGGTCATGCCGATTTTGTGGCTCATCATAAATTTGGCGGCTTTGAAGACTATCGTGGAGGTGGTCATTTTTCAGGTCGTCTTACCCTCGGTATTGTAGCAGCTGGAGCAATTGCAAAAAAAATTATTGCTCCTATTGAAATACGGTCAACTCTTATTGAAGCTGGCGGATCAACCGATATTGATAAAGCGGTAGAAGAAGCCATGGCAAATCATGACTCTATTGGAGGTATTGTTGAAACAGTTGCAACACATATGCCTATAGGGTTGGGTGAACCCTTTTTTGGAAATATGAAAGCTATTATTGCACATTATATTTTTTCAATTCCTGCCATTAAAGGCCTTGAATTTGGATCAGGTTTTGCCGCAGCTCGCATGAAAGGTTCTGAACATAACGATAAGTTTATTTCAACTTCCGGTAAAACAGCAACCAATTATGCAGGCGGTATTAATGGAGGAATATCAAATGGTAACGACCTGGTTTTTCGGGTAGCTGTTAAACCAACCAGCTCAATTCATGCTACTCAACACACCATGAACATGAAAACAGGCCAAATGGTTGATCTTCAAGTTGAAGGTCGTCACGATACCTGTATAGCCCTTCGAGTTCCTGTGGTTGTGGAAGCAATGACTGCACTGGCGCTTGCCGATTTAATGCTTCAGGCTCAACAGGCTAAGCGTGTCTTTAAAAGTTGAAAAACAGATTAGCCATTTATTCCTTTATTTGATTGTTGCTGAATGAAACATGTTATTCTTGCCGTATGGTGCCTATTTACAGTAAGTTTTAGCTATTCGCAAATTTTACCCGGCGCTTACGCTATTTCCAGGTATCTACCTGTACTAAAAGATAAAAAGGTTGGCGTAGTGGCTAATCATTCATCAGTAGTTGAACATACCCACCTGATCGATACACTCTTGAAAAGTGGTATACGTGTTATTCGTATTTTTTCGCCTGAGCACGGATTTAGAGGTAACGCCGAAGCAGGCCAGAAAGTTAAAAACGAAAAAGATCCCAAAACAGGTATTCCAATTATATCGTTGTACGGTAAGCACTATAAACCTACTGCTTCCGATCTTTCACAAATTGATATTGTTATTTTCGATATTCAGGATGTGGGTGTAAGGTTTTATACTTATTTGTCAACTTTGCATTATGTAATGGAAGCTTGTGCCGAGAATAATATTCCATTAATCGTTTTAGATAGACCTAACCCAAATGGTTTTTATATTGATGGCCCTGTGCTTGATTTGAAATTCAAATCGTTTGTAGGGTTGCATCCGGTACCTGTTGTATATGGTATGACCATTGGCGAATATGCATTAATGATTAATGGCGAAAAATGGTTGAAAAATCAATTATCTTGTAATCTGACTGTTATACCATGCACAAATTATAAACATTCCGAAAAAGTTAACTTAACTATTCCTCCATCGCCTAATTTGCAAAACATGCAGGCCATATATTTATATCCTTCTTTAGCACTTTTCGAAGGTACTGTAATCAGTGTTGGCCGTGGTACCGATAAACCTTTTATGTGTTTTGGCCATCCAAAGCTTGATACAGGAAATTTCTTTTTTAAACCCAAATCTAATCATATTTCTATCTCTCCTCTCTATGTCGATACGCTTTGTCGAGGTTTTGACTTAAGTCATTACAATTGGAATGATTCTACCACTTACTTTTCGCTAAAATGGGTAATGATTGCTTATCAATATTTTCCTGAAAAAAATAAATTTTTTAACCGTTTTTTTTATAACCTGTCAGGTAATTATGCATTACGCAATCAGATTGAAATGGGTATTTCTGAAGATTCAATTCGTCAGAGCTGGCAAACCGATTTGATTAAATTTAAAGAAATACGAAAAAAATATTTGTTATACGAATAAAAAAATCGGTCAAGTCTTTGCGACCTGACCGACTGAAATAATATAGGGATTAATTCTCTCTAATCTCTTCGACCCAAAAATAAAGCCAAATAATACAGTAGCATAGCTAACGATGATAGTGCTGCTACAATGTAAGTTCGTGCAGCCCACTTTAATGCATCCTGAGCTAAGGGCAATTGATTCGATGATGTAATTCCACTATTGTATAACCATGCCACAGCTCGTCGACTGGCATTAATTTCCACCGGAAGGGTAATAAAAGCGAATAGTGTAAAAATCAAATAACAGAATATAATTATTGGTAATGCCAGTGGAAATAATCCATGAATAAACAACGATCCAAAAAATAGAATCAAAAAAATGGCATTCATTAGCTGAGCACTAATGTTTTGAATAGGTACCAGTGCTGTTCTTAATCCTAACCATGCATATGCCTCAGCATGTTGAATGGCATGACCACATTCGTGTGCAGCCACTGCAGCTGCCGAAATATTCCGACCATAGTATACATCAGGACTTAGGTTTACTGTTTTGTTGGTCGGATTATAATGGTCGGTTAATTCTCCTTCTACTGATATAACCTTTACATCGTAAATACCGTGATCGCGAAGCATTTTTTCGGCAATTTCCTTACCACTTAAACCCTGACTTAAAGGAACTTCCGAATATTCACGGAACTTTCTTTTTAACTTCCAGCCAACATACCAGCTGAATGCAAATGTTAATATTAAAATAATCCAATACATAGTTTTCTTGTTTTTTATATTTTCCTTTCTTACATAACAAATTTCTTACCAAAATTATTTTAAAAACTCTAAATTTTTTTTACACTTTTAACCGACAAAAAGAAAAATTTGTTTACATTCAAATTCTATGTAACAAATATAGAGACAAATGGGTAGTTTCTCATAACTTACCTCCAATTTATAAAAAACTTAATTGAATTAATATAGTTTTTAAAAGTTGCCAGCCTCTTTTGATTAAGCTCTTTGATATTTATTGACCATTTCATTTAACTCAT
>FQKF010048544.1_pt1 | contig 10363 bp, 7 predicted proteins | sample 1504521 | NCBI WGS metagenome assembly FQKF01 (sample SAMEA4475357, study PRJEB15587) | soil metagenome | biome: Soil; feature: Field | place: India | collected 2015-03-11 | depth 0 m
TCCTAAGTCAATGCCAATAATTTTTCCCATGATAAAAACAGATTTAAGCAGCCTGTCCGAATGCAATTGTAATACTGAAAAGAGGCTTGATGCCCCGATGCATCAATGAATATGCCACGGCGAAAAACCTGACGTTTTGGCACCTTGAATGCGCGTCCGGGCAACCTTTTGGCAGATGGCGCGCAGAGTATCTGCCGAAGAAAGCTGGGACGTGCATTATAATGTGCCTTAGCGCGGTACCTTTGCAGGCCTTTTTTGGAAAAAAACGCCATGGCTACACCGCGCACGGTCGCTTTTCATACGCTGGGCTGCAAGTTGAATTTTTCGGAGACTTCGGCGCTGGCGCGCCTGTTCGAGCAGCAAGGCTATTTGCCCGTGCGCTTTGAAGAGGGGGCCGACATTTATGTCATCAACACCTGTTCGGTAACGGAGCAAGCTGACCGCGAATGTAAGAAGGTGGTGCGCCAGGCGCTGCGCCGCCGGCCCGATGCCCTTGTGGTGGTTACGGGCTGTTATGCGCAGCTGAAGCCCCGGGAAATTGCCGATATTCCGGGTGTGGATTTGGTGCTGGGCGCCGGGGAGAAATTCCGCATCCTGGACTATGTGGATGACCTGACAAAGGCGCAGGGTAAGGGCATGGTGCAGGCCAGCGAAGTGCGGGAGGCGAATACGTTTCACGCTGCCTTCTCCTTTGGCGACCGCACGCGCTCGTTTTTGAAAGTGCAGGACGGATGCGACTACAAATGTTCATTCTGTACCATTCCGCAGGCGCGCGGCGCCAGCCGCTCTGACACGGTCGAGAACGCCGTAGCCAACGCACAGCGCCTGGCGGAGCAAGGCGTGCGCGAAATTGTGCTCACAGGTGTCAATTTGGGCGATTTCGGCAATGGCACGGCAGTCATTGAGGGCGAGCGGCCCCGAAGGGAGGCGCTGTTTATTGACCTCATCCGTGCCTTAGATGAGGCCGTTGAGGTGCCGCGCATCCGCATCAGCAGCATTGAGCCGAACTTGCTTACGGATGAAATCATCACCTTTGTGGCGCAAAGCCGGCGCTTTATGCCGCATTTTCACGTCCCGCTGCAATCGGGCAACGACAAGCAATTGCGCGACATGCGGCGCCGCTATCGGCGCAACCTGTACGCGGCGCGTGTGGAGGCTATCAAACGCCTAATGCCGCACGCCTGTATCGGCTGCGATGTTATTGTGGGCTTTCCGGGCGAGACGGAGGCGGATTTTTTAGAGACCTACCGGTTCCTTCAGCAGTTGGAGGTCTCCTATTTGCATGTGTTCACCTACTCCGAGCGGGCCAATACGCCGGCTGCTATCATGCCTGGTGTCGTGCCCGTGGAAGAGCGCCGACGCCGAAATCAGGCGCTGCGCGGGCTTTCGGAGATGAAACGCCGGCATTTTTATCGGCAACACCTCGGCACGGCACGGCCGGTCTTGATGGAACGCCACAAAGACCCTGCACTATTGGGAGGCTTCACGGACAATTATATCCGAGTAGAAATGCCGGCGGAAGCCGGCGCTGTCAATGCGCTTCAGGAGGTTTTTCTGCAGGAGTTGACTCCGGACGGCGAAGCGGTTCGGAGCGCAGCGCTTCAGCCGGCATAAAACTTAAGACAATTGTCACACAGACATTTGCCGCCGAACTGGCGCAGGAGTGTTTCTTTGGTGGCAGGGTGCAGGTTGGGGAAGCGCTCCCAGCAGCCATTAGGTGCATAGCTGACAAAGAGCTTTTTGCATCGCGGACATTCAGCCATGAAGCTGATCTCCTCCTGGACGTACACAGATGCTACCTGACCGCCCAAAGGCGGGTGCAATTTTCGCACGCATATCCGGAGGGCGATCATGTTGTGAAACTGGTTTTTCATACGCTCTACTATGGCCATGACCACCGTTTCCAGGAGTTTGCGCGGCTGGCCCATTTCTAATTGGCAAAGCCGATAGATGGTTTCGTAGTTGACGGTTTTCTCGACGTCGTCTCTTTGAGCGGCCTGGGTGATGTCGGTTTGTACATACACATCTACCAGATAGTCGGCGCCGACGCGCCGCTCTTCTTCATGGACGCCGTGATAAGCGTGGAAGCGCATGCCTTCGATGGCGATAAAGGCCATAGGAAACGAGGTATGGTGGATGGTTATCGGCTCAGTAATTCTTCGAGCAGGTCGCGCTGTTGGGCTACTTCGGGGCAGCGCTGTTGGAGCAGAGGCGTCAGGCTGTCGAGTTCGATGGCTTGCAGCAGGCCGTATTGGCCGATGGTGGCGGCCATGCACTCGCGCGCCTGCTCAAAGGCTTTTTCGATTTGTCTGAACTGCTGGGGCAGTCGGCTATGTTCGAGGGTATCTGTCGCCCGATTGAGCCGCGCCAGCATAGCCGTACATTCGCAGTAGGCATCGGCAATGGAGGAGAAGCGACTCGGCGACGCCGGGCTTTGACATGCCGCCGGCAACAGCACCGCCAATGCTACGACTGCCGATAAAAGCGCTTGTCTTTGCATGCGGGCAAAGGTATGCAAACAAAAATCCCCCACCAGCGACCGGGTACTGGCAGGGGACTGATGGTACAATAGTTACTTATTCGCTTATGCTTTCGCCTTATTGAGCAGGCCCTGTATGAAGCCGCCAATACCGCCGCCAGCGCCGCCTAAAATACCACCACCGAGCAGCGAACCGATGAGGCCACCCGCGGTGTCCTGACCCAAGACACCGCTCAGCAGCGCGCCGCCCAGGCCAGGGCCAGCGGCCTCACCCAGCAGGCTGGTCAGTATGCCTAAAACACCGCCGCCCAGCGCACCAGAGGTAGCGCCCATTTTTGGATTCTGTTTGAGCACAATGCCGGCAATGGCGCTGACGAGCGGCAAGGCCCACGTAGCCGAACCCTCGGGCAAAAATTTGTTAATGATAAAGCCGGCTATCAGGGTTATTGCAGAAGAAGTTAGTGTGGTGTTCATGTGTGATACGTTTTGTTTTGTAATTAATGTTGGTGCATTTTCCCCGGTCCAAGACAAATGTACCAACACTTCTGTGTTTAAAGTCGGGCCTTGGCTTATTTTTTTAAAAAAAGATTGCGCCCCAGGGCAGGATTAGCGTATTTACAAGACGCTTTAACTTTGACGCTGCTTTTTCAAAAGCCTGTGTTAATTAGTTAATACATCTAACCTCTCGCTATGAAATATGAAAGATGCGAAGCAAAAGCCGTTTGTCTCGAACGAGGACGTATCGGTTCGGCTGTTTAACAACGAGTTTTTAGATAGCCTTACGCGCACACACATCGCTGTACCGGTATCGCTGTTTTTCCTGTATGCCACAGGCCTGATTTGGTGGACGAAGGTGGCCACTACTTTGAGCAACGTTCAGATAGTGGGCCTTTTTGCCGGCGGCCTGATATTCTTTACGCTGGTGGAGTATCTGGTGCATCGCTACGTCTATCACATTGAGCCGACTACGGAGTCGCGGCGTAAATTGCAGTGGACGATGCACGGGGTGCACCATGCTTATCCCAAAGACAAAAGCCGTCTGGCCATGCCGCCGGTGCTGAGCATAGTCATTGGCACGGTGTTGCTGGGCCTGTTCCGGCTCGTGTTGGGCCAGTACGCCTTTTCTTTTCTGGCGGGTTTCATGGTGGGCTATGCCCTTTACTTGGTGGTGCATTACTCGGTGCACATTTTCAAGATGCCCAAAAATGTGTTGCGCATGCTCTGGATTAACCACGCCATTCATCATTACAGCAAGGACGATGTGATGTTTGGCGTATCGTCGCCGCTTTGGGACTACGTGTTTGGAACGGTACCCAATCAGCAGAAGCGTACGTCCATTCGTGTAGTGGTAGAAGACGCGGAGAAGTACCTTTGAGGCGCTCCGACGCTTGCGGGCCTTTTTATCATCGTTTTTCACCTGACCCTGTTCCCATGGTATGGCTGCACCAACGCTCCCGCCTTTTGACCCACACAGCCCACCTGACTACGTCGAGCGGACGCACCACATTGTGGCCGTCGAGCGAGAGCGCTACCTGAAGGAGCGGCGCCGCAAGCACGGGCTGCAACCACCCACCCACGACAACCTCATCGGGCTGGCTATTTCGGGTGGAGGTGTCCGCTCGGCCACCTTGGGCCTGGGGCTGTTTCAGGCGTTCATTCGGGCGAATGTTCTGAAATACTTTGACTACCTAAGCACAGTGTCGGGTGGAGGGTACATTGGCTCTTGTTTATCGTCGTTGCTGAGCCGGGAGCCAAACAACGTAGAAAAATATAGCCCGGCCTCCAATCCGAACGAACGCTACAAAGCTGAAGAAGTCGGCTTGAGCGAAGACGATTGCCCACTATCGCCCAAGATGGACTACGAGTATGCGCCTTTGGAACACACGCGCCTGACGCCCAAGCATCAGCTGTTGCATCTGCGTCGCTACGGCGAATACCTGACACCACGACCGGGCATTTTTGGCTGGGATGTCAGTCGGGCGGTGGGAGCCTTTGTTTCGGGTCTGCTCATTCATCTGACGCTGTTTCTGCTGCTGTTGTCGGTCGTGGTATTGCTGCATCATCTGCTTTTTGCCGCCATGTCCGGCGGGCGTTTTATCGAGCAGCTGGAGCATCCGATGGTTTTTTACAACCAGCACCATCCGGGACAAGGGCAAGGCGCTGGCGTGTTTTTCCGTTCGGGAGAGGAATGGGACTCGCTACCGTTTGGTGAGAAGCTTTCGATTTGGTTCTCCACGCATCTGTGGCCGCAGATTTACCTCATTGTGCATTCGGTACAACGTTACTGGCAGTTGGTACTTCTGTTCTTCCTGCTGGGTGGCCTATCGGCATGGATAGCGTTGTTGGTGGCACGTCGCATTCCGGAGCGGGTGGCGCAGATGGAGAGTGCCGAGGCGCAGTACAAAGACCCATCTAAAGACCAATACTGCGATAGGCCAGGAGGGCAGAATCTGTTCCAACACGTCGCTGGCCCTTTCGAGCGGCGTTTTATTGGTTTAGCCTATCTGGCCGGCCCAGGGCTGGCTTATCTGATGACGATTGTGCTGGCGCAATTGGGTTACTTTGAAGAGCACGGCTATTTTGTTATGATGGCGTTGCCGGGGGCTTTTGCTACCGGGCTGTTGGTGGTTTGTGTGGTGCTGACAGCGCTCTTTTTTGTCAATAACATCCAGGAAAAAGTAGCTGGCCGGCTGTACCGCTCTTTTTACATGGGCATGCAGGGAGCGTCTTTTTTGGGTTTTGTGTTGGCCTGGCTTTCCCCACTGACCATTTTGTTGTTGTTCGGGGAGCACGGGCTGCTGGCGCGCTTGCTGTTCTCGTTTGTGCCGGTGGTGTTGGCTTACTATTTCACGGCGCAGAGCCTGGCGGGCAAGACGGGGGTGAGCGGTCTGTGGAATAGCCTTCTGAGAACCTTGCAAAAACCCCTGCTCAATTTGTCCATTTTTCTGTTTGTAGGCCTGGCGTTAGCCTGGGTTTCGAGTACGCTTTTTGAATTGGAAGAGATGTGGGTTATGGGCGATGTGTCCAAACGCTTTGGCGTGGCCTTACTGATGCTGATAGGATTTTCCGCCCTGCTGATTTTGCTGGGCTTTGCGGCGAACTCCAACGACATTTCGCTGCACTTCTTCTATCGCGACCGTTTGACGGAGGCTTTTTTACGCACGGACGGGCGGGTGCAGCGCACTCTGGAACGGCCTAAAGGGGGCGAGGGTCAACGTGTGCATCCGAAGGGTCTATTTGATGTAACCTTGCGCAACCACGAAAACCTGAAATTGGCTAACCTGGGCGACGGCAACGGCAAGGGGCCATACCACATCATTGTGGCAGCCCTCAACCTGCAAGGCACGGAGGACCTGGCGCAAAAGACCCAGAAAAGCGACCACTTCATTTTCTCCAAATACTTCATCGGCTCGCGCACGACGGGCTACTATCGCACCGACAAATACCGGGACGGCGGCATGAAGCTGAACACTGCTATGACGATTTCAGCCGCAGCTGTCGCTAGCGGCATGGGCTATATCGGCTTTGCCGCTTCCAACTTTTATCTCACGTTGCTCAACCTGCGCACCGGCTATTGGATAGATAACCCTTGGTACCTGCACAAAGAGGCTATCGAAGAACGCCTAGAGGAAAGGGGTGTACCGGTGAAGCGCACTCTGGGCGAGCGCATCTCTCGTATAGCCCGGCGCTACCCGTTCTGGCTCTCGTACCTGCTGCGTGAAATGTCGGGTGCTTTGGGCGCTAAAACGCGCCGCATCTATGTATCAGACGGCGGGCATACGGGCGACAACCTGGGGCTTATCCCGCTTATTCAGCGCCGCTGCCATACTATTGTTTTGGCTGATTTTGAGGAGGATGCACAGTTTGCGTTCGCTTCCTTCAGCCAGGCGCTGCGGTTGGCAAAAGCCATTTACAACACCGATATTGAGATTGACCTGACGCCGCTCACGCCCGAAAAATCCGAGGCAAGGCCTTATTGTGCTGCGTGCGTGGCTGTTGGAGAAGTTCTGTACCCGGCCACCCAGCACCAACCGGCCATGAAAGGGCGGCTGGTGTATCTGAAGTTGTCGCTGATGCAATCGCCCGAGGGCGAAGTGTTGCCCGTCTACGTGCGCAACTACGCGCGGGCCAATCCGGCATTTCCGCACGAGAGTACCGCCGACCAGTACTTCGACGAGCGGCAGTTCGAAGCTTACCGCATGCTTGGCGAATACATCGGGCAGCGGGCGGTACCGCATATTAGTGTATGACCGGAGGTGCAGCGAAGCATACAGACCTGGCGCAAGCCGTCGGAAACGTACCTTTGTCGGCTGAGCGTCTGACGTATGCGATACTTCGCCTCTCTTCTCCTGTTGCTAACCCTCTGGCTAAGCCCGTTGCTCGCGCAGACGGATGACCTGGAGCATTCCGTTGCACAGGTAGAGGAGCTGCTCGACCGCGCCCGCGCTGCCCGCACCGATGCCGAGCGCTATCAGATGGCCGAGCTGGCTTTAGCCATTGCTCGCGACCTGCGCTACGACGGCGGCATAGCCCGCGCTTACCTGCTCATGGCCCAGGTGCGCTCCCGCAACGGACGCGCTGAAGAGGCACTTCAGTTTTTTCTGGAAGCTGAAGAAAAACTCACCCCTGCCGAACGAACGCCTCCGCCGGTGTCCGACAGAGCCGTCCTGCGCGAGGTGTATACCGGCATCGGAGATCTCTTTTTCCGGGAAAAGGACTATTCCAACGCCCGCCGCTACTACCACCAGGCGCTGCGACTATCGCCTACTAATGAATTACTCATCGAAAAAATCGGCGATGCCTTTCTGCAGGGTATGCAGTACGACAGCGCCGAGGTCGCTTACAAGAGCCTGATAAGCCAGTACAAAAGCGCTGGAAAATACCCGGAACTCATTCAGGTTTACCAAAAATTAGCCACTGCTTACAACAGCGAGGGCAACCTGAGCAAGGGGCTGTTTTACTACATTGCCATCGAAGACATCCTCGAGCGACACAGCAGCCCCGCCGTCCGGGCGGTCATGTACAACAACTTAGGCAAACAGTACGCCCTGCTCAACGACTACAACCGGGCGCTGACCTACTTTCGCAAAGCCGAACTCCAGTGCCAGTGGGTTGATTGCGAACACCTCAGCGTGGTCTATGCTAATGTAGGTGTCGCTCTGCACAACATCGGCCAGACGCGCGCCGGCATTGAATATCTCCAAAAGGCCAGTAAACTGCTGGAAGAACAGGGCAACCGCGGCGCACTGGCTGCACTCAAACACCTCATTGCCAGCATCTATCTCAACAATCGGGATGCCCAGCACGCTCTGGAGTACAACACTGAGGCCATGCAATTGGCTGAAGTTACTCAACAACCCGATCTGCTGGCCAAAATCTACCGTACCGCTGCCGACATCCATTACCAGCTGTACGAGTACGAAAAAGCCTATCACGCCTACCGGGAGTACCTGCGGCTCAACGACGAACTGCGCCGCCGGGAACAGGAGCGCCAGCAGCGCTTGGAGCAACAGCGCTCACTGCTCAATGCTGCCGAAAACCAGGTCAAGTACCTGCTCATCCGCCAGAACATTCGCGAACTCGAACTCCAAAACGCTCGCTACGAACAAGACCGTCTGCGTCTGCAAAACGAAAACCTCGAACTGGAACGCCAACGCCAGGAAAAAGAAGTCGAACTCTTGCTGGCCCAACGCGAAACCGACCGCGTCCGCCTGCGCGAACAAACCTTGCTGGCCCTCAAGACGCGCAACGAACTGCAGCTGGCGGCCCAACGCTTGGACACCGAGAAAAAGGAGCGCACCATTGCCCTGCTCAAGCAACAGGAGCAAATCGCCTTGGCCCAGCGACAGGCCGACAGCGCCCGAATGGAACAACTTCGCTTAGACCAGGCGTTCCAGCAGCGCGAGCAAGCGTCCTTCCGCCGCTTCGTCTATACCGTAGGTGGCCTGGGCCTTTTGCTGCTGGCCCTGCTCACCATAGGCTGGTTCCTGGCCCGACAGGCCAGCCGGCGCCTGAGCGCTAAAAACCAGGAAATCGAACGCCAAAAGGCTCAGATTGAGGCGGAACGCCACAAAAGCGACCAGCTGCTGCTCAACATCCTGCCCGCCGAAGTCGCTCACGAGCTGCGCACCCAAGGCTATGCCACACCGCGCCTCTACTCCAGCGCTACCGTTTTGTTCACCGACTTCCTGAATTTCACCAGCCTGTCGGAGAAACTCACTCCTGAGCAACTCATTGACGAACTGGACGAGTGCTTTTTGGGCTTCGATGAAATCTGCGAGCGCCATGGCTTGGAAAAAATCAAGACCATCGGCGATGCTTACATGTGCGCCGGCGGTCTGCCCGTGCCCAACGATACCCACCCGCTGGACGCCGTCAGCGCCGCCTTAGAAATGATGGCCTGGCTCGAACACCGCAACCAGACCAACCCCAAAGCCATCTTTCGCGAAATGCGCGTCGGCATCCATACCGGTCCGGTCATTGCCGGGGTCATCGGCAAAAACAAATTCGCCTACGATATCTGGGGCGACGCCGTCAACCTTGCCTCCCGCCTGGAAATGCTGGGCGAACCCGGGCGCATCAACATTTCCGGCGCTACCTACGATGCCATCCGCAACCGCTTCCGCTGCGCCTACCGCGGCAAAAAGGCCGTGCACAACAAGGGCCTGGTGGATATGTACTTTATAGAGGGGCCCTATTAGCCTCTAAGAGCAATTTGGCCCCCTATTTGCTGCATTCCATGCGAAAAGTGGTGGCACAAGCTACCTTTGCGCTGCTTTTGACCCTACGGGTCGCTCATCATCCCTCCGATTTTCCCGATTAGACTCTGAACCGTACCGCCTTCTGGTACCCAACCGACTGTCCATTTGTGCCATACTTACACCTGATCTCTGCAGCTGACTGCCCCGCTCATGAAAATCTCATCCTCCTCGCCTGCCGCTCCGAATACGAACTGCTTTCGGCTGCCCTGACGGCGAGCGAGCGCTCCTTCCTGCAAAAGGCCGTCGAAAAAGGCGTCTATACTTGCTGCTTCCCGCAGGCCGAGCGCTTAGTATTTATTTGCCTGCTCGAAGAGGCCGCCGACGAAGCCATCCATTTGGAAAAAACCCGCCAGGCGGCCAGCCAGCTGCTGCGCGACATTCGGCATTACAAAGCTGAGTCTGTAGCCGTTGTGAGCTATTGCCCACACCCTACCACGCTGGCCTTTCTGGAAGGGCTGCTGCTGAGCACTTACCAGTTCACTCGTCATTATTCCAGCCCGGAGAAAAAGGCCGCTGCTGCGCTCCGCGTACAGTGGGCATGCGATGCCGCTCCTGCCGGTGCCGTGCAAGAGTTGAATGCGCTGGTGGAGGCCGTCTTCCTAACGCGAGACTTGGTGAACGAGCCGCATTCGCACTTAGACACACTGCGCTTGGTGGAGGCAACCCGCGCCGCGGCGGAGCGCTACGGCTTCTTCGCCCAGGTGCTGGATGCCGATGAAATCCGTACCATGGGCATGGGTGGACTGCTCGCCGTTAGCCAGGCCAGCGAAACGCCGCCGCAGTTTTGCATTCTGGAGTGGAAGCCTGAAGTCCCGCGCAACGAACGCCCGGTAGTGCTGGTGGGTAAAGGCGTTGTGTACGACACCGGCGGCCTCAGCCTGAAGACGCCGGAGTCCATGGAAAACATGAAATGCGACATGGCTGGCGCGGCAGCTGTCTTGGGCGCCTTTTGCGTCGCCGCTCAAACGCAGATGCCGGTGCACATCATCGGCCTGCTGCCCATCACCGACAACAAAGTGGGCAGCCGTTCGCTCATGCCCGGCGACGTCATCCGCATGTATTCCGGAACCACCGTGGAGGTAACCAACACCGACGCCGAAGGCCGCCTCATCCTGGCCGACGC
>FQKF010175962.1_pt1 | contig 10362 bp, 5 predicted proteins | sample 1504521 | NCBI WGS metagenome assembly FQKF01 (sample SAMEA4475357, study PRJEB15587) | soil metagenome | biome: Soil; feature: Field | place: India | collected 2015-03-11 | depth 0 m
CGTCCACAGCCGTTGCCGAAGTGCCCGGTAACATTGATTTTGTTCTCGACTCCAAACTTAATAAAGTGCTTTTTCAGAATATGGAAATTTCCAATGTGGTTGGAACCATCATTGTTCGCGATAAAAAGGCCGTTCTGCAAAATTTGAAGATGAATATGCTGGATGGCACCCTCGGACTTAGCGGTTACTACGAAACCCCCAACAGTAAAACCGCCAAAACCGGCCTGGATTTGAACATCGAGCATTTCGATATTCAGAAGGCATTTAATACCTTTAATACCATGCAACAGCTGGCGCCTGCGGCCAAGTATGCACGCGGATTTTTCAGCACCACCTTGGAAAATTTCAATGTACTTTTGAACGAAAAGATGGAACCCGATTTAAAAACCGTAAATGCCCGCGGTTCGCTCAGAACCAAAGAAATCGTGGTAGGCGGACTTCCGGCCCTGGTTAAATTAGGCGACGCTTTGAAAATGGACCAACTTAAAGAAACTAAAGTGTCTGACCTTAATTTAACCTATCAAATCAAAGACGGGCGCATCTATTTTGATCCTTTTAAAACCAAAATCAATCAAATTCCCACGGAAATTACCGGAAGTACGGGTCTGGACCAAACCATCGATTACAAATGGACAATGGAAATTCCGCGAAGCATGCTGGGAGCTCAGGCCACGCAAGCCATAACCGGATTATTGAACAAAGCCAATGCCGCAGCGGGAACCAACGTTCAATTGGGTGAAAAAGTTAATGTAAATATACTTTTCGGAGGAACCGTTACCAATCCCACCGTAAAAACTTCACTGAAAGAAACCACACAAAACGCCGTGGCCACGGTAACCACCCAGGCCTACAATGCGGCAGTTGATAAAGCTGCCGAGGAAGCCCAGAAGATTCTGAACGAGGCCCAGGCCCAGGTGGATAAAATCAGGGCAGACGCTGCCGCTCAAATTGAAAAGATCCGCCAGGAAGGATATGCCGCTGCCGATAAAATGGTGGAAGAAGCTAAAAATCCCATAGAAAAAATGGCTGCCAAAAAAGCCGCCGAGGCCGCCAAGAAGAAAGTGGATGAACAATGCAAAAAATTAAACGACGAAACCGAAGCCAAATGCAACAAAATCATGGAAGATGCCAAAGCCCGGGCTGCGGCCAAAGCACAGGAAGCCAAAAAATAATGAAATACGGATTTTATCTTTTTCTGACCATTAATTTTTTTCATGCTCAGGTGTTTTTTCATGAGGCATGGTCGAATTATACCCTCACTACATATACTGCTCCGTCCGGAATTTCTTCGCATACGGTTCCTTTTGTCAGCTGGGGAATTTTTGGAGACGGATGGGCTAATGCTTCCGGCCCGGACTTAAATCCCAATAAGCCCTTTCATGACCCCTTACTTAAAAATACCAAATTTGCTGTTTATTACGACGCTGAATTGAACGACACCATCCTGGTAGGAACCAGTTGGATTGACTCATCCCAATATGCCGTCGACCGTTGGATAATTTCACCTTCCGTAACGGTTTTAAATCCCAATACTGTTTTCACATGGAAAGCCCGTTCGCCCGATCCGAATTTCCGGGACGGATATTCCGTATATCTTTTCCCTTCAACCTTAACGGTATCCAACCCTTCCGTTATTACCTCTTCTTTTACGCCCGCTTACTCCATACCCGATAACCTTTCGCAGGGTGGCGGCGAGTCGGTTCAATGGATTAATCGCTCTCTGGACGTTTCTTCTTTTTTCCCCGACGGATTTAAATTTGCCATTCGTCATCAATCCAAAAACCGATTCCAAATTCATTTCGACGATTTAAAAGTAGTTGGTGTATCTTATCAACGCGACGCATCCGTGTCTGCTTTCGCTTCCAATCGTTGCCTCTTAGCCGGTAATTCCGACTCCGTTAAGGTCCTTGTGGAAAATTACTCAACCATCCCCATCAATACCATCACTTTAGCATACAGAATAAATAATTCCACTCCCTATAACCAAACCTTTACATTAAGCACTCCGCTTTATTTTGAATCGGAAAGATTATTCTCCTTTTCATTGCCTTTTACCTATCCGGCTCCCGGAACTTATACATTAAAAGCATGGGTACAAGCCCTCAACGGTATGGCCGATCAATATACCGCTAACGATACGCTGACAACCTGTGTATATGTTCTTTCGCATCCCGTTCACCGAAAATCTTTGGTGGAAATTTCCATGGGAGCCAAACAAAAGAACAGCCCGGACATTATGCAATTTATTCAAAGTTGTTCTTCTCCTTCAATAGTTCCACTTTGCATGCACATTAACGACTCGCTGGAAAGACCGCTTAGCATTCAGTGGCACACCACATTTAATGCCTGGAATACCGACTTCGTTCAAAACCGATATTACCGTTTTTCCAAAAATTCTTTCATCTATCCTTCAAATCAATATTGCCCGGTCAGTGCCAATCAACAATCTTTGGCTCCGTTGGAAATTTATTTTACCCAAACGCAATACGATTCCGTTTCGCGTGTCTTAACATCAGTTGTAAATGTTTCGTGTGCCGCTTCTTTATGGGGCGATTACCGCATTCATGTTTATCTTAAGGAAAATAACGTCAGTGGAACCATGAACGATACTTTACCCAATGGTTTTAATCAGTGGAACGGTCTCTATACAGTTCCCACATCACCATGGTTTCAGAAAGGATATTACAGTCCTATGGTTAATTCCTATATTCTTAATGCCTGGCAATATAAGCACATGCATGTTTTCAGATATAACCTTACCCCATGGAGCGGACAATCGGGCATCATACCCGGAAACGGAACTTCGGCCGGCCAGGTTTATACCTTAGCCGTGAGTTATACCATTCCCCCAAAACCTGCTTATGCTCAAATCAACATACCTGAAAATACATATTTAATCGCCTTTGTGGAAGATTTTCATTCCGATAAAAAAAACTGCCTGGTTTGGAATGTTGCTTCCCAAAAAATATGGAACAAACCGGAAGTGGTGGGATTGGAAAATGTAAATTCTCCTCTTTCCTTATGGTTCTATCCCAATCCTTTTGTGGATGATTTATATATTTTTTCCTATAATAAAATAATAAAGGTAGATTTATATGATATTTCCGGCAAAAGCTTAAAATGCGAATGGGTACAAATCAACGAGCAATCCTACAGGTTAAAAATTTATGCCCCTAAAGGAATTTATTTTATCTGTCTCTTATTTGAAAAAGGAACCATATCAACCTTAAAACTTATTAAGGAATAATTTTTTTGTTAAGGGTGTAACAATTTATCGTTTATAAACGTCTTATAAGTTAATTAAATGACCATAGAGGAATATAATCAGTGCGTGGATATTTATTCCGATGGATTATACCGCTATGCTTTTAGTATGATGAAGGACGAGGAAGATGCTTCCGATGTAGTACAGGATTGTTTTGAAAAAATATGGAAACGGCGTTCCGAAATCAGTTTCGATAAAGCTAAATCATATTTGTTTACAACCTGTCATCATACAATTATGGACTACCTCAAAAGAAAGAAAAGAATAAACTTACATGAAATTGAAGACAACAGACAGGTATTCAATAATCATTACGAAAATAAAAATTTGAAAGAAATTATTTTTTCATTTCTTGAACAATTGCCTGATAACCAAAAATCCGTATTGTTGCTGCGCGATTATGAAGGTTACTCGTATGAGGAAATAGGGAAAATAACCGGATTAAAAATGGAACAAGTCAAGGTTTATATTTACAGAGCAAGAATGAAAATGAGGGAAATCATCGGTCAATGGGAAAATATAATATGAAAATTGATAAATTTAATATCAAGGAATTTTTGTCCAAATATAATCTGGGCTTGTTGAACGATGAAGAGTATCAAAACTTACATCTTTTTTTAAAAGAAAACCCGGATTTTTTGGAATGTGAAATACACTTAAATAAAATTAAATTTTATTATCCAAAAAAAGATAAAATTAAAAAACCGGATGAGTATGTGTTTATAAAATACATTGAAGGTGATTTAATTTCTGAACAACAGGAAAAATTTTTGAAAACAGTTGAAAAGGACGTAATTCTTTTAAAAGAATTGAAATTGTTTGAAAAAACGAAATTAATAACTGATTTTGATATAAGGTATCCACATAAAAAGCAATTGAAGAGTATTCCGTTTTTTTATTATGTTCATTTATTCAGAGCTGCTGCCGTTTTAGTTATCCTATTTTTTTTAATTATTGTGTTTGACTCACTCGTTAATAATAAATATAAAACGCCAGATGTTTCGAAATCAGGCAAATATACCGATAATTTTTCTGATAAGCGTAATAATTTAGTTGTTAAATCTACAAGTACGTACACTTATTCAGATATTTTCTTAATGGAAAAAAATAATAAACCACATTATGCAATTCAAAATAAAAATCAAGAAAAAATCGTAAAAAAAACTTCTGTTTCAGTTATCAATTCCAATGAACATCCAATAATTTCATCCAAATTAGATAATATACCGATTACCGATGTTTCGCAAACCGGTATTGATAATGAAAAAGATCCTGTATTTAATTCAATTGATTATGTTACCGAAATGAAAAATTTTTTAGCTGAACAAAATAATTATAATGATTGCTATACCATTCGTTTTCATTCATTGGAAAGCATTCCATTGGAAGAAGATTCTCTTGTTTCAAATATTGCAAGACCAGTGTTCAAAAATATCGAACAGTTTTTATCCCAATACTTCAAGGAGTCGTCAATTTGTTTAGCCCGTATTTTTGGAAAAAAAAATCTAGATTAACTTGTAACAAAATTATTTTCAAAATCGTCTTATTGTAAAAAAACAAATATTATGAAAAATAAATTCTTTGCTGTTTTTCTCTTTTTTGGTTTGAATATAACATCACAAACTACCCGAACATTTACAGTTGAAAAATCCGTTCATAGTATAAAGCTATACGACAATGCTTCGGTAACTATTATTGAAAATAATCAACCTAACGTGGATTTGTCGGGAACTTTTTACGATTATACCGAAAACAATGGAATACTGGAATTTCGTGGAAAAAGCACAGTCACCGTTTCATGTTCTGCAGGTCTTATTAAATTCATTAACTGTAAAGACAAATCAAAACTAACGATTCATTCATCAGTTAATTCCGATAGTTTATCCGTTACACTGGAAAATTATGCCCGTGCCAATATATCCATGCAGTTGAAAAAAATTTCAGTTATTACAAAAGATTATGCCCATTTAAAATTTTCAGGCCATACCGATATTGCCCAAATTCAATCTTCCGGTTTTTCAAAAGTAAATATTTTAAGCAGTGTTCGTGCCCGTTATGAATTGTCCGATTTTGCCAACCTGAAAATTTGTACTTCAGGTGAAGTTGAAGGTAAAAGCAGGGATTTTGCGAAAGTAACCTTATCAGGAAATCCGTTAAAAGTGAATGTTGAAACCAATGAATTTTCAAAAATATCCCGAACGATTTTTGATTGTAATCCTATTTCTGGTTCAGAATTAAAATCTGCCTATTATAATATGATGAATGATTTTGAAGAAACAACCCAAGAGGAAAGTTCAACACGGAAGAAAGCAAAAAAAAGACGTTATTCCTGGCAGGGTATTTCGGCGGGAGTGAATGCCATATTGAATGAAAATAATTCATTTTCTTTCGATAAAAAATATGATTTTTTTGAACCGAATTATTCTTCTTCATTTAATTTTCAGTTAAATCCTTTCCAGCAAAACTTCTATATCTATAAACGAAGCATTGCTTTTCTGACCGGAATCGGTATTGAGTGGAGAATTTTCGCCTTACGCAAAAAGGCCTTTATTGACCCCGATACCTCGTTCTTTCACGGATACATCGATACTACACCGGGTTTTACCCTCAGAAAAAACAACTTAAGAAATTTCAATGTTCAAATCCCTTTTTTGTTTGATTTTCGTTTTGGCAAAAAGAACCGTTTTTCATTTATGACAGGTGTAGTCGGAACCTGGATGCTGATTAGCAGTCAAAAACTGGAGTTATTAAACAACGGATACGAATATGAAATTATAAAAAAAGACCAGTTTAATTTAAACCCGTTGCAATTTAAAGCACATGCTTCTTTGGGTTATAAGGACTTTCATTTTTTTGGTGAATATGCTTTCAACGGAATGTTTTTAAAAAACCGGGGGCCCGGATTTCGATTTTTAAACGTTGGAATACGCTTTTCTTTTGATTACGATTAAGCGTAAATTCTTATTCCTTCCATCGATTTTCCTGCTTACGGGAAAAAATGATTCCGAAAGTAATTTCATGTGTACCGGTGGAGTATTTTTTTAAGTTCGTGGTGGTAAAATCGTAGGAATAACCGACGGCCAGGTAATTTTTCCAGGTATAACCCATCATGGCTACCATGGCATCCTGGGACCTATAAGCCCCGCCAATCCAAAAATCTTTATACGATAGTCGTAATGCTCCGTCAATTTTAACGGGGGCCGGAGCGGCATATTTAATCAAAAACGAGGGTTGCAGAATGATGTCTTCATTGAGGTTAATGTTATAGAGTCCGAATGCGTGATAATGCCTTACGATACGGCTTCGGGTTTCTTTATGATAGAGCTGAACGGGGGCTTCGTATATTTGCGGCACCGACAGGCCGAAGCAGAATTTATCTTTTTTGTAAACCGTTATGCCCGTCCCGAAATCGGGAACCAGGGTGTTTTGGTAAAGGTTTTGTAAAGCACGGTCGCCTTCTTCCCGCAGAATTAATTTATGTCCGTCTATGCCCCACTGAAGAAGGCCGGCGCTTAATCCCAAACCCACCCTCAGGTCATTTTTAAATACTAAATGATAAGCATAAGATGCCTGAAATCCGATTCTTCGGGTCGGGCCCACGATATCGGTGTAAACATGCATGCCCATGCCCATGTGCTTCTTGCGGAAGGGTCCCTGGCAGGTCAGCATATAGGTGCGGGGCGCATCGGTAATTCCCGTCCATTGGTAGCGATTGTTGGAACGGGCCTCGGCAAATTCCGTTGCTCCCGCATAGGCCGGATTAAATGCCAGTGGGTTCAGCATAAATTGGGAATATTGGGGAAGTTGCTGAGCCCTTCCTTTTTGGAGCAGGATATATACAAAAACCCATATGTAAAAAAGTTTTTTCATACTATCTGAATATGGTCAATGGTCCGGTATAGGGTTCCGGATAGGCCGGATGATTTAATTTCAATACATAATAATATGTACCCACAGGTAAGTCTTTTCCTCGATACTTGCCGTCAAAGGGCGTTCTGTATCCCACCGAACGGAACAGGAGTTCACCCCAACGGTTGTAAATCTCCACTTCATTATCGGGGAACTGTTCCAGGTTATCAATAATCCATGTATCGTTCACGCCGTCACCGTTCGGACTGAACCCGTTCGGAATTTTAATTTCCGGATATACAAATACCAGGGTGGTATCATAAGCCACGCAACCGTTGGTACCCGTTACCACGACGGTATAAACCGTGGTAATCGTTGTATTTGAAACGGGATTCGGATTGTTCACATCCGACAGCCCCGTTGCAGGTATCCATGTAAAGGTATTTCCGGCCGCAGAAGTCGGATTACCCCCGATGGTTACACTTCCATACAAAGGTATGGAATAGGTGGGACCCGCATCCACAACAGGCAGTGGTAATTGATTGACGATTACGGTATCGTAATCAAAACATGCCGTATTGGTGGAACTTACCAGCAGAACATAGGTGTTGCTGCCCGATGCAGGAATAACGGTGGTGTTGGGTGTCGTAGCTAAGGTGTTGTTGGATGGAATGCTTAGCCAGGTGTAGTTGACGGCATTTTGAGAGAGTGTCCCCGTCAGATTAATGGCAACGGGATTATAGCAATACGTGGTGTCGTTTCCGGCATTGGCTACGACATTCAAATTGGTTCCGACATTGATGACGGTATTAATGACACATGCGCTCTGGTCGGTCAATGTAAGGGTGTAGGTTCCGCTTAGAATATTTGAAGGACTTTGAGTTGTGAGCGTACCGGATGGTCCAATCCAAACAAACGTGTAGGAAGGAACCCCTCCGCTCACCGTGGTAGTGATGCTTGCATCGGCCACGGAATTACAGGTGGAACTGTTGGAATTTACGGATAAACTGATGGCCGGAGGATTCACCAATTGGAAAGTTTGCGAGGCCTGACATCCGGCACCGTCGGTTATGGTAACGGTATAATTGCCGGCACAAAGCCCGGTATTCGGATTTTGCGGTGTAACGGTGGCTGGCGGATTCCAGGTATAAGTGTAAGGCAACACTCCGCCCGACGGTACAACCTGTATGGAACCGTTACAATCATTATGGCACTGAACCGGGTTGATATCGGGTAAGCTGAAAACCAGGGGCGGATTGGAGGTGATGGTAAATTGCTGATAGGCCTGACATCCGTTGCCGTCCACCACCATCACGTTTGCAATTCCGCTGCATAGATTATTAACGGTTGACGTATTCGCACCATTGCTCCAACTGAAGTTATAAGGCGGTATTCCTCCGATGGGCTGTACCGTAACGGCTCCGTTGCATGAGCCGCTGCAAGGTATGTTTTGTTGCGTGAAACTCAAAACCGGAGCGTTGCTGCCGTTTACGGTTAATACGGTTGATTGTTGACAAGCTCCGTCCGACACGGTCAATGTATATAAGCCCGGCGTAACCGATGTAAGAGTTCCGGAAGTAACCGAACCCGGGAACCAGGTATAGGAGTATGGGCCTCCGCTTCCGCCCGTGGCGCCGGCAATCAGGGTTCCGTTATTATTACCGCATGAAGGCGGCAGGATGGTAGGCGTTATTACGATGGGATTGGGGGTTTGTATGCTCAGCGATACCGTTCTGACGCAACCTTGGGCATCGGTAATTTGCAGGTAGTAATTACCCTGGCACAGACCGCTGACTACACTGTTAGTGGAGGGCGGGCTGACCCAAGAATACGTATAAGGCGCTGTTCCTCCTATCGGGCTCACGGTAGCGGCTCCGTTGCACACACCCGCACAATTCGGATTCTGGGTTTGAATATTTTCACCGGTAATGCCGTTGGAATTGGAAATGATAAGAGTTTCGGTTTTCAGGCATCCGTTGGCATCGGAAATGAGTACGTTATAGATACCCGGACAAAGGTTGGATGCCGTATTTGTATTCGGACCGGAACTCCAGGTGTAAGTGAATCCTCCGCTGCCGCCTGCTGCCGTAACGGTTCCGCTGCCGTTACACAGTCCGCAGGAAGGTGAACTTACACTGAAATTGGAAGTAATGGCCGGAGGCGATTGCACCTGAATGGTATGTTGCTTCTGACATCCGTTTTGGTCGATGATGGTGGCCGTGTAATTTCCGTTGCACAAATTGGTGGAAATAGGACCCACCTGTGAATTGCTCCAAACGATGCTGTAAGGCGGGGCGCCTCCGCCGATGGCCGTTATGGTTGAGGATGCCGTGCAGGTATTGAAGCAGTTGTTGGAAGAAGTTAAGGCCGTGGATGAAATGGATTGTGTTCCCGAAACAGAGTAAACCGATGCGATGGTACATGAATTGGCATCCGTAATAATCAGTGTATAATTTCCCGTACAAACGTTGGTCAAAAGGGAAGAAGTGGCTCCCGTGCTCCAGCTGTACGTATAGGAACCAGTGCCGCCGGAAGGATTGGGTTGAATGGTTCCGTTACATACCCCCGTACAGAGCGGTGAAAATACTACTCCATTGTCTTGTATTTGCGTGGGTTGTTGGATGGTTATGTTTTGGAATAACGTACAGTTATTATTATCGGTTATCTGGGCGATATAGTTACCCGGACACAGGCCGCTTATGGGGTTGGTGGTGGATGGAGCAGGCGGGCTCACCCATGAAATGGAATAGGGGGCCTGTCCGCCCGAAACGCTTGTAACGTTGGCACTGCCGTTACAGGCACCAAAGCACGTAACACTCTGCGATGAAATCACGGCCGAAGAAGGACCGTTGGCATTACTGAGGGCAATTACGGATGAATTGGCACATCCGTTTTGGTCATTGACAATTACCGTATAAACACCCGCACTTAATCCGGTAACGACGGAATTATTTCCCAATGAGGAAGGTACCCATGTGAAAGAGTAGGCCGGAGTACCGCCCGAAGGAACCACGGTAATGGCTCCGTTGGCCAGAGAACATGATGCAGGAGCCAGGGCCGGATTAATGGATAAGGCGGGAGGTGAACTGATACTGATGGTACTGACATCCACACATCCTTTGAAATCCTGAATGATTAAAGTATAATTACCCGGACACAAATTACTTACGCCTTGCGTGTTTTGTGGCGGAACGGTTGACCAGGTATAAGATATGGGGGGCGTGGCATTGGAAGGATTGGCCTGTGCC
>FQKF010170946.1_pt1 | contig 10352 bp, 13 predicted proteins | sample 1504521 | NCBI WGS metagenome assembly FQKF01 (sample SAMEA4475357, study PRJEB15587) | soil metagenome | biome: Soil; feature: Field | place: India | collected 2015-03-11 | depth 0 m
CATTTTGACAAAGATAAATATAATTGGGAATTGTCTAGTCATGCTGTTGCAATATATTGCCCAGAACACATAGATATAGAGAAATTCAATTGGGAATCTTATAGTTGGGCTATTGCGGAATATTGTCCCCAATATCTTATCCCTGAGAAATATAACTGGAAAGATTTTAGTCTTGAAGTAGCTAAGAATTGTCCTGATAAAATCGTTCCTGAACTATTTAATTGGGACGATAGGAATGTAATTGAATATATAACTACAACAAAACCTGAATTATTAGATTTAAGATCAAAAAAAAATAAATCACATTAAAACTAACATACATGTTGGTAAAAGAGGTCATTGAACAAATAAAAAGAAACAAAGAGATGAGGGAAAGTGGAAAGGATATATCAATACCTTTCCCTTTTCCCAGATTCTCTAAACACATACCTGGAATACAAAAAGGAAGATACTATATTGTAACAGCAAATCAAAAAGTAGGAAAAACCAAACTAACAGATTTCTTGTTTTTCTATAATCCTTTAGAATTTGTAAAAAATAAACAAACAAATATAAAAGTAAAAATAATATACTTCAGCTTAGAAATGAGTAAAGAAGATAAGGTAAAAGAATTTATATCTTATTTTCTATTCAAAAAAGAAGGAATAAGAATTCCACCAGATATGATAGATTCAAGCTACCATCACTATATATTGAATGACAAAATACTGAATCTAATAGAATCCTATAAAGAGGAAATAGAAAGTTACTTAGAAAATGTCATTTTCATTGACAATATAAGAAACCCATTTGGTATATATAAAACAGTTAGAGAGTATGCTCATAGTCATGGACATTATGAAGATATAAACGGAGTTGTTTTAGATACTCATCTTATTGAAAGAGGTGAAGATGAAGTAAAAAGAATTCATAAATATGTTCCAGATGATGAGGATGAGTATATAATAGTAATAACAGATCATTTAAATTTGTTGACGCCAGAACATGGAGAAAATTTAAGAAATACCATTGAAAGGTTTTCAAGTCAATATTGTTTAAATATAAGAGACAGATGGAAATATATAGTTGTAAATGTACAGCAACAAGCTGCTTCACAGGAGAGTTTGGACAATTATCAAGCTAACTTACTAAGACCATCTGCGAATGGATTAGGGGATAACAAAGTAACTTCACGTGACTGTGATGTATTAATAGGATTATTTGCCCCAGTAAGATTTAAGAAATCTATATGGGAAGGATATAATATACAAATCATGAAAGATTTGTATAGAGAAATATCTGTTATATTAAATAGAAGAGGTTATCCCGTAACAAGTGATTTATTTTTTGATGGTGCTGTAAATTATTTTAAGGAATTACCTTCGATAGAAAATATTGATGAAGATAAATTCTATCAAGGAATAAGGGAATATCAAAAAAAGATACAAAATGGAGAAACTCAATTCAATATTAGATAAAGAAATATTTTCTTTATTAGGAACAAGTTATGAGGAAATAGAAAAAAGTATATTTACCAGAAAACAAGAAGAAGTTATAAATAGATCATTAATAATTTGGATTTTAAACAATCCGCCATATAAGATGTCAAAAAATGGTATAGGAAAATTATTAAGGAAAAATCATGCAACGATAATTCATAATATAAAAATGGTGGAAAAAATCTTAGAACTAAAACATGATCCATATAATAAAAAAGTAACAGATTTTTTAAACCAATATGTATTGTTATTAAAGAAAAAAGATAGTTATTCTTTTGAGTACTTTTTAAAAAACTATTCAAAGTACTTAAACATTAAAGAAAATAATTTACACAACATAAGTGATATTTTAAAACTAATATTTTATAATAAAAAAGATGTTTATGAAGAACTAAAACAAGAGTTTAATATAAATGATTATATATATTTCAAATATATATTCAAAGTGTCACAAGCCAAAGAGATAAAAAAAGAAGTAATTGAATTAAATAAATTTAATCTTTATAAAATTATAAAAGCAAGATTAAGTGGAATATATTTTATAAAGAGTAATGACATAAAAATTATAAAATACCAAGATTTATTAAACATAAAAACAATTTAACTATGGATGAAATAAAACTTACAAGAAAGGGAAATATTGGGTCCTCAGATGCTAATTTAATTTATAAATTGGCAGTGGATAAAAACTACAGAAGTTTGACTTTACAAGACAGAATAGAGGTTTTATTAGGCAAAAAAGTTCCATCAAATTTTTCAAATGAATATACAGATTTTGGAAACAAGATGGAATTAGAATTTTATAACCAAAGATTAAAAGAAAATCCTTTATTTGTTATAAGTAATCCTCTTTATAAATCTGAATTGATAAGACCAAAACATTTTAGTGTTATAACTCATATTGATGTAGAAGAAATAACAAACAATACTTTGATATGGTATGAATGTAAAACTGTTTTCAGAGATAAAACAGCTGAAGAAATTCAAAATGAATATATTTATCAATTGCAGTGGCATCACATGCTATTAGAGGAAAGAGTAAAACAATTTACTGACATAGGCTCAAAAGTAATTCTCGTAATTTACTTTATTGATAAAAAAGATTTTTCTGTAATAAATATTGTAAACAAAGAAATATCTCGTGATGAGACAATTATATCTACCTTGAAAAAAGGGATAGATGTACTTGACGAAATTATAGAAAATAATTCATACAGTTTAAATGTTGAAAATTCAAGTGATGAAATAGAACAAAGCTTAAAAGAACTATTAGAAGTAGAATTAAAAATAAATGAGTTAAAAGATAAACAAACAAAATTAAAAGAAGATGTACTTAATTACATGAGAACAAAAAATGTAAAAAAGTTATCTAAAGATAATTTTGATATTGTTTATACTGGGAAAAGCACTTATAAAAAATTAAACACCCAAAAATTAAAAGTAGATTATCCTGATTTAATAAGCAAATATGAAGAAGAAGTAGAAAAAAGTGATTACATAACAATTAAAATGAAAAATATTGATAATTGTATATATGAGTAGGATAATTGCAATATGTGGAAAAAATGGTTCTGGAAAAGACACATTGGCTTTATTATTAAAAAACAATTTAAAAGATAAAGGATATAAAGTTAATGTATATTCCATATCTGGTCCATTAAAAGACATCTGTGCTTTTCTGATGAATTTAGATTTAAAAGAAGTAGAATATTTTAAAAATTTAGAAGATTTAAAACTAATAAATGAGAATTATGAAAAAAAAGAATTTAGAGATTTCATCAAAGACTTAGCAAATGTGGTAAAAAAATATCTTGGAGAAAATTATTTTATTGATAAAGTATTACAAGAAACAGATAAAAATAAAAATGCAGATTTTCACATTATAACTGGAATAAGACTTATAAATGAAGTCAAAAAATTAAAAGAAAAAAATGCATTTATTATATTTGTAGAAAGTTCCAATGATATTCATGACAAAGTAATTCAATATATTCCAGAAGAATATATAAATTTTAGAGTAAAATCTAAAAATACGGAAGAATTAACTAAATTGCAAAAGCTTGTTGTAAACTTGGTTGAAAAATGAAAAAGTTATGTATTACAATCTTACTAATGATAGTAGGGATTCGCCTAAACTATTCCGAAAATAATTTTGAAAAATACTTAAACAACTATTTAAACAGCTATACTTCCTTAATATTAGCTATAATGGAACAAGAAAGTGGTTTTAATCCCAAAGCTATAAATAAAAGTGAAAAGGCATATGGTATTTTACAAATAAGGAAATGCGTGATTGATGATGTAAATAACTTTTATAAAACAAGTTACATACATGAAGATGCATTTGATATTGAGAAATCAATAGATATATTTATAAAATACCAGTCTATGTGGAAAAACCACTACACAAATATTGACTCTGTCATAAAATTATGGAATGGAGGTCCAAATTGGAAGTATAAGAATATAAAAAAATATAGTGACGAAGTAAAATTAAAATTTAAAAAATATGAATTTCAACGAATATCAAGAAAAAGCTCAAATTACAGCTACTTACCCAACAACATTGAAAATTATTTACCCATCATTGGGATTAGCTGGAGAAAGTGGAGAAGTGTGTGAAAAAATTAAAAAAGTTTACCGTGATAAAAACGGAGTTTTTACTGCTGATGTAATTAGTGAAATTAAAAAAGAACTTGGAGATGTCTTGTGGTATGTTCAAGCTATAGCTCATGATCTTGGAATTAAAATGGATGATATAGCAGAAGAAAATATCAAAAAATTATACAGCAGAAAAGAACGTTCTGTAATACATGGTAATGGAGATAATAGATAACCTTAAAAACAAAAAATTATGGAAGAAAACAAAACAACAAAAACAATTGAAGAACAAACAGTTGAAAAACAAACAGTTAATAGTAGAGATTATTACAAGATATTGGTAATTTCTCAACCTGGTAAAGGTAAAACTTACAGTTTTAGGAACATGGATCCAAATATAACTGGATATATAAATGTCGAAAATAAGCCTTTACCCTTTAAAAACAATTTTAAGTACTATAAAGCCACAGATTCATTGAATGAAGTAAAATTAACTTTGCGTGAATTTGCAGAAAACCCTGAAATAAAAGTAATAGTATTTGATAGTTTAAGTGCTTATTTTGACCTATTACTTGCTGAAGCAAGAGCTACAAAGAAAAATTATGATGTATGGTCGTTTTATAACGAAGAACTATTTAAACTATTTAAATACATAAAAACCATTCAAAAAGAAATATTTTTAACCGCTCATTATGAATGGGTTAGTGATGATTCTGGTGCAGTAGAAAGAAGGTTAAAAACTAAGGGTAAAGAATGGGAAGGTGTAGTTGAAAAAGAATTTACCATTACTTTATATGTAGATAAAGAAATTGATACTGATCTTAAAAAAGTACAAGGATATTTTTATTTAGCTTTAGATAAATCAAGTGCTAAATGTATTCCTGGTATTTATCCAGAAGAAATTTTAAGAGTACCTAATGATTCTTGGGAATTTTTATTAAAATTGTATGAATTTATTAATGTTAAACTATAAAATTTTAAAACTATGAGTATTATTGTATTAGATGATTCAATCAGAGAGAGATCAGATTATTTATCTATTAACTCTGAAAATGATTTTATTCAAAAAGTAAAGATTTCAAGGTTTGAGATTTCTACAGATGGGACCTATTATGAATTGGAAGTTACCAATGATGGTGGTTACAAATGCAGCTCTAGATTTTACCTTCCAAAAAATGAAAAAGATTACGATTCCCCAGAAAAGTTCCAGGGAGCTAAAAATATCTTTTTAAGGAATTTGAATAATATCCTGAAAAGATTTTACGAATCAGTGAAAATAGAAGCAACTGATTTTGTTTCACTTACAAAAAATGTTATTGAAAAAGTAAGACCTTTTCTTAATAAGAAAGATGTGTATGTACTGTTAGAATTAAATGAAACTTCAGATGGAATCTTTACCAGAATTGCAAGATATTCGCCATTTGCAAGTGATCCAAAAGTACTAAAAGTACCAAATCAGCAAATAGAACTGTTAAAGAAAAAGAATTCTGTTGTTCCAGACAATGAGTTCATGATTACTCCAAAATCTGAAGATGAGAAAAAATCTAAGGGAGACCTTCCATTTTAAAGCTATTTTATGCATAAAAGGGGAAATTTATGTTTCCCCTTTTATTTTTATAAAATTACTTTTAAACAAACAAATATGATAATAATAGTAGGTAACGAACTAAATGAAGAAAATATATTTAAAAGAATAACTTCTTTAGATATATTTTCAAGATATTGTAAAAATTTTACATCTATAACTAAAAATTTCAAGTCACCATTTAGAAAGGATAAACATCCCTCTTGTAGAATAGGTTATGTGGGAGGAGATTTATTATATAAGGATTTTGGAACAGGAGAACATTATAGAGCAATACAATTTGTACAAAAAGTATTTAATATATCCTATATAGAAGCTCTTCAAAAGATAAATGAAGACTTTAATTTGGGATTAACATTCTATTATGAAGAGAAACCAACAAAATTTAAACAAATTCACAGCATAAATAATTATGATGATGTAATTATAGATTATGAAAAACAAATATATGAAATAAAAATAAAGAGAAAAGAGTTTTCAAAAGAAGATTTAATGTATTGGAATTCATATAATATAACCTTAAATACATTAAATTTATATAATGTATATCCAATATCTTACTTTTGGTTAAAAGGAAATTTATACAAAGCAAAACAAAACGCTTATTCCTACAATTTTTATCCAATAACAAATAATATAATAGCCAGAAAAATATATCAACCATTTGATAAAATAAAATGGATAACTAACTGTGGAAACATAATACAAGGCTATCAATCTCTTTATGAAAATTCAGATTATATCATTATAACTAAATCTTTAAAAGATGTAATGACATTGAAAGAGATGGGTTATGTGTCAATAGCTACATCAACAGAAACAAAGTTTTTTGATGATAGAATTTCAAATAAATTAAAAGAAAGATACAAAAAGATAATTTTATTTTTTGATAATGATGAAACAGGAAAAAAATTTACAGAAAGTGTAAGTCAAAATTATAATATACAAGATTTTATATTTATACCAGAAGAATGTGAAGTAAAAGATATATCTGATTTTGTAAAAACATACACATTTGATGAGGGAAAGAAATTATTAAAAAATTTATTACATGGGAAAGTTGAAAAATGTATTTATCCACTATGATGGAATAAACTTTAAAAGTAAATTAGAATGTAATGTATACAAGAAATTAAAAGAGAATGGGTTAAATGCAAAATATGAAAGTAAAAAATTCGTATTGCAAAAAAGTCAAAAATTAAATATATCAAATTATTTACCAACAAAATCAAAAGATGGATTAAAGAATATTCCTATTATAAGAGAAATAAGTTATACAATAGATTTCTTTATTGAAGTAAAAAAAGATGGTAAACATTATGAATTTTTTATAGAAGCTAAAGGATTTCCAAATGATGCTTATCCTATTAAAAAAAAGATGTTTTTGAACGCTATAAACAAAAAACAAAACAGTAAAGAGATATATTTTTTTGAAGTACATAACAATAAACAAATAGATCACATGATTAATATTATAAAAAGAGTTATAAACAATTAAATTTTAATACTATGAGAAAAGTAAATTTAAAATTTGTAAATCATCCTAATCCTGTATCTATTGATACAGACGCATTTACAGTAGGTGAATTATTAAAAGATATGCGTGAGGATGAATCTATCAGAAATATGATGGATGATAGTTTTGGTTATAAATTCATGAATTTTGATGGAAGAGAATTTATAAACCAAGATGATGTATTACCCCAAGAAGAATTGTTCTTAATGGTAATTAAAACAAAAAAAGAATTAACTTTAACGTATCAGGAAGTTTTTGAAACAGACTATGAAGAGTTATTAAACAAGCCTATAAACATGGAGGACTTTTATAAAGAAGTAGAAACTTCTAATACTATTCTAGAAATAGTAAATCAGCTGAATAGTAAAATACTAGATCTAAAACATGAATTTGAAAGTTTAAATCTGATTTTTGAAAAATTAGAATTAGAAATTGAAAAGATTCAAAGTGAAAAAGAAAGAAAAAATGTATTGTCTGCTGTACAATCTGTTAAAACATTATTTAATGAATGGAAAATTGCTTTATAATTAAATTATTATTTAGTAAAAGACCCGTCTGTACAAACAGACGGGTTTTTGTTTTTATAAATTTAAATATGTAAATATATGGATATAAAAGAAATATCTAAATATAAAATAAATGTAATAAAAGAAGACACATTTTTTTATAACTCAAATTTAAGTTCAGCAGAAAAGGTAAGAGAATTATTTTTAAAGTTATTTGGAAATGTAATTAACTATCAAGAGAATGTAGTAGTATTTGGATTGAATAATTCATTAGACTTAGCTGCAATACTACATATAAGTTCTGGCGGAATTACCAGTTCTATTGTTGATATAAGAATTATATTTACAGGTTTACTTTTAACTGGATGTACAGGATTTATTATGGCACATAACCATCCATCTGGAATACTAAAACCATCTGAATCAGATCTAATAATATGTAAAAAATTAAAAGAAGCAGGTGAACTTCTTGATATAAGACAATACGATAATTTGATAATAACAGAGACTAAAACGTATTCACTAATTTATGACCAAAATAAAACATGTTCACTAATTAATGATCAAGACTATGAATGAGAATCAAATGAGAGAAATAGTTGAAATTGAAATAACTAATCTAATTAAAAACAGAGAAAACAGAGATGTTATTAATGATTTATGTTTCATCTATTTATATTCATATAATGTCGATGAAGTTGAAAATCTTGTAAAAGATAAAAATGCTATTGAATTATTTAAAATATTACTTTTTGCTTACTTAGGAAATTATCCGTTATTAACTTTAAATTTATCTTCTAAAATACGAGATGAATTATCATTTTCAAAAAAACTTAATAAAAGAATATTTGAAAGAATTTTAATCTTATTTGCCAATGTAATGCTAAAAGAATTTACTGGGATTGATAATGTTTATAAAGAGTTAAAAAAAGAAATTAAAAAATACAAAGAAGTAATAATCAGAAAAGGTGATAGTGAAAAAATTAAATACAAACTTTTTGAAATAAATTCCTGGTATAATTTCATAACCAGTATTCAATTATTAACAGATGTATTAAAATCAAAAGAAAAAAATTTAGACACATCAGAGTTAGAAAAAGAATTATATGAAGCTATTAATAGGTCCATTAAATTTGCAGAATATGCCAACAATGAAGAATTAATTAATTTATATAATTATTTTAAACTATTTATTAATAAGCTCATTAATTAACAAAATGAAACTATTTTGATAGGAACAAAATTATTTTATGATAAATGCCAAAAATTAATGTTTAATTTTAATAAATCAATAAAATTGTAAGACTATGGAAGTAAAAGTAAAAACAAAAGAAATTAAAAATGCAGTAACAATCCTAAAAGATGTAGTAAGTAAAATCCCACCAATATGTAAAAATGTGTTAATAGAAACAACAGATGATGGGATTAAATTGACAACTTCTGATACTTATACTACATTAGTAGCAAATATTACATGTGATGTAATTGAATCAGGAACTGTATTAGTAGATGCAAATTATCTTTGGCAATATTTAAGAGCAATTAAAAATGATGAACTTGTATTATACTCATCAATAAATTTAAAAGATAAATTGTATTTATTAACAGAAGACTCTGCTATTTCCATTGATTTGAATGAATTAGCAAAACGTTTTCCAAATACAGCTGTAGTAGATGATAATTGTAACTTTTTCTCAATATCTGCTGAAACGTTAAAAAATGGAATATCAAAAGTAATTCATGCTGCAAGTAAAGATGAAATAAGACCAGTTATGAATGGAATCTTTGTAGATGTAATGGATGAAAGTATCAATTTTGTAGCTTCAGATAGTCATAAATTATTCCTATATAAAGGAAAATATTTGGAAAAGAATACTAATAAAGGGTTTATTCTCTTTAAAGATTCTGCTAAATTGATTCTAAAAATATTAAACAAATGTCCTTTAGAAACAATATTATTTGTAAAATATAATGATAAATGTGAATACACAATGATTACAATAAGTACTAAAGTTGGAAATTTCACTTTTGGTTCACAACTCATCCAAGGACAATATCCTAATTATAAGGTTGTGATACCTGAACACTTTGAATACAAACTGACTGTTAATAAAGATGTTCTGTATAAAACTGTAAAAGAGCTAGTGCCCTTTACAAAGAATATTAAATACAATAAAATTATATTACAAATTTCAAAAGATAATTTAAAAGTAATTGTAAATGATTCAATAAATGATATTTTTATCGAAAGATCAATTCCATGTGAATCAAATGGAGAAGAAAGTATTGGTATAAGTGGTAAATATTTATGTGAGATTTTAGAAAGTATTGATGATGATGTAGTTGTTTTTGAATTTAATGGTCCAGATAAAATGTTAAGTTGGAAAGCTGAAAGTAAAGATCCTAATATAAATGTTTATGTTATGCCAATATTACTTGAATAATATTTTATGCCCAGTTCCTTTTTAGGGACTGGGTTTAGTTAATTAATAAATTAAAACATTTTTTATGATAACTGTAAAAGCATTTTATAAAGATGAGAAAGGATTATATTGTAATCCAAGTGGTAGTAGAAAATTTCGCTATGAAATAGGTAAAACTTATACATGTAAAACAGAAAAAATTAAAATGTGTAAATATGGATTTCATGCTTCAGCTAATTGTGA
>FQKF010066867.1_pt1 | contig 10330 bp, 14 predicted proteins | sample 1504521 | NCBI WGS metagenome assembly FQKF01 (sample SAMEA4475357, study PRJEB15587) | soil metagenome | biome: Soil; feature: Field | place: India | collected 2015-03-11 | depth 0 m
TTTTTACGTGCTTCCTAAACAGATTCCGGATGGGTATCATGCAGGAGATGCAGAATGAACCAACTCCCGCTTGACCAAATCCTGCAAGGCGACTGCATCGAACTGATGCGTCAGCTGCCCGAGAGGTCAGTGGATTGCATCTTCGCTGACCCGCCCTATAACCTACAACTCCGCCAGGAACTCTATCGCCCGAACCGCACCAAAGTTGACGCCGTAGACGACGAGTGGGATCAATTCGAAAGCTTTGAGGCATATGATGAATTCACTGCCCGGTGGCTCGCGGAAGCGCGGCGCGTATTGAAAGACACGGGCACCATCTGGGTTATCGGTAGCTATCATAACATCTTCCGCATCGGAAAAATTATGCAGGATTTAGGGTTTTGGATCCTAAACGACATCGCTTGGGTAAAGGCGAACCCGATGCCGAACTTCAGAGGTGTACGTTTCACGAACGCCCATGAAACGCTCATCTGGGCGCAAAAGCAGCAGGGCAACCCTTACACCTTTAACTACCATGCGATGAAAGCCTTAAACGACGACCTGCAAATGCGTAGCGACTGGTATATTCCGCTTTGCTTAGGAAGCGAGCGACTGAAAGTGAACGGCGAGAAAGCGCACTCCACCCAGAAACCCGAAGCGTTGCTCTATCGCGTGATACTGGCAAGCACGAAACCCGGCGATGTGGTGTTAGACCCATTTTTCGGCACAGGGACAACGGGCGCAGTTGCCAAGCGACTAAGACGCCGTTGGATTGGTATCGAGAAAGACCCACGCTATGCGGAGGTTGCCCGCAGGCGTATCGAAGCCGTTGCTCCAACACCGATCGAGATGCTTGGTGTGAACAGTCAACCCCAAAAACGCAGGCGCATCCCCTTTGGCGCGCTGGTGGAGAATGGCTACCTCGTGCCAGGCGATACGCTCTACTTTCAGGGAGACATCAACCGCTCGGCGCAGGTGCTGGCAAACGGGCACATTCAGTATTGCGACGGCTTGGAAGGCTCCATCCACGCGGTGGGCAGACACATTACGGGCGCACCATGCAACGGCTGGGAGGTATGGCACTATCAAGACTGCATCACAGGGGCGCTGTTGCCGATTGACGCCCTGCGCAAGCGGTTCGTTGAAGAGACGCGCAAGCTCTGTGAGTAGGGCTATACCCCTTGACTTTACCTATTCTTAATCGGGCATAATATATCTGCTGGGGCGCAGGTACACACGGCGAATGCGAGTAGCCTCTCGGCTTAGGCGTGAGGGGCTTATTTTACGCAGCTACTGAAGCGATTCGCCACTCTCATAGAAGGAGCAATACGATGAAACAGTACGCGCTGGAGCAGATTCGCAATGTAGCGTTGGCGGGACACGGCGGCTGCGGGAAAACCACGCTTGCCGAGCATCTCCTGTATATGGCGGGACATATCGACCGTATCGGTAGCATCGAGGCGGGCAACACCACCTCCGACTTCGATCCTGAAGAACAGCGCCGAAAAATCAGCCTCAGTACCACGCTGTTGCCCATCGAGTGGGATGGACATAAAATCAATTTGCTGGACACGCCCGGCTTCCCTGATTTCATCGGCGAGTTGTATAGCGCGTTGCAAGTGGTGGACGCCGTCGTGCTGGTCGCTCCCGCGCAGGCAGAACTGGAAGTCGGCTTCGAGAATGCCTGGGAGATTTGCGAGGCACGGAAACTGCCCCGCTTTGTCTTCGTGAACAAGATGGATCGCGACGGCGCGGACTATCGTGGACTGGTGAACCACCTACGTAGTATTTACGGTAAGCGCATCGTGCCACTGCAAGTGCCCATCGGCGCGGAAGCGCAGTTCAAGGGCGTGGTGGATGTGCTACACGGGAAAGCGTATGTGGGCAAAGACCGTGAGATTGAAGCGTCGCCCATCCCCGACGATTTGCAGGAATTGTTCGGTCGTGCGCGCGAGCTGCTGATGGAAGCCGCCGCCGAGACTGACGATGTGCTGCTGGAGAAGTACCTCGACGGCAACCCGCTGACCGACGAGGAGTTGGTGCACGCATTCCACGAGGGCGTACGCACAGGGCAGCTGGTGCCCGTGTTGTGTGGCTCTGCGTCGTTGGGCGAGGGGCTTGCTCCTCTGTTGCAGGCGATTGTCGAGCTTGCGCCCAGCCCCGCGGAAGCCCCCGCGCCGATTGCAACCGACCTGCGCAAAGATGAGCCTATCGAGCTCACGCCCGACCCAAGCGGTCCTTTAGCCGCCTTCGTGTTCAAAACCACCGCTGACCCGTTCGTGGGCAAGCTGACCTACTTCCGTGTGTATTCGGGCACGCTAAAAGGCGACTCGCAGGTCTACAACGCCCAGAAAGAGCGCGATGAACGCATCGGTCAGGTGTTTTACCTGCGCGGCAAGAATCAGATTGCCACCTCTGAAGTGCGCGCAGGCGACATCGGTGTCGTGGCGAAGCTACAGGAGACAGGCACAGGGCATACCCTCTGCGACAAGAGCCGACCCATCGCGATTGAACCGATTCAGTTGCCCGAACCTATCTATACCATCGCTATCGTCGCAAAGACCAAAGCCGACGAAGACCGCTTGGGAACGGCTCTCGCCCGCCTGCACGAAGAAGACCCCACCTTCCACTCCCGACGCGATCCTGAAACGGGGCAGACCTTGATGTCGGGGATGGGCGACCTGCACCTGGAGGTGATTATTGACAAGCTTAAGCGAAAGTTCAACACCGAAGTGGAGACGGTGGAGCTGCGCATTCCCTATCGCGAGACGATTACCCGCCCCGTGCAGCGTGTGGAGGGTAAGTTCAAGCGTCAATCGGGTGGGCGCGGGCAGTATGGGCACTGCTTCATCAACATGGAGCCACTGCCGCGTGGGTCAGGCATCGAGTTCACCGAAAGCATCGTTGGCGGCGCAATCCCCAAAAACTACCTGCCCGCCATCGAGAAGGGTATTCGTGAAGCCGCCGAGAAAGGCATTCAGGCAGGTTTCCCCGCGGTCGACTTCAAAGTGAATGTAGTGGATGGCTCGTACCACGAGGTAGATTCCTCCGACCAGGCGTTCCGTATCGCGGGCAGTCTTGCCTATCAGGAAGCAGCGATGAAAGCAGGTCCCGTCGTGCTGGAGCCGATTCTGGAAGTGGAAGTGAATGTGCCCGAAGCCTTCACGGGCGACGTTATGGGCGATTTGAACGGCAGGCGTGGGCGCATCGCGGGCATCGAGAGCGTGGGCAACGGCAGGCAATTGATCCGCGCGAATGTGCCCATGAGTGAGATGACCCGCTACGCGCTGGAGCTGCGCTCTATCACTCGCGGGCGCGGGCGGTTTCGCACCAAATTCTCCCACTACGAAGAAGCCCCGCCCAACGTGGCGCAGCCGCTGATTGAAAAACACAAGCGCGAACGCGAGTCGCACGAACACTGACGTCAGGAATAAACGAACTCGCCCGCATCAGATAACGTTTCCAGAGTTGATAAACAGGCTCTGGCAAGTTCAGTTCGTCCAGTGTGTGGGCAATACTTCATCCAACTTCCTGATGTCTTCGGCGCGACCGTACAAGAGCGCCTGCCTCAGGTATAACCGACGCTGGAATGGCTTGTTCAAATCCAGCATGTCGGCGCTCCAGAGGAGGTGGTGTGGCGGACGGATACGTATCGTTCCAAAGAATACCCGATTCGAACCCTTGAAATTCCCGCGCGCAGCAGGTATAATATCAGTTCGCTGAGGCTGAGAGCTATGGCAACCACTGCATGGATAGAGAAGGCGAAACGGAAACCGAAGTTCAAAGTGCGCAAGGTGAACCGCTGCAGCATCTGCGGACGCTCGCGTGCCTACATCCGCTACTTCGGTATCTGCCGCATCTGCTTGCGCGAGCAGGCGCATAAAGGCGTGCTGCCCGGCGTGCGCAAGTCGAGCTGGTAAGGAGGCTTAAGTATGATGACCGACCCGATTGCGGACATGTTCACCCGCATCCGAAACGGCGCACAGGCGCGAAAAGCGAGCGTGGAAATCCCCGGCTCGCGCCTGAAAGCGGAAATTGCAGACCTATTGAAGAAAGAAGGCTTTATCCGAGACTACGAAGTGAAACAGAATGGCGTGCGCTCCACGCTGATTGTGCACTTGAAATACACCCCGAGTGGCGAGTCGGTGATTCAGCATTTGGAGCGCGTGAGTAAACCCGGACGGCGCATCTATGCCCCCGTCGAGGAGCTGCGCCCCATCAAGCGTGGGCTGGGTACGGCGATTGTCTCCACCTCGCAGGGGCTGCTGCCCGACCGCGAGTGCCGCAAACGGCGCATCGGCGGTGAGGTCATCTGCATCGTCTGGTAAGGAGGGCTGCCATGTCGAGAATTGGAAAACAACCAATCCCTGTCCCAAACGGTGTCGACATCAAGGTTGAAGGCAACACTGTGCGAGTTAAGGGACCCAAAGGCGAGCTGACCCATCAGCTGCCTGATGAAATCAAGCTGGAACGTGAGAACGGCACGCTCTATGTGAAGCGCGCGAGCGATGAACGGTTCGCCCGCGCTCAGCACGGACTACAGCGCACGCTGATTGCCAACATGGTCAAGGGCGTCTCGGAGGGCTTCGAGAAGACTATCGAGATAGTCGGTATCGGCTACCGCGCCCAGATGGATGGGCAGACGCTCGTGCTACAGGTGGGCTATTCGCACCCCGTGCGTATCGAGCCGTTTCCGGGCATCACCCTCGCGGTGGAGCAAGACACGCAGACCCGTGCGACGCTGATTCAGGTACGCGGTATCGATAAGCAGCTCGTCGGGCAACAGGCGGCGAACATCCGTGCCGTACGTCCACCCGACACTTACAAGGGCAAGGGGCTGCGCTATCGCGGCGAGGTTGTGCGCCTGAAGCCCGGTAAACAGCAAGCAGGTAAAGGCAAAAAGTAAGAGGTGAACGCTTATGAAGAAGACAGCGCGCGAACGACGCATTACCCGCCACAAGCGTATTCGGCGCAAGGTGTTCGGCACGCCCGAACGCCCGCGCCTGTGTGTCTATCGCAGTGTACATCATATCCACGCACAAATTATCGATGATAGCATCGGACATACTTTAGTTGCAGCGTCGACGACCGAAGCCACCCTGCGTAATGAGCTGAAAAGCACGGGCAACAAAGAGGCGGCGGCGGCAGTCGGACGCCTGATTGCCCAGCGCGCCCTCGAAAAAGGCATCACGCAGGTCGTATTCGACCGCGGCGGCTTCCTGTATCAAGGACGCGTGGCGGCGATTGCCGACGCTGCACGCGAGGCGGGGCTGAAATTTTAGGAGGTTTCTCTTATGAAAAGAAAGCGACATAGTTATATCAATCCCGACCAACTGAACCTGCATGTGGAGCGTGTGATTCACACGAACCGCGTGTCCAAAACGCACAAAGGCGGACGCACACTCAGCTTCCAGGTGATGGTCGTGGTGGGCGACACGAACGGGCATGTGGGCGTTGGCTTGGGCAAGGCGCGTCAGGTGCCCGATGCGATTCGCAAAGCGATCGAAGCCGCGCGACGCAATCTGGTCTATGTGCCGCGCATCGGTACCACCATCCCGCACGAGGTGGAGATCGAGTATGGCTCCACGCGCCTGGTGCTGAAGCCCGCATCGCCGGGTACGGGCGTTGTGGCGGGTAGCTCGGTGCGCGCCCTGCTGGAGGCGGCGGGTGTGAGCGATGTGCTGGCAAAACTCGTCGGCTCGCGCAACCCTATCAACGCGGCATGGGCGGCGATGGAAGCCTTCCGCACGATGCACACCCCCGAAGAGATTGCCCAAGTGCGCGGCATGCCGCTTAAAACGCTCACCCCGTGGTATGTGCGCAAATTCAAAGAGGCTGCGGAGGCATAAACGATGTTGAAAATCACGCTCAAGCGAAGCCCGATCGGCTACGAGGAGAGCCAGAAACGCACGGTGCGCGCGCTCGGTCTGCGTAAACTGAACCAGACCGTGTACCACCGTGACGAGCCAAACATTCGTGGCATGGTCGCGAAAGTGGCGCACCTGCTGCATGTGGAGAAGGTTTCTGAGGAGGAGGCAAACACGCAATGATCGAGATGCATACGCTCAAGCCCACGCCGGGCAGCAAAAAACGCCGTAAGCGCGTCGGGCGCGGCATCGGCTCTGGGCACGGCAAAACTGCCACGCGCGGCACCAAAGGGCAAAAGGCGCGCGACACGATTCCTGCACGCTTTGAGGGTGGACAAACGCCCTTGCATCGCCGATTGCCCGTGCGCACAGGATTCCGCAACGTGAACCGCGTGGAATACGCCGTCGTGAATGTGAAGACCCTCGCTGAACGGTTTCAGGCGAACGACACCGTAACGCCCGAAATCCTGAAGGAGCGGCGCATCCTGCGCAAACTGAAGGACGGCGTGAAGATTTTAGGCGTCGGCGAGATTACCATCCCGCTCACGGTGCACGCCCACGCGATTAGCGAAAGCGCACGCGCCAAAATCGAGGCGGCGGGCGGAACCGTGCAACTCATCGAATCGTGAGGTCGCCATGCTCAGCGTGAACTTCGTTAGCGCCCTGCAAAGCGCGTTCAAAATCCCCGAACTGCGCGCGCGTATCATCTTCGTGTTCGCGATGTTCACGGTCTACGCCGTCGGGCTGCACATCCCCATTCCAGGCGTCGACCGCGAGCAGCTCGCGCGGCTGTTTGAAGACCAGCAGCTGCTGGAATTTCTGAATATGTTCACGGGCGGTGCGCTGCGCAAGCTCACGATTCTCGCGCTGGGGCTGAACCCCTACATCACGGCATCGATTATCATGCAGGTGTTCTCCTACGCCGACCCCAAGATGCGCGAGGCGATGCGCGAAGAGGCGGGACGACGCCTTATGCAACAGCGCACTCGCCTGCTCACGATCGCAATCGCCATCGTGCAGTCCATCGGCTTGATTGCCACCTTTCGCTCGGCTGGCGCGCTCGACCTGACAGGCATTCAGTACGTGCAGGTCGTGATTGCTTGGACAGCGGGCGCGATGTTCCTACTGTGGCTAGGCGAACAGATTACCGAGAAAGGGTTGGGCAACGGCGTCTCGCTGATGATTTTCGCCAGTATCGTCGCCAGTATGCCCTATCAGGTCTCGCGCACCTATGAAGCGCTGCAATCGGGCGCGATTGGCTTCGGGCAGATACTGCTGTTGTTGGCGATTTTCGTGGCAACTGTGTGGGGCATCGTGTACGTGACGACCTCACAGCGGCGCATTCCCATTCAGCATATGCGGCGCATCGTCGGGCGCAGGCAAACGATGGGCGGCACGTCCTACCTGCCAATCCCCGTCAACGCGGCGGGCGTAATTCCGATTATCTTCGCCGTGTCGCTGCAGCTGTTGCCCGCCACCCTGCTGCAGATGATTCCCTACAACCGCGAGAACCCCGGTCCTGTCGTGAGTTTTCTGGTGAGTGCGGTGGAGCTGCTCACGCCTGGCGGTGGTATCGTCGGTTCTATCCTGTACGCAGGCTTAATTTTCCTGTTCACTTATTTCTATGTGTCGGTGGTGTTCAACACCGATGAGATTGCCGAGAACCTGAAGCGTCAGGGTGCGTTCATTCAGGGCGTGCGTCCGGGCAAGCCTACCTCCGACTACCTGAACGATGTGCTCACGCGCATCACCTTCGCGGGTGCGGCGTTCCTGTCGTTCATCGCGCTGATGCAGTATTGGGTTCCCACGATCACGCGCATCGATACCCTAACGATTGTGGGCGGTACCTCGCTGCTCATTCTGGTCGGCGTGGCGATAGACTTCTCGCGCCAGCTGCAGGCGCAACTGGCGATGCGTCAGTACGACGACATGATGAAATAACGGAGCGACGCATGCGACTGGTGTTCATCGGTGCGCCCGGCGCAGGCAAAGGCACGCAGGCGAAACGGTTAGAAGCGGAGAAGGGCTGGACGGCGGTCGCCACGGGCGACCTGCTCCGCGCCGCCATCGCCCAAAACACCCCGCTGGGGCAGCAGGCACAAGCGTACATCCAGCGCGGCGAACTCGTGCCCGACCCCCTCGTGCACCAGATTGTCGCCGAACGACTCGCCGCGCTCGAGTCGTTTATTCTGGACGGCTATCCGCGCAACCTCACCCAGGCGGAGATGCTGGAAGCTATTCTCACGAAGCCGCTTGACGCCGTGATTTACTTCGAAATCAGCGAGGATGCACTGATTGCACGGCTCAGCGGACGACGGATCTGCCCCCAGTGCAACGCCGTGTATCACATCACCGCCAACCCCAGCAAAGCGGGCGATAAGTGTGAACATTGTGGCGCGGGACTTATCACCCGCGAGGACGATAAGCCCGAAACGATTCGTAAACGCTTTCAGGTCTACCGCGAGCAGACTGAGCCGCTGATTGAACACTACCGCCAGCGCGGGTTGCTGCGCACCGTGAGTGCGGACGCCACGCCTGAGGAAGTCTACCAGCGACTGTTGAGCGTGCTATGAAAATCTACCTCAAAAACCAGCAGCAGGTTGAACGCATTCGCAAGGCAGGGCGCATCGCTGCGCGTGTGTTGCGCACTTGCGCCGAGGCGATTGAACCCAATCGCACCCTCGATACCGAACTGGATGCCCTTGCCGAGCGCATGGTGTTGGAGATGGGCGGCTTCCCCGCCTTCAAGGGCTACCGCCTGTTCCCAAGTGTGCTGTGTGTCTCTATCAACGAGGAAGTTGTACACGGCTTGCCCACCGGCAGAGTGCTGCGCGAGGGCGATGTGGTGACCCTTGATATTGGCGTCTACTACGAAGGCTTCTGCTGCGACACCGCGCTGACAGTAATCGTGGGGCGCACGGACTACCAGCGCAAACGCCTCGTGCGCGTGACAGAGGAGGCACTCCAAAAATCGCTGGAGGTCGCCCGCGCGGGCAACACGACGGGCGACATCGGCGCAGCCGTCCAGCAACACGCCGAATCGTTCGGCTTCAAACCCGCCAAAGGCTTGGCAGGGCATGGCGTGGGCAGATTCGTCCACGAAATGCCCGATATCCCCAACATCGCCGAACCCGGCACGGGCGTGGAACTCCGACCCGGCATGGTGCTTGCCATCGAGCCAATGATTGTGATGGGCGAACCCGAAGTGGAGTTCCACGAGAACGATTGGTCCATCATCACGCGCGACCGCAAGCCTGCCGCCCACTTCGAGCATACCGTTGTAATCACTGAAAACGGCGCAGATGTACTGACAGTGGAGTGAGCAGGAATTCTCCTGCAAAAATCACCCCCCATGCGGCATTCCCTCCAAAGAGCAGATATGTCGCTGGCGCGCGGAGCATCGGTCAACGAATCGCGATGCTCGGCTGGAACGCATATAACTTACTTATGAGCAGCGGCTCGACACGCTGGAATGGACATCTCTCTGGGAACTCTACCAACTCCATGCCGACCAGATTGACCTACAGCGTGTGCGCTATTGAGTAGAGCGGTTTGCAAACGCATTGCAAGAATCTGAATTGTGGGCGAAGGAGGGGCCGTTGCTCAAGCGGACGCATAATTTAGGTACAATTAATATAGGAGGTGATGCCATGGCGAAGACCGAAGGCAAGGATATCGAGATTGAGGGCACAGTCGTGGAGTGTTTGCCGAACACGACCTTCAAAGTGGAAGTGGAAGGCGGACATACGATTCTGGCGCATCTGTCGGGCAAAATGCGAATCAACTTCATTCGCATTCTGCCAGGCGACCGCGTGAAGGTCGCCCTCTCGCCGTATGACCTAACGCGCGGGCGCATCGTGTATCGATACCGAAGCTAAAATAAGTAAGCGCGACGGCAGCCCTGCCCATAGCGACGGTGACAGCCGCCGCGCCTAAGTTTTGCACTTGCATACAACGCGCACGCATGAGGTATAATACGCCTTCGCGAGCGGGTATACTGTATGCCTGCTCGACGGAGGCGATAGCGATGAAAGTACGACCATCAGTGAAGAAGATGTGCGCCAAATGTAAAATCATTCGGCGCAAACGCGTGGTTCGGATTATCTGCGAGAATCCGAAACACAAGCAGCGTCAAGGTTAGGAGGCAAATCAAGTATGGCGCGTATTGCTGGAGTGGACTTGCCGCGCGACAGGAAAGTGGAATACGCCCTGCCGGTAATTTTTGGCGTGGGGCTGTCCTCCGCGCGCAAGATTTTGGCGGCGACGGGAATCGACCCGAATAAGCGTGTGCGCGACCTCACCGAAGAGGAGGTCGCCAAACTCCGCGCGGAAATCGAAACGAACTACACGATTGAAGGTGACCTGCGGCGCGAGCAGCAGATGAACATCCGACGCCTCATCGAAATCGGCTGCTACCGCGGCATCCGCCACAGGCGCGGGCTGCCCGTGCACGGGCAACGCACCCGCACCAACGCCCGCACCCG
>FQKF010019786.1_pt1 | contig 10305 bp, 9 predicted proteins | sample 1504521 | NCBI WGS metagenome assembly FQKF01 (sample SAMEA4475357, study PRJEB15587) | soil metagenome | biome: Soil; feature: Field | place: India | collected 2015-03-11 | depth 0 m
GATGGCGATCCAGCCGAAGGGCCGCTCGCGCAGGCGGTGCGACAATTACTAACGGATGGGGGGATGCGGAAGCAGATGGCAGCTCGTAGCCACGCGCTGGCCCGTCCTGATGCGGCCCACGCTTTGGCTATGGCGCTGATTGGCCTTGCGCAGAGGAGTTCGGCATGATTGAGCAGTGGATGGTGCTCCCCCTTGGGCAGACAGCTATTACTGTTAATCTCAACGGCGTGGCGATTTTGCTCATTCTGATGGCGTTGGGCGGTTATGCCGGGTATCAGCAGGGGTTACGCAACCTGTTGACAGTCGCAATCTGGACGATTATCGCTTATGTCTTGTGCGTGCGCGGCGGCACGTTTGTGGTTGAGGTGATCAACCGGTTGTGGGTCAATGCGCCGCGCTTTGTGGCGTTTCTGATCGGGAATGACCCAACATTGGCCCCGCCGCTCGATCCGCTGATCACGCCGGGGTTTCAGGTGCCGCTCTTCTTTCGCACCATGGCCTTTATTGCGCTGATCTTGCTGGGGATGTTTTTTGATAGCAAGGCCGCTTGGAAGGGGCCGCCCAAGGAAAAGCTGGCTCGTCCGCTTGGGTTGTTTGTCGGGGCGTTGATCGCGCTGCTCTGGACGAACGCGGTCGTCGTGTTCTGGCGCGAGTTTGTTGAGGGCGGCGGCACGTTTGAAGGGCCGATTGCAACCTTCTTGAACGTGTTGCCTGATGTCGGCATCTTGTTGCCGTCGCTGATTGCGATCTTCTTTATGATTTTGGGTTTGCTGATTTTGTTCAACTTTCCAAAGGTCTGGAAGCCGTGAGTCACTATCACATCATCGGAATTGCCGGGGCCGGCATGAGCGCCATTGCCCATCTGTTGCTCGACCAAGGCCATACGGTGAGCGGGTCTGATCTGGCCGCGAATCGGGCGACAGCGGCGTTGGCGGCGCGAGGAGCGCAGATTTGGCAAGGGCACGACGCGGCGTATGTGCGTGGCGCCGATGTGGTGCTGGCTACTGCCGCTATCCGTGGCCCGCATCCGGAACTCGAAGCCGCCGTCGCGCTCGGTATTCCCCGCCTGAGCCGGGCCGATCTCTGGCGGGAATGGTCGGCCCAGCGTCCGGTTATCGCAGTGGCCGGTACCCACGGCAAGACGACCACGAGCGCGATGACGGCGCTGGCTTTGCGGGGGGGCGGGGTAGAGTGCGGTTTTTTGATCGGTGCCGAAGTGCCTGATCTCGGCGGGAGCGCACAGTGGGGTGATCCGGCAGCGCCGCTGGTGATCGAGGCCGATGAGTATGATCGCGTGTTTTTGGCCCTGACGCCAGCGCTGGCGATTGTCACCAATGTCGAGTGGGATCATCCCGATATCTACCCGTCTGCCGAGGAGTATGCTGCGGCCTTTGCGACCTTTGCCCGGCAGGTGCGCGATCGGCGCCGGTTGCTGCTCTGCGCTGATGATCCCGGCGCGGCGGCGCTGGATAGCGATGGCCAAGCCCGCCTCTATGGGATTGACGAACAGATCGCGTGCGATCCGGTTTCGTGCCGGCTGGCTCCGCTCGATTGGACAGCGAGCCGGGTGGAGGCTACCGCTACCGGCCAGCAGTTCGATCTCTGGTATTACGACCGGCGGACGTTTGCCCGCCGGTTGGCGGCGATGGTGACGTTGGCGGCGCCCGGTCTGCACAACGTGCGCAATGCAACGGCGGCGTTGGCGGCGGCGGCGTTGTGGGGGGCTGATCTGAACACGGCAGCAGCGGCGCTGGCAACCTATCGCGGTAGTAGCCGGCGGTTTGAATGGCGCGGCGAAGCGGCGGGGATGACGGTGATTGACGATTATGCGCATCACCCGACTGAAGTGCAGGCCACAATTGCGGCGGCGCAGCAGCGGTATCCCGGACGGCGCGTGATCGTCTATCTGCAACCGCATACCTTCAGCCGCACGCGTAGCCTATGGGCACAGTGGCCCGATGCTTGCCGCGCGGCAGCGGCGGTGTTGGTGGGTGACATCTATCCGGCCCGCGAACAGGGTGATCCAGTGGCGCTGGCGGCTGAGTTAGCAACCCATCTGGCGACTCACGGGATCACTGCCCATTACGCTGGCGCTCCAACCAAAGCGGCGGCGCTGATCACCACCGTGGCCCGGCCCGGCGATGTGGTCTTGACCCTCGGCGCCGGCGATAGCGACCGGGTGGCGGCGCTGGCGTTGGCACGGTTGCGCGCCGCGCAGACGGAGACCATCCATGAAAGAGACGCTGCCAATCACGCTTCGCACCGATGAGCCGATGGTCCGCCATACCTCATGGCGGGTAGGAGGGCCGGCGCGCTACTACGCCGAACCGGCGACGCCTGAAGAGGCGATCGCATTGGCGGCGTGGGCGACTGCTCAAGGCTTGCCGTTGATCTGGGTGGGCCGCGGCACCAACTTGCTGGTGCGTGACGAGGGCTTTGCCGGTGTGATCGCGTCGTACCGCGGCCAGCGCTGGGCCTTGCATGAAGCGGGTGATGAGGCCGAGTTGTGGATCGAGGCGGGTGCGCCGATGGCCGGTACGGCTCGCCGGTTGGCAGCAATGGGGTGGGCAGGCTTGGAATGGGCTGAAGGGTTGCCCGGCGCGATCGGCGGCGCGATTGTCGGTAATGCCGGTTGTTACGGCGGCGATACCGCGAGCGTGCTGATTGCCGCCGAGCTGTTACTCAATGGACGCGAACGGGTAGAGTGGCCAGTGAGCGCGTTAGCGTATGCCTACCGCGAGAGCGTGCTCAAGCATCCAGTGGCGGAAGGCATTCCCCCGTTGGTGTTGGCCGGACGCTTCCGTCTGCGACGGGCCAATCCGGCGGTCTTGGCGGCGCGGATGGCAGCGATTGCCACCGAGCGGAAACGTAAAACGCCGGCGGGCAGTTCGTGCGGCAGCGTGTTTAAAAATCCACCCGGCGAGAGTGCGGGGCGCTTGATCGAAGCTGCTGGTCTCAAAGGCGTGCAGATCGGCGACGCCGAGATCAGCCCGATCCACGCCAATTACATTGTCAATCGCGGTCAAGCGCGCGCTGCCGACATTCTGGCGTTGATCGAATTGGTGCGCGCTACTGTTGCCGAACGGTTTGGGATCACGTTGCACCTTGAGGTGCGGGTGATCTAGGGAGTGGGGCGTAGGGGGTAGGGAGATAGGGGCGCGGGCCGCTGGCCTGCCGGCGTGGGAAAGGGGCGCGGGCCGCTGGCCCGCAGACGGATCAAAACGTTACGCACTGAAAAACTTTCTTGATCCATTACTGAGTCTACTATCGTTTCTAATGCTTAGCTAAAATCAAATCCAAGATCAACATGAACGAAATCATGCGCAAAATTTTCCTAACCACTTCGTTTATTCAAAAAACGATCGGTTCAGCGAGCGATGAGACAGTTCCGGGAGGCGGCTAATGAGCCAACCGATCACGATTGCCGTCATCTTCGGCGGGCAGAGCGGTGAACACGAGGTATCGCTGGTTTCAGCGCATGCCGTCATCAATAACCTCGATCCCGATCGATACCACATCGAAACGATTGGTATCGGCAAAGACGGCTGCTGGTGGCACGGCCCCGGCGCATTAGCAGCGTTGATGGCCGCCGCCGATCCGGCCCGCTTGCCGGCCAGCGCCACAATGGCTGCTCCCGGCCCGGTGCGCGAATTAGGTCGAGTCGGTGCGCCGGGATGGGCCTTGCCCGCGGCTGATGTCTACTTTCCCGTATTGCACGGCCCGTATGGCGAAGATGGCACCATCCAAGGATTGCTGGAACTGGCCGGCAAGCCGTATGTCGGTTGCGGCGTGGCGGCCAGCGCAGTCGGCATGGATAAAGGCTTGATGAAAGCGGCCTTTGCCGCCGCTGGCTTGCCGGTGCTGCCATGGTTGCTAGTGCGGCGCGTTGAATTGGCGGCTATCGAGGCGGTATGCAACCGGATCGAAGCGACATTGCATTTCCCGATCTTTGTCAAGCCGGCCAATCTCGGCAGTAGCGTTGGCGTCAGCAAAGCGCGTGATCGGGCAGAATTGATCGCTGCGCTGCACGAAGCCGCCCGCTACGATCGCCGGATTGTGGTCGAGCAAGGCATCCCGGCGCGCGAAATCGAAATTTCGGTGTTGGGGAACGATCAGATTGAAGCCAGCCTTCCCGGCGAGATTATCCCCGCCGGTGAGTGGTACGACTACCACGCTAAGTATATTGATGGCGGCTCGCAAACGATCGTACCGGCGGCGCTTGCGCCGGCCCAGATCGTGCAGGTGCAGGCGCTGGCGATACAGGCCTTTCAAGCGATCGATGGCGCGGGGTTGGCGCGGGTTGATTTCCTGCTCGACCGCGAGCAGGGCACGTTCTGGCTCAATGAGGTGAATACGATGCCCGGCTTTACGCCGATCAGTATGTACGCCAAAATGTGGGCCGCGAGCGGTCTGTCCTATCCCCGCCTGCTCGACCGGCTGGTGGCATTGGCGTTAGCGCGGGCCGGGCATGGGTCGTAAGTGGCGAGCGAGGCATCAAGGGTTAGGTGAAGGGCGCACAAACCTATGGAATACAATCCGCCAAACACACGCGAACGAGTTGCCGCGCGCCGGCAGCGAGCGCGCCGGCCTACCGATGAACCGGCGGTGCCGGGTTGGCGCCGGCGCTTGCTTGATAGCTGGCACAGCGGGCGCATTGCCAGCGGCGCAATCTTTGCCGTGAGCTGTCTAGCCCTCTTTTATGCGCTCTTCAGCAGCCAGTTCCGCGTGCAGACCGTCGAAGTGGTGGGGGTGGAGTTTCTTAGCCCTGAGCGGATTGTCGACGCTATCCCGCTGCGTGGGCAGCCGATCTGGTTGATCGATGAAGAGCAGACAATCGCGCCGTTACTGGCGAGTCCCTTTGTCGAGCATGCCCGGCTGAGCCTAATCCTGCCTGATCGGGCGCGGATCGTGATTGTCGAACGCCAGCCGGCAGTCTATTGGCGCACCGGCGGGCTTGATTATCTGGTTGACCGGCAGGGCTATGTGATTGAGCCGGCGCCAGCGCCGCCGCCGGACGATGCGCTCGTCATCGTGGATACTTCTAATTTGCCGGTCGAACCGAATAAGCGGCTCGATACCGACGCTCTGGCGCTAGCGCGCGAACTGGCTCTGCTGTTGCCGAATGAATTGGGGCTGCAACCGGCCCAGATCGGCTGGGATGTCGGTTTAGGCGTCTTTGTGCGCACCGCCCAAGATCAGATGATCGTGTTTGGCCGCAGCGAGCGGCTCGAACGCAAACTGACTATATTGGCGTATATGCTTGCCGATGGCACACCGTTTACTTATCTCGATTTACGATCGATCAACCCATATTACCAAAACCGTACCGACGGCAGGCCGTGAGCGCCGTCTGCGGCAGGCAGCGAGGATACTATGGCACGAACCATGGCACGCACCATTGTCGGGATAGATGTTGGCACAAGCAAAATCTGTACTATCGTCGGCCAAATCGGCGATGGCCGGCGGCTGAATATTCTTGGCGTGGGAATGGTGCCCAGCCGTGGGATCGATAAAGGGGTAGTCGTCAATATCGACGATGCGGCTTCAGCCATTGAAGCCAGTATTGAAAAGGCCGAGCGGGCCAGCGGTTTGAGTATCAACCACGCCTTTGTCGGGATTGCCGGGCGCCATATTTCCTCACTCAATAGCCGGGGGGTGGTGGCGGTGCAGAATCCCGATGGGATTTCGCGTCACGATGTGGCGCGGGCCATCGAAGCGGCGCAGGCAGTGGCCTTGCCGACCCAGCGCGAGATTATTCACATTATTCCCCGCGCCTATGTGATTGATGGCAACGATGGCATTCGCGATCCGATCGGGATGAGCGGTCTACGGTTGGAAGTAGAGACCCACATCATCACCGGCGAAGCAATGGCGATTCAAAACCTGATTCGCAGCGTCGAGCGGGCCGGTGTCCAGATCGACGATCTGGTCTTGCAACCGTTAGCCGCTGCGGAAGCAGTGCTCAGCGATGACGACAAAGAGCGCGGGGTGATGCTGATCAATATTGGCGGCGCGACGACTGACCTCGTGATCTTTGCCCAAGGCGGGGTGTGGCACACCGGCGTGATCCCGGTCGGCGGCCAGCACTTTACCAACGATATTGTCTACGTGCTGCACACGCCACCCAACACCGCCGAATATCTCAAACTACGCTACGGCAGCGCCATCGCCGGCAACCCACCGGCGCCGGGTGATGAAAGCGACCTGATCGACGCCGAGACGTTGACGGTAGGGGAAAAGCAGCAGATCAGCGCCTATCTGCTGAAACAGGTCTTGCAGGCGCGCGCCGAAGAATTGATCGAGTTGATCGTGGACGAGGCGCGGCGCAGCGGTTACGAGAGCATGTTGCCGGCAGGCATCGTCTTGACCGGCGGTGGCGCACAGCTTAGCCGGTTCGATGATTTGTTGCGCGACGATTTGCGCTTACCGGTACGGATCGGCATTCCCAGCGGGTTAGGCGGTTTACATGACGCGCTTGACTCGCCGGCGTATGCAACGGCTGTGGGGCTTTTACGATGGGGAATGCGGTACGGCGGGCGGCCGCTTGAGCAGTCTTCGTCTGATGATACGAGTTCGCTATACGAGCGCTTCCGCCGCTGGTTGCGCGAATTATTACCATAACACTACTCAAGGAGGTTCGCACATGGTTGATCGAAGCAGCAATGGCTTCTCGCTGGAAGACTTTGCCCAGATCAAGGTGGTTGGCGTTGGCGGCGGCGGCAGCAATGCAGTGGATCGCATGATTGCCGCTGGCGTGCAGGGGGTCGAGTTTATTACCGTCAATACTGATGTGCAGGCCTTGATGCACTCGCTGGCGCCGGTGCGGATTCGCATTGGTGATAAGCTCACCCGCGGTCTGGGCAGCGGCGGCAATCCGGTGATCGGGCAGAAGGCGGCGGAGGAGAATCAGGAAGATATCTACGAGCAGTTGAAGGGCGCTGATATGGTCTTTGTCGCTGCCGGTATGGGTGGCGGCACTGGCACCGGCGCATCGCCGATCATCGCCGGGATTGCCCATGACCTCGGCGCACTGACGGTTGGCGTCGTCACCCGCCCCTTCACCTTTGAAGGCAATCACCGCCGCAAAGTGGCCGAGGCCGGGATCGAACAGTTGCGCCCGGTGGTTGATACCTTGATCGTCATTCCTAATGACCGCCTCTTGCAGACGGCCAGCAAGAATACCACCTTCCAGCAGGCGTTTTTGATGGCTGATGATGTGTTGCGCCAAGGTATTCAGGGCATTTCTGACCTGATTACCCAGCGCGGTCTGATTAATGTCGACTTCGCCGACGTCAAGACGATTATGGCCCAGCAAGGTTCGGCGTTGATGGCGGTCGGCTATGGTAAGGGCGATGCTCGCGCGCTTGATGCCGTCAATCAGGCGATTGCCAGCCCCTTGCTCGAGGTCAGCATTGACGGGGCGAAGGGGGTGCTCTTTAACATTACCGGTGGCGAAGATCTCGGCATTATGGAGGTCTACGAGGCAGCCGATATTGTCGCTAAGCAGGTTGATCCCGACGCCAACATTATCATTGGCGCCGTGATTGATCCCAATTTCCCTCCCGGTGAGATCAAGATCACGCTGATCGCGACCGGTTTCGATATGAACCGCAACTCCAACGTGCAACGCACCCGTTCGTATCCGACAGCGGCGACCAGCACTGGCCAAGCGACCGGGCAGATCGGCGGGCAACCGGCCCAGCGCCCCAAGCAGACGACGCCGGCGCCGGTGCAGCCACCGGTGCAACCGGTGCGTCCGGCGATGCCCAACGATGATCTCGACATCCCGCCCTTCTTGCGCGGGCGCGATCGCAATCGCCAGCGGTGAGATGAAGTCCGGTTCCAGATCGTACAGCAGGCTACCGCCTGAGCAGCAATTTATGGAGTGCGGCAGTTTAACTGCCGCATGTTATCGTTTGTGCCAGCGAACACTGCGCATCATCCAGACGGTGGGCCAAGGCATTTGCTGCCTCTGCGGCGCTAATGCCGTTAAGGTGTTGTAGACGGTCGCAACTCTGCAATCTGGAGTGCGGCAGTCGCACTGCCGCACTCCAGCGGTTACAATCACGATGCTGACAGGGTAGTTGTGAATGTGCGGCAGTCGCACTTCCGCCATCTACCGGTCACACACACGATCGGCGAGGATGTTCCGTTGCAAACATGCGCAGCAGTTGCACTGCCTCACTCCAAAGGCTGAAACCACGGTCACGATCCCGCGTACAGGGCGGGTGTGAGCGTGCGGCACGCATCCCGCCGCATTCCAGCGGCTGTGGCAGCCACAGGCAACTGCAAACCCACTGTGCTGCTGCACCCAATGCTATGGTTCGCGCAGCGTGAAACCGATCATCGTTGCGAGATCACGCACGATCGCTTGTGCCGCGCTTATGTCGCGGCCCTCGGCGGCGGCATCGATGATCACGCCGGCCATCGTGTGCAGTGTTGCCAATGCTGCCGGCGTATCCAGATCATCGTCCATCGCCGCAATCACGTCGGTGCGGCCACGGCTCACATCGAGCGGACTATGGTCGCCGCCTCTGACGGTCACGGCCCGGCGGAGATCGGCAGCGTACCGCTCGTAGCGCGCCAGCGCGTCGCGCCGGTAGTCAAACTCCTCGCGGTAGTGTTCACTGAGCAGATACCAGCGGATCGCGTCGGGATGGTGCAGGCGCAACGCATCGCGGGCAAAGACCAAATTCCCCAACGACTTGCTCATCTTCTCGCCATCGAGCCAGACCAAGCCGACGTGCATCCAGTAGCGCACAAAGGGCTTTTTACCGGTGGCTGATTCGCTCTGCGCGATTTCGCACGAGTGATGCGGGAAGATTAGATCGGCTCCTCCGCCGTGAATATCGATCTGATCGCCTAAGTAACGTCTCGACATCGCGCTGCACTCGATATGCCAACCCGGACGGCCCATGCCCCACGGGCTCTCCCACTTTGGTTCATCAGGATTACCGCGTTGCCAGAGCACAAAATCGAGCGGATCGCGCTTGCAGGGGTCATTGGGATTATTGCCGCGCTGATTGGCAATTGCCATCAACTCGGCATACCCCATGCGCGCCATCCGCCCGAAATCAGGGTCGGTTTGAATGCTGAAATAGACGTTGCCATCGGCGACGTAAGCGTGGCCGAGTTCGATCAGGCGCTCGATGATCGGAATCATCGTGCCGATTTCCTCGCTCACCCGCGGGAAGAAGGTCGGCGGCAGAATGTTGAGACCGGCGTAATCGGCACGCAACTGGGCAATTTGGCGTTCGGCCAGCTCGTACCAATCCACCCCATCGCGGCGGGCGCGCTCGAAAAGCGGATCATCCACGTCGGTCACGTTCTGGCAGTAGCGCACCGTCGCGCCGTGCCATTGCAGATAGCGCACCAATACGTCAAAGACGATAAAGGTGCGGGCGTGCCCCATGTGGGTCGTGTCATAAGGTGTCACCCCACAGACATAGAGCGTTACCGGGCGATCGGTGGGGATGGTAAATGGTTCGCGGATACGGGACAACGTATTAAAAAGCTGCATGGAATGCATCCTTTGCTGAAGCCGTCAGACGTAGCGATTATGCTACTCTCTACTATGGTAGCACTAATTGGTATTGCTGCGTTGCTCTGATCCCATTAAGAGCCGGCCCGCAGGCCGGCTCTTCCATCAGACACCTATGCCAGTCCTATGGCGTAGCTACCGGCACCCGCGCCGCGATCTCAGGCGCCACCTCAAGGACGGCTGCCGACATCCAGCCGCTCTGGCCATCGGGCAGGCGCACAACGTACCAATTGGCGCGCTGGCCTTCGAGCAGCACTTCGGTGTTAACCGGCACAACCGTGATAATCCGAAACGACGTGCCGGGGCCATTGCGCAGATTTGCTTCCACGTTGACGCGCCCGACAAAGCGTTCAACAGTGGGTGTGACCGTGCTCGGCGGAACGAGCACAATCGTTACCGGTGACCGGGTTGGTTGCGGCGTCACCGGTGTGACGGTTGGCAAGCGGGCTAAGGTGGGGAAGGGGCTGGGAGTAGGCGGCAGCGCTGCCGCCAGATCAATGCAGGCGGTGAGCAGTAACGCGCCGCTCAACCATAAGCACCACCACCAAGCAGAGCGTCTTCGGTTCATAGGAGTTCCTGTTGCACGTGTGCGATCACGTATCTGAGAATGATGGCAAATATTCTCTAGTAATAGTTTACCAATATCGAAAGCAAAGGTGTAAGATCGACCGGAATCTTTACGACCAACCCGCGATAGCAACAGCCGGGTGGCAATGGTGATGGCTGGCTGAGGAGGCATGATGTCATTGCGCGGGCGCACCGCG
>FQKF010007074.1_pt1 | contig 10300 bp, 6 predicted proteins | sample 1504521 | NCBI WGS metagenome assembly FQKF01 (sample SAMEA4475357, study PRJEB15587) | soil metagenome | biome: Soil; feature: Field | place: India | collected 2015-03-11 | depth 0 m
ACCTGGTGATTAATGGTAAGACTAAAGCCTATGTGAGGTTCCAACACGAGGTTCCCCTCAGGCCCCTGGATAGGCCGCGGTTCTATGGAACATACACCGAGGATAGCTACCTCTGGCACATTAAGTACCGGTGTAAAGCTTGTTACGCCGAGGGCCCCCAGATTAGTGACCGTAAATGTAGAACCCGTGAGGTCATCCGGCGAAATGGTTCCATCGAGACAGGCCTGGGCAAGGAGTTTTGCCTTCCGAGAAATTTCTACTAACGAACAGCGATTGGCATAACGAATCACCGGTACCATGAGCCCTCGGGGGGTATCCACCGCCATTCCCAGGTGCACATCCTGGTAGGTAATAAGCTGTTCATCCACCTTATGGGCATTCATGTATGAATAGTGAAGAAGCACCCGGGACACTAAGAAAAGAATCATATCGTTGATGGTAATATTCCTGAGGCCCAGTGTTTCTGCACTCTCTTTAAATTCCTGTCGCAGAGCAAGGATCTTCTGAGCGGATCCATGACTATGAAGGGTAAATTGGGCGGTAGTAGCCAGGGATTGCCACATCCGTTCTGCAATCACCTTCCGAATACCCTTGATAGGAGTAACAATGGGCCCCTCTGTACCAGATGTTGGGGTCTCTTTTTCTTCCTGTGAAGTAAGAACCCCTTTCTGGCTTACCCCAGGCGGGAAAGAGCGATCCTTCTCTTTTCCTTCTGGAAATACAAAAGAACGAAGATCTTCTTCCCGGATCCGACCTCCAATTCCAGTTCCTTCAGTCGGAAGGGATGTAAATTCTTGAGATTTTCCAGAAACATCATTTCCGTAACCAGCCTGAGGCGGCCCGGAATTCCTACTTTCTATCAGAGTTGCCCGGGCTGCGGTGGTAAGGGGCGGTCGTTTTTCAAGATAGGCCTCTACATCCCGTTCGATAATTCTTCCCTCAGGGCCGCTACCCGAAAGGTGGTAAAGGGGCACCGCTTCTTTTTCCGCCCGTTTCCGAGCCCGTGGCGAAGCAGGTACATGGTCCGCGGGGGGTGAGGATGGGGGTTTCATTTCCTGAGAGGGGGCTTCAACCGAAACGGGGCCTTTTACTTGTCCGGAAGGTACCCCACCTGGAGATGTGGACAACGGGCCCAGGTTTTTCTCCTCCTGTCCCCTAGCGGAGAGTGAGCCCCTCGCATCCTCTTTGTGCTCTTTCTGGCCGAGGGCCGTTTCCCAGGCTTCTCCCGCTTCGCCAATAACCGCAATAGGCTGTAATACCGGAACATCTTCTCCCTCGGGATATAACAACTTCAGAACCACCCCTGCCACACCGGCAGGTACCTCAAAGGTGGCCTTATCGGTTTCCACATCACACAGAGGAGTTTCTGGTTGTACCAAATCTCCTTCCTTAACATGCCAGGCCACAATAATGCATGATTCTACCGTGTTTCCCTGCTTTGGCATTACCACCACCTGGGCCATACCGTACACCTCCTTGTGGTTCGGAATTTTCCCCTTTCCGAACCCTTCATACCAGTTTCAGATTAACCGCCGCTTCCTGAAGTTCCGCCACCGCCGCATCTGGAAGGGCCGAATCGGTAATGATCAGAGCCACCGCAGAAAGAGGAAGGACCGACACGAAACCAATCTTTCCATATTTACTTGAATCAGCCACGAGGATTGTTTGTTCCGCATGACGATTCATGGCTTTTACGATTTCCGCTCCTTCAATAAGATGGGTGGTCATTCCCCGGCCAAGACTGAAACCATCGGTTCCTACAAAGGCAAGACGCACATTAAGCTGACCAATTGTTTCGAGGGCCAGGGGACCTACCAGCGATTCGGTGGGCCTGCGAAATTCTCCTCCCGTCATGGTAATTTGCAGCGCCGGATTCATACGGGCATAGGAAAACGCCAGGGTAGAATTGGTCACGATATGGACATCCCGTTTCCCTATTAAATAGCGGGTAATAAGCGCCGTCGTGGTTCCTGCTTCTATCATTACCACATCCCCATCTCGAATGAGCTCTGCTGCAGCCCGGGCAATCCGATGCTTTTCTTCTATATGCTGTTGTTGTCGTTCCAGAATATCCTTGTGATAGGCGGGAACCGCTCCCCCTCGGGGCCGGATGAGCCAGCCCTTTTCTTCCAGCCCCCGCAGGATAGTCCGGATACTAACCTCCGAGAGATCCCATTCCTGGGCAAGTTCGCTTACCTGGAGGGACCCTTCCCGGGCAAGTCGTTCAAGGATAAGTCGCTCCCGATCCTGAAGATCATCGATCATAACACCAATACCTTTCAATATGGTTTCAAAATACTTTCGATTTACTTTCAAAGTATACATCATAATTAGAAAAATGCAAGCAGAAAATAAGTAAATCAACAGTCTTTTTGAAAAAAACAAAGGGGAAAGAAATTTAGAGGGGGCTTTTTTAAACACCGGTTACCGAGGCTAGTATTTTTCAAACAGCAAGCCTCGCATCGCTTTACTTCACAAAAGGAAACAGAAGCTTTTGGTGCTCTGGATAATACATATTTTCAGGAGTAATCAACACTGAACCAGTGTCGGTAAAAGAGGGAAAGGTTTTTCCCCTCAGGACATCCGCTGCTATTTGGACAGAAAGGTATCCCATCGAAAAGGGCCGCTGGATTACGGTGGCATTCAAGACTCCCTCTTCGAGGAATTGAACCTCCACAAGGGAATTATCAAAACCATAGAGTTGCACCACACCTTTTTTCCCCAGATCCCGGATGGCCCGGGCACACCCGATTACCGAGACCTCATTCATCGCAAGGAGTGCCCTTAAGCGAGGATGCTGATTCATCAATGAACGGGCGATGGTATAGGCATTTTCCTCAAAATTGTCGGTAAAATAGGTACCAATAATAGTAAAGCGAGGATCCTTTTCAAGGATACTACGAACCCCCTGTTCTCGTTCTATAGCTGTAGTGGCTCCAGGGATGTGATTTACAATAGCTACCATACTCCCTGGCGGGATATGTTGCTGGGCATAGCGAGCAAGTTCCCGGGCCGCTTCCACATTGTTGGTTGCCACAAATGTCCTGGGTAGCGGACTTTTTACCCCCGAGTCGAGGGTAATTACCGGAATTCTTTGGCTATGAGCCTTTTCTACCAGAGGAACAAGCCGATCTCTATCTGTGGCCGCCAGAATAATTACTGATGGCTTTTGTTGAATTACTGCCTCCATAATACGGATTTGACTTTCGATGTCACTTTCGTCGGGAGGACCTACAATTTCAAGACCTATTCCTAATTCATTCGCCGCCATTCGCATGGCCGTTTTAACTACTTCCCAGAATTCCATATTTGTATCGATGGTTTTTAAAACCGCCACAACTCGTATTTCTTTTTGTGGAAAAGGGGTTCGAGTAAAATACAGGATGATAAAAATCCCCGTAAAAAGAAGAAAAAGAAGTATCGCCGGTACAATAAAAACCGTACGTCGTTTCATACTTTTCCCCTATTCTTCTATATCTTCTAAAATCGCCGGCAGGTCGATGTAGACAGTTGTTCCTTTACCTTCCTGGCTTTCATAGCGTAAACCATAGGCTGGACCAAAATACAACTTGATTCGTTCATCCACATTAAGAACCCCCAGTCCATGATGCGAAGTCCCGCTATGAGAATTATCTGCTATTTTTAAAGGAATTCCAAAGGATGTCCCTCCCTTTCTAGACAGGCCTCCCTCCCCAGAAAAGGACGCACCAGATTCTCCTTCAGAAAACCCACCGGCTTCAGATTCAGAGGGAAGACCTTCATTTTTTACCCTTCCCAGTCGTTTTCGCAATCTTTGAAGCGTCTCATCATCCATGCCAACCCCATCATCCTGAACAAAAAGCTCTATCCGGTCTCTACTTCCCTCAGGTTCATGGATCAAACAACCACCAATTACCACAAGTCCTGGGCCTCCTTTGTTTTTGATGCCATGATAAATAGCATTTTCTACCAACGGCTGGAGGATAATTTTTACCGTTCGATATTCTATAAGAAGGTCCGGTATTTCTATTCGATAATCGAGTCGGTCCCGATAACGGATCTTCTGAATAGTAAGATAATTACGGACATGTTCCACTTCCGAGCCAATAGTCACAATCTCCCGACCCTTACTAATACTGAGCCGAAAGAGCTTTGCCAGGGCTGCACTCATTTCTACCACTTCGGTCTGTTTTCCTCCTTCGGCCATCCAAATAATAGAATCCAATGTATTGTACAAAAAGTGGGGATTTATTTGCATTTGAAGGGCCTTTAACTCGCTTTTTCGTTTTGCTTCCTGTTGTTCCTTAATTCGATAGAGAAGTTTTTCGATTTCTTCTACCATCAGATTAAAATCCCGGGCCAGTTCCCCTATTTCATTATTCGCCCGAATATTTGACCGAATATGGAAATTCCCCTGTTCCACAAGACGCATCGAATTCCGCAGTCGCTTTATGGGACGAGAAATTTGTTGGGCTACAACAATAGAAAGAAGTATCGAAATCGAGAAAAAAGCCACCCCCCACAATGCATAGGTCCGTCGAATGTGCTCCTGATTTTCCACTAATTCATCTTTATAGTTAACCCCCACCACTTTCCAATCCACATTCTGGAGGTTTTGAACACTATACAGAACTTTCATGTCGGGAATATCGGCGATAAAATAATCACTTTTTGTTTCAAGAATTTGAGGGATATTCTCTTTTTTTAAACCACTATAAATAAGCTGTTGCTGGGGATGGTATACTAATTCCCCCTTTCCATCAATAATAAATACATACCCCCGTTTCCCAAGCCGGACAGAGCTACAGATCCGCTGGATAAGATCATAATTCAGATCCACCAGCAAGATACCAAGAGTAGAGGCGTCCTGTTCTGAAACAATACAACGGGATAAAGATATCACCCACCGATATTGATTTTTAAGGATGTTCTGGACGTGGGAAGAGGAAATATGACTTTCTCCCGGCCTTTGCATAGCCGAGACAAACCAGTTTTCCCGCCTTGGATCCCGATGAGGATTTACTTCGAGCCGCTCATCATGAAAAAGAGGTTTGCCCTGCATATCAAAAAGAGCGACTAAACTTATATCTTTCCGGCTGCGGATAATAGTTTCCAACACTTCCCGGGCCCGTTGACGAGAAAAAAAACGACTTTCCTCTGTAGCAGAAAGATATCCCTGAATATCCTGATTTCCCTGGATAAAGGAAGAAATACTCTTCATGTAATCGATATACATGTCCACATTCTGGGCAATCTGACGAATCAATTGGCGAGTATAGGTCCGGGAAGAAAGTCGGGCCGCTTCCTCTGTAAAAGCATATGAAAGTAAAATAGCAGCCACGATGATAGAGACCGATACCACCGAAAAAGCCAGGGCCATGGTTACTTGAATACTATGAGAATGGGATGCTGCTCGTTCACTCATAATTCTTCCTATATTCGCCAGGTGTCTTGCCAATTAGTTTTTTGAATATTAGCCCAAAATAGTGCGGATCCTGATATCCCACAAGGCGGGCAATTTCCGCGGTTTTTTTGTCGGAACTTCGCAGTAATTCACAGGCCTTCTGGATTCTCGTTTCGGTAAGAAGTTCCACAAAGGTTTTGCCGGTGTGGGTTTTGAGAAGGGCACTTAAATAACTAGGACTAATATATAGTTCCTCACAGAGACGACGAATAGAAAGATCCTCTTGCATATAAAAACGTTCTATATACCCCAGGGTCTCTCGAACCTTCTGGATAGCCAACTTCTCTTGTCGTCGTGTTATCAGAGCCTGGATACTTTCCGCCATGGCAGAAAGCCAGTTTCTTAAAGTATCTAACGTACGAATAGAACGAAGGTCTTCAAAAGGGCCGGCCCCCGGAGGGAAAAGTTCCGACAAGGGGATATTGAGTTCTTCTAACACTACCACCACCAGAGCCGCCAAACGTTCAAGCAAAAGATGAAAACCATGAGGGGATAGCTCATACAACACAACCTTCGAGACTAGTTCATCGATGGCCTTTGATATCAAAACAGGTTGAATCAACGTTAACCCTCGTTCCAAAAGATCCAGGGTTTGCCTGAAGGGCTCAAGCGTTTGGGTATTTTCTTGCGAAATTTCATTTCGTACGAGAACAATTCCTCCTTCTCCTCGAAGCACATGACTTTGCAGAATTCGGCGAGTTATCCGATATTGGTCGGGAAATTGATGTATTGTCCGAATAACCTCACTAAGGCACACCACGATAGGACCTAATGCATGTTCTTGAAATCGTTGAAGGCAAATCTCTGCAATTGAAAAGGCCTTGCCGTACAACGTATTCACCGTTTCTTCCCAGAAAATACCCACGAGGTATCCCTCATCATGCAAAAGAGATTCTCCTCCCCTCAGAGTAATTTCATTACGAAGAGAGAGAATAGTTAGATCCAGCGTTTCTCCCTGAAGAACAGAACAGGTATCGATCATCAAGAGAAGATACACCATCCCCTGCAAGGGTAAGGAAATGGAAAAATAGTGGAATCGTTCCTGAAGTTCCTGAAGGTCCGGTACGGCTGTAAACAATTGAGCTAGATATCGTTCTTTTAAGAGCGGAAGACTTTCGGCAAGCTGTTGTCGTAGCTTGCTATATTCTTCTTTCTGGCTCCGTTCTGCATCAAGGAAATCTCTAAGTTTTTCAAGGGTTTGTTTAAACTCTTTAAGGGTAATAGGTTTTACAATGTAATCATGAACCTGTAGCTGCAAGGCCCGACGGGCATATTCAAATTCATCATAACCAGAAATGATAAGAATCTTAGTCCCCGGATATCGAGTAAGAACCTGCTCGCTTAAGGCAAGTCCATCCATAAAGGGCATATTAATATCGGTAATAAGAACATCAACCGGTTCTTTCTCGAGCATCTCCAGGGCTTCTTTCCCATTGTCCCAGGCCCCTACCCAGCGAAACCCCAGGTCCTCCCAGGGAACCAGATTACTCATTCCTTCCCGGATTTCTGGTTCATCATCTACCACCGCACAGGTATAAAAACGCTTCATGACGTATATTGTAAAACAAAAAAATTAAATCGGGGAATTTTTGTGTTTCCTGTCATAAGGGAAAGAGTGCCCGTAGTTCCAAACCGAACCAGGCCAATGGGGCACGTACCCCAAGGGGGTACCATGGCTGTTTACAGAACAAATATGCCACACATTTTTCTTGACACCAACGAATTCCCATAGGATAATACACATTAAGAAATGTAATCGATTACATACTATGAGTAGTAACGATTCAGTAACGGTAAAATTAGTAGCCCGTAAGGCAGGGGTCTCAGTCGCCACCGTATCCCGGGTACTGAACGACCACACGAGTCATCTTGTTCGAGAGGAGACCCGCCAGAAGGTCCTTCGTACTATCGAAGAACTGGGATATCGACCCAATCCTATTGCCCGAAGTCTTAAGACCCGTTCTTCCCGTACTATTGGTATTATCGCTCCAGAACTTACCAATGATTTCTTTATGGAATTGGCAGAGGTAATTGAGCAGGAACTGCAGGATAGAGGCTATAGTCTTTTGATAGCCTCTTCTTCCAATGATTCTGATATTGAAGCCCAACGGCTTTCCCTATTTGCAGAACGGCGGGTAGATGGGATCATTCTTATCCCGGCAGGCAAAAAGACTGAGTATCTACGGGATTTTGTCGAGGCCGGACCACCGCTTATTCTCGTAGACCGATACGTGGAAGGTCTCCCTCTGGAAGGGGTGGTTTCCGATAATATTACCGGTGCCTGGGAATTAACTCGCCGTCTGATTCAGCGGAGGTGTAAGCATATTGCTTTTGTGGGGGGAACCATCGATCTATCTCCCGCTCGAGATCGATTTGCGGGATTTCAGAAGGCCCTAACAGAAGCGGGGATATCTCAAGACCCTCGGCTATATCGACTCGGTGGCATGGAAATCCAGGACGGATACAAACGGATGACTGAACTTCGACAAGAAGGTCTCTATTTTGATGGTATCTTTGCGGTTAATCTTCTGGTGCATATAGGAATACAACGGCAGTTACTGGATTTCCCTCTTTCCCAACCGGTACCAATCGTGGCCTTTGATGAAAGTCCTTACATTCCTTTCTTCCCTCATTGCATTGCCACCGCCCACCAAAATGTCCAGGAAATTGCAAAAGTAGCGGTTCGACGTTTACTACAACGGGTCGAAGGGGAAACGGATCCGGCCCAGGATCTCTTCCCAAAGGACCCCTCCCTCCCAAGGGACATCCGGGAGCCCCCACACATTTCTATACCTGTCCAGATGAAGGACTATACACCATACGCTAAAGAGGTAGCGCTATGAACAAAGATTTTGAGATCCAACAACCGGTATATCGATACCAAGGGGAGCCCCCTAAGATAGGGATTCGTCCCACCATCGATGGCCGGATGGGAGGGGTGCGAGAATCCCTTGAAACAGTCACCATGGGAATGGCCCGAGCAGCCGCTCGCCTCATTCAGGATAATCTACGCCATCCCAACGGGATGCCCGTAGAATGCGTTATCGCCGATACCACCATCGGGGGAGTAGCAGAGGCAGCAGCCTGTGCGGCTAAATTCAGTAGAGAAAACGTGGCCATCACCCTCACGGTAACCCCTTGCTGGTGCTATGGGTCTGAAACAATGGATATGGATCCCCTGACCATCAAAGCCGTGTGGGGATTCAACGGGACCGATCGTCCAGGAGCAGTATATCTGGCAGCGGTTCTCGCGGCCCATAATCAGAAGGGATTACCCGCCTTTGGTATCTACGGACATGATGTACAGGACCTCACGGATACGGACAAGATTTCTCCTGACGTGGCGGAAAAAATTCTTCGCTTTGCCCGAGCTGCTCTTGCGGTGGCATGGATGCGGGGAAAAAGTTATCTCTCGGTAGGTTCCGTTTCCATGGGAATTGCCGGTTCTATCGTGGATCCCGATTTTTTCCAGACCTACCTGGGGATGCGAAACGAATACGTAGATATGAGCGAATTGGTCCGGCGAATAAACGAAGGGATTTATTCAAAGGAGGAATTTCAACACGCTCTCCAATGGGTCAAAACCTATTGTCATGAAGGTAGTGACATTAATCCCCCAGAAAAACAACATAGCCGAACCCGGAAAGATCAGGTATGGGAAACAAGCATTAAGATGACCATGATTGTCCGGGACCTTATGGTGGGGAACCCCCAGTTGAGGGCCCTTGGTTTTTCAGAAGAGGCCCTGGGGCATAATGCAATTCTTGCCGGATTCCAGGGGCAAAGACAATGGACTGATCACTTTCCCAATGGGGACTTCCTGGAAACCATCCTAAACTCCTCTTTCGATTGGACTGGCATTCGACAGCCCTACCTTGTGGCTACTGAAAATGATGCTCTCAATGGTGTCGCCATGCTTTTTGGACATCTTCTTACTGGAACCGCCCAGATTTTTTCCGATGTTCGAACCTACTGGAGTCCCCAGGCGGTGCAACGGGTCACCGGATGGAAGCCTCAAGGAGTGACAGAAGGGGGCTTTATCCATCTTATTAATTCAGGGGCCACCTGCCTTGACGGCACGGGCAAACAACAAAAGGACGGAAAACCGGCCATAAAACCATACTGGCAAGTAACTGCCGAAGAAGCAAAGGCCTGCCTTGATGCAACTCTGTGGCGTTATGCGGACCTTGGCTATTTTCGGGGCGGCGGATATTCATCAGACTTTCTTACCGAAGGGGGCATGCCTGTTACCATGAGTCGGATAAACCTGGTTAAAGGGTTGGGTCCGGTTCTTCAGATTGCTGAAGGGGTTACCGCCACACTTCCCGCGGAAGTTCACGATAAGCTGGACAAACGAACCAACGAGACCTGGCCTACCACATGGTTCGTCCCTCGATTAACGGGTAAAGGCCCCTTTACGGATGTTTATTCCGTGATGGCCGCATGGGGCGCTAACCATGGGGCCATAAGTTATGGCCACATTGGGGCAGACCTTATTACGCTGGCATCCATGCTCCGGATTCCTGTATGTATGCACAATGTGGAAGAAGATCACATTTTCCGTCCCACCTATTGGAAGGCCTTTGGGATGGATAGTGAAGGAGCCGACTATCGGGCATGTAAGACCCTGGGGCCTCTCTATAGATAAATCTTTCCGAAAATTCTTCGCAGCAGTTACAATAAAGCGGGGTCCTATTTTCTGTTTCTCATGGATCGGGGAAAAGTGAAAAAGGAAAGGGGCCCCGCGATTTGTTGAAAGGCCCGATCATGCAAAAATAGTCCGTTTTTAGAAGGGTGACAGTTTTACTCAAAGGTGCGGAGATTATCCTTTTTCTGAGTTCGAAGGAAAAGAAGACC